>ERZ827181.5-NODE-5-length-306430-cov-9.048702_pt1 | contig 306430 bp, 259 predicted proteins | sample MGYA00519778_ERZ827181 | MGnify/ENA primary metagenome ERZ827181 (study PRJEB31778, sample SAMEA3449273) | human gut metagenome | biome: human gut; feature: human-associated habitat; material: faeces | place: United Kingdom | collected 2010/2012 ...
TAGGATCTTTGAAAGACAAAAACAAATCAAACTGCCCGTTGAAATAATCATTTGGGTTCTTTGTGAATGTTACTTCATAATCTGCGTTAAACAGATAGTCCATCATAGGCTTGATGGACTCATCATGATGCCAGTAATCGTGTACCAAAACAAATACTTTTTTACTCATAAGTTATACGTCCTTTCATCACCATTTTATGGCTACGTTTCTATGAATTCTCGTTTTTTAGATGTGCGTTAAATTCCGATTTGAAGGGCAGTCGCCTAATCACTTATTTACTCTATTATAACAAACCGCCCCGAAAAAGTCAATCGCTTGCAGGGCTGAATCCAGAAAGGAGTGTTCTTTATGAACAACAACCAGCTTGCGGAAGTCGCAAAGATCCTCGGTGTCTCCGAGGACAGCATTTCCGCTATGAACGATGAGATCAAAAACAGTATGACGGCAGTTTTTGAAACTGTTGCTATCAGAAATGACGAGGACAAAAAGATAGTCTTTGAAGCACTGGACGATCTGTGGCAGAAAGGCTCGGTATATATCGGGCTTGATGAGGTTGCAAAATCAACTGGCATTTTGCTTGTGACACTCCGCAGCCTTGATTACGATACGCAGCAGACTATCGTTTATGAGTACATGATGGACAGCTCGCAAACAGAGCGTTTCTATGACCTTGTGAACAAGGCACTTGCAGTTTCAGATCTTGGCAATGTTGCAAAGCTGATCGCTGTTCCGGTGCGTGAGCTGAGGTCACTCCCTCGCCGTATTCAGGAGAATATCTGCGGTGCGTACACAATGGAGTACGATGCCGACAGCACAAACACCGACCTGATCGACCACATCAGGGAGATGATCGCACCGTGACAGAGTTTTCATATATCGCAGGCATAGATATTACTTCTATTGCCAACAAGGAGTTTATCCGCATTGATACGGATAAGGCGCAGGAGATATGCGTAGCACTCGACAAAAGCGGTATTCCTTTTTCAGCCCGATACGATGAAAACGAAATGGTGCTGACCTATGACGGCAGTTACAAGGAACAGGTCGAGGAGATCATCGCAAAGGCGCAGTCCGGCGATTATGGAGCCTTGCTACGTGAACTGCAAGTCTGCGGAGAGCCTGACGGTTATTATCGTCTCTTAGGAGAAGTTGCAGAGCTATTGAACACAACAATCGGAGCATTGAAAAACCGTCCCGATGAGGTTCGGCTTGCACTCTGCAAGACCTATGTGGATTTTTGGCTCTGCGATACTCCCACGCTTCAGCGTGAGCTTGACCGTGTGATCTCCGTGAACGGCAGAACGATGTCGGATATTCAGGAGCATGAGAAAATCAAGGAAAAAGCGAAAGCTCCTTCTGTCCCTGAACAGAGTGCAGCGGATACAGTTCCGACTTTGAGTGAGCTGTTTGACGATTATTTTCGCCGTAACAGTCATTCGCACTTTTCAAGAGAAAGACATCAACACTTGGCTGAAATCGCTCACCGCAGACAGCAGAGCGAACAGGAGCGTATCATTCAGACCGAAGAAAAAGAAAGGAAGTTCAGACCATGAAGAGGATTATCATCTTCATCAAGCGCAGAAAGTGAGGTAGCCTATGCCCGTACAGGATAATGACGATAAGAGAACCGCCGACCAGCCTGCGGTCGATGCGGAAGAACTGAGGAGAAAGCAGGCTCAGTCTCTGGACCAGCAGCAGGACGAGAACAGCGTTCAGAATCCGGGAAAACTTCTTCCTCTACTTAACGCAAAGGCGGAACATCATCAGAGCCGTATCGACTCTCTTGATGAAAAAATCGCCAATCAAACTGATAAGATCGACCGCAACAAGGCAAATATTGAAGCCCTCAGTGCAAAGGCTGATAAGCTTGAAGATACCAACCGTATGCTGAAAGCTACTATCGGCAATCTGCCGGGTATCGGTGCTGTTATCGCCAATAACGAGAAGCGTATTCAGGCTATCCGTGAGGAGAAGATTCCTGAGCGACAGCAGAAGATCGACCAAGCGTGGAAGAAGATCGACAAATTTACCGCAAAGCGTGACCGTATAGAACACAAGCTCAATCGTGTGATTGCTCTGAATGACACGATCAAGAGCTTTTCTATCGGCTTTAATAAGGAACGCCGTGAAGCCTTTGCCGATGCTTTGACACGGCTGAACGGTGCGACTGTTGATTGCCTGAGCGATAAGAAAGCAACACTTGAAGCGAAAAAGCAGAGAATCCTTGATACCTATAATGATCCTGCAACAAGTGTTGTTGACAAGTATAATCTCTCCGAACAGCTCAAAGATGTGAATGAGCGTATTTCAGAACTTGATGATAAGATCATGAAGCTCGCCCGTCCTGAAACGCACTATGAGGAGCAGACCAACGATCAGCTTGATGCTTCTATGAAGCTGACCGGAGATAAGCTCGGTGAAATGGTTCAGAAAGGCACTATGGATATGCCGACACTTGCTGAGACTGCTGTTCAGGCGGCGCAGGAGGTCGAAACTCTTGACCGTTCTAAGGTCGCTGAACTTGCAGATCAGTTCAATATTCAGCCCCTTGTCAATGTGGAGATGCAGCTTGAAGATGATTACAACATGATCGACGGTATCATCAACAACGGCTCTAAAGCGGACATAGACAAGGCAAAGGCAGAGCTTTCTGAGGGTATTAAGTCTATGGAGAGCCTTGCAGAAAACCCCTTTGTTCCGCCGGAAATGAGGGATAACGCTGTTGAGGAGCTTGCAAAAATGAAAAGTCAGCTTGAGCTTCTCAATATGCACGAAGAAGTCGAGGTAGATAGCTGGCTGTCGGATATGCTTGATAAGGGTGATGCCGTTTTTACAGATGACGGCGGTTTCAAGGTGAACCCTGATTATTACAAGGAATTGCCCCGAAATGACCGTCATGTGGAGACCATGACAGAGGTTCAGGCGGCAGAGGTCATGTCGGCTCTAATGTCGGCAGGAGTAAAGTTCTCCGCTGCTACTAAGTGCGAGGATAAGGTCGGCATTACCGTTTCCAAGCAGGACGTTCCTGTGCTGAATGATGTGATGTATGCTTCTATCAGAAAGATCGCACATACCGAAGCTGCAAAGGAGAACGCCGGTAAGGGTGAGAAAGGCAGGTATGAGACTGTCAATCCCGAATACTATGCTTCTCTTTCCAAAGAGCAGAGACACACCCGTGTTGAGCCGATTGATACCGCAAGGAAAATTGCAGGAGAACTGCAAAAACAGAATACCCCTTATTCTGCGGTAGTACGCAAGAATGATACGGTAGCAATTACCGTTTCTAAGGAAAACGCTCAGGCATATAAGCAGATCGAGAGTGATGTCAAGGGTGAAAGAGCCGTTGAGCTTGTAAATTCTGAGCTTTTCAAGGCACTCCCGAAACAGGAGCGTTTCACTCGTCGTATGGACGAGGGGCAGGCTCGTAAGAAGTCGGCAGAGCTGACAGCTAAGGGCGTGGAGCATTCTGCGGTGTTCGGCGGAGAGAAATCTGCGGTCACGGTCGCAAAGAAGGATTCTAAAAGAGCTTTCTTTTCCCGTGGCAAAATGCAGAGAGATGCCCAGCGTATCAGCGGTCGAGGACAGCAGAAACCTCAGCAGAGACAGCAGACACCCAAAAAGAGAAATAATCAGGGGTTGGAATAATAGATGAGAATTACTGACGAACAGAAAGAAAAGGCGAACCTCGTCAATCTTCCTAAGTTTCTCATGTCTCACGGCTTTGACCTGAAAAAAGTCGGCAGAGAGTATGTGTGGAAGGATCACGATAGCCTGCACATCAAGGATAACGGTCCGGGTGAGCGTGGTCAATGGTTCAGGTTCAGAGAAAACAAGGGCGGCGACAATATCGGCTTTCTCCGTGAATACATGGATATGTCCTTTATAGATGCAGTTGAAGCTCTGACCGGTGAACACATTGACCGCACCTATACTCCGTCCCGCACATACGAATCGAAACCTGTTCAGCAAACGGCAAGGGAGCTTTCCCTTGCCGAAGCTGATAATAGCAGGCGCGTGTTTGCATATCTGTGCAAGACCAGAGGGCTTGACTATGATATGCTTTCCGCACTTGTGAAGAAAGGCACTATCTCTCAGGAAGAAAAGACAGGCAATGTGCTTTTCAAATATTTCGGTACAGACGGAAAAGTCATTGGTGCTGAAAAGGTCGGCACATCAACGGAGCATAAATTCAAAGGCATTGCAACAAGTTCGGCTGGCGGTCACGGCTTTGAGGTAGTACGCGGCACGGGCGAAAAGGCTTTTTTCTTTGAGTCGGCAATAGATATGCTCTCCTATCTGCAAATGCACGATCAGGAGCTTGATAATTGCAGGCTTGTTTCCATGATGGGCGTGAAGCCTAATATCGTTCTTGACACGATGCTCCGTCATAATATCTCCCCTGAGAATGTATTTTTATGCTCCGATAACGATACCGCAGGCAATGATTTTGCCCAGCGTTTGCAGGAGCAGTATCCTGACATGAAGCGTGTTATCACTCCCGATACATATAAAGACTGGAATGATATGCTTCGTGGTATCCCAAAAGCAGTAGAACATGAGACTGACAAAAAGGAGGTTCAGCAGACAGATATGCAAAGATACGGCAACGAAATGTGGCACAAGGCAACAGATAACAGAGACAAGAGCCTTGTGACGATTCAGACTGCGGATTTTGAAAGATTGCAGGAACAGCTTGATGATTCGGGCATTAACTACTATGCCTATGCCCGTGATAATTCCGTCATTATGGCGATCAATGATAAAGATGTGGAGTGGTTCAGGCAGATTGCAGGCACTCCCGATCTTCTACCGAACAAATCAAACAGACCATATTCTCCGCCCGAAAAAAACATCTTCGGTTCAACAGAGTATCGTTATATCCCGCAGAAGGAGTACCTCTCCGCTGACCGTGATTTAGTCCTGAAAATGGCTGAGATCATGGCAAAGCGTGGTATGCAGTTTTCGGGCAGAGTCTATCCGTCCGGTAAGGGTACGCTGACGGTTTCTCACGCTGACCTCTTTGCAGTCCGCAACATCAGGGACGAAGTTGTGAATATGCGTAAGCAGTTCGCAAGTCCCGATAAGGCGCAGGAAGTCGGCAACCGTGACTATCGTGCGAACCGTGATACTCATTATTATATGAGCAAACTCACACCTGAGCAGTTCAAGGAAGTCAAGCCGTTTTTGGAGACAAGCGTGAGCTATCATGCTGTTGTCCGTGACGGCAAGGTCGCTTTTGCGGTGGATAAAGAGAACGCTCCTGCATTTCACAGGGCTTTGGAGAACGCTGTCCGTGAGACGAATATGCTCCGCAAAATGGCTGACCTCGGACTGCCTATGGAGCAGAATATCGCTCTTTCGCCCGTAGTTCATCGTCTTGCCGTTGAGGATATGCAGCTTGACCTTGCTGATTTCTTTGACAGCAGATACGATGAAGCACAGTTCGGTGAAATGCTCTCTCTTGTTAATGCGTATCTGTCACAAGCTCTTTCGGAGCGTTACGGCGAACACTCCAAGCTCCATGATATGCTTGAAGCAAAGTCGAGTTTTGATCGCAGTATTGAGCTTTCTGACTTCTTTTCTCAGCACGATTTCTCCGATGGACAAAGGGCGGCTATTACCGCTATGTTTGTCGGTGATGTGACGAGAGGTCAGATCGACAGCATTGACGAGACTTTCACGGCTGAGGATATTCAGGCGTATGACGAGATTCTGCATAACGCTTTGCAGGAATCCGATGTAGCTGACTTTCTGACTGCCCATAAGCAGGCAGTTATTGACCGTGAGAATGCAAGCAGAGTTCTGACTGAGGAAGAAGTGCTGTTCCCGAAGGCTGACCTTGCGAAATTCCTTGCGGAGCGCACTCTTTCTTCTGATGAGTGGGAGGATATGGCGTATCCGCTGTTTGACAGCGGTTATCTTGATAAGCATAAGCCCAGCGATAAGGCGGCTTTCGGTTATCATCTTTCCGAGCCAGCGCTTTATGACCTTGCCCAGCGTTACCATGACGGTGAGGATATTCGCCGTGAGCTTGCTCTCGGACTTTTAGAGGGCAGTGGGGCCGCAGATATTGAGTTTATCTTTGAACAGGGTGAGATCTCAGACCGTACCTATTATTATGCTGAAAACCTCCGCCACTCCCTGCATACGGAGAGGACTGAGGACGGTTTCAAGTGCAGTTTCAGCGGTATGGAGCGTTTCGTTTCCTTTGAGGAGATCGGACAGGCTTTCATTGACCGCACCCATGAGGAGTTCAATGATCTTGCTTTCTGGTGGGTTCGTGACGATATGCTCGATGCTATCCCCGATATTTCCGATGAAAATATCTCTGACCTTCTGACAGCGTTTGACGGTGCAGCTCTGCACGGTTGGGAGAACGGCGATAATATCCCGAAGCTCAACCGTATTAAAAAGGCACTCTATGATATTCTCGGTGATGAAGCGCAGACCGAAAAGGCTTTTGCGATCATCGCAAAGGAAAAGTATCATGTGAGCTTTGATGCAGAAACACCCGAAAAGAAGCCGGATAGTCTCTCTTTCCATTTCGGCAAGGATAAGGGTGATGAATGGGTTAGCGAAAGTGACATCGTTCACGATTTTGCCCTTGCACACCCCGATTGCAGTTTTGCTCTCGGCAATGCTGTCCTTGAATACCTCGATGAGAAACAGCACTCGGAGCGTAATATCCCTGAGCTGAAAGCAGGCTGGTATAAAAAGACCGATTTCAGCATTACCGCTGTTATCAATGGCGAGGAGTTCAATTATGACGGACGCTTTGACATTGGTGACGGCAAAGGCACGGGCGGCGGATCGCTAATCGACCATATCCGCACATATAATGAGGGTATCCTCGGCTATACACAGCACCCGTTCAATCAGCCGGAGTATAAGGAAAGAGCACAGAGAATGCTTGACATTTTCGTTCCTTTCCTTGAAGCTCACTCTGAGCTGACCGCTGAGGAACAGCGTATCTTCGATGATTTCAAGGCACATCACCCGATCCGCACCTATGATGATGTGGAAAAGGCACAGGGTAAGTTTCAGATCTATCAGCTCCCAGGCGGTGAGAAGTATCACGGTGTCCGCTTTGAGGATATGGAACAGCTCAAAAAGAACGGCGTACAGCTCAATCACGATGATTATGAGCTTGTCTATGAGGGTGAAGTCGGAGAGTTCAGGGGCAATGCAACTCTTGAAGCACTCTATACGCAGTTTAACACCAAACAACCCGAAGATTTCAGAGGTCATTCTTTGTCTGTTTCCGATGTTATTGTCATTTCAGTTGACGGCAAGGATACTGCATATTTCTGTGACAGCTTTGGCTTTACGGAAATGCCTGAGTTCTTCCGTGAAAAGGAGCTTGTGCAGGAGAAGCCCGAAACTGCAAAGGTGTCCGATCTTGCGGTCGGTGATATTATAATGTATGACGGCGCTCGTCGTGAGGTTGAGGAGATCAGCACTGACCGTATCAAGATGAAAGACCTTGACGCTCCCGATTACGGCGGTATTCTGCTCGGCACTTCCGATGTGCTTGCGTATGACGGCTGGCAGCAGGATATGGAGGAAAAGGGCTTTGAGATCATCTCAAAGGCTGAAAAGCCTGCGGTCGAAGCTCCTGAACAGGCAGAGCCGGAGGATAAAGGACCAGTCTCTCTGCGAAAAGTCGGTGACTTTTACGAGATGTACGGCAAAAATGCGGAGGTCGGTGCAGAAGTCCTCGGACTGCGTATGCTCTCCAAAAATGGGCAGCCTATGGTTGGTTTTCCCGATCATGTCAAGGACGAATACTCCGCAAAGCTCCGTGAAGCAGGATATACCGTTCTGATCGAACAGGCTTTTGAGCTGAACCCTCCGAAGCGTGAAGCCGAAAAGCTCCAGACCTTACAGCAGGTCGTTGACAAGTTCTTCGGAACAGACTGCGAATCTGCGGAAACAGAGCGTGGTACATGGAAACTGGCTATCGCTGACGGTGATAAGGTCGGTGAACTGTTTTACGGCGGCGAACCTGTCTGCGGTATCTATAACCGTGGCGATAAAATGGAGATCGAGCCGTACCGTGAGCTGACAACATTTCCTGCACTCCTGCGTACAGCGATGCTTAAACATAATCCCGACAAGTCCGTGGAGATCATGGACTTCCAGCGTACTTTTGAAACTCCGCTTGATAAGGCAAAATGGCTTATCAATGATTTTTGCGAAGCGGAATACCGTGAAGGTGCTGATTTTGATGATCTGCACAATGTCGGTCTTGCGTTTACCACACTGACGGACGATGAGCTGCCCATTCAGGTGACGGCTGACCTTATCGACTTCAAGATCACTCACGAATTTGACGGCGAGGTATTCGATACAGAGCAGTTTGATAGTATCGAGGATATGATCGAGAACGGTCTGACTGACCTTGATTTCAGTGACCTCGTTTCCGTTCCTGATGAAGTGATCGAGCGTCACACAGGCAAGGACGAACAGACGGTTGAGCTTATGAGCGATGCCGCCGATGTTTCCGATACTTCTTCTCCTGCGGAAGATGTGCCGTCTGTTACGCTAAAATACAAGGGCGATGCCGAGAGCCTTGACGAGATCAAGGACAAGGCACTTTCCCTCGGTGCTACGGTTATCGTAGACAATGCTGAGGGTGTTATCTCTATCGACACCTATGCAGACCACAAGGCAGAGCTTGACGGACTTGCCTATGAGCTGGGTGTTATGGCGGTCGATGATGTTCCTGCGGTGGAAACTCCAACTGCGGAGACTGAGGACATTGACCGTCCTCTCTTTACGGACGCAGCAGTCATTGACGAAATTCAGCGTAACGAAAATGCCGATGTTCCGTTTTGGGAAATGCCCGAAGCACAGGGCGAACAGCTCTCTTTGTTCGGTGATTCCGAACCGCTGACCGCTTCTAAGCCTGCGCCCGAAAAGCCAAAGTCTGAGTTTGCCAAAGGTCCGGTGGTGGACGGTGTTCAGGTCTATGAAGCATTGGCCGCTGAGATCGACCGTGGTACAGGCTTTGTTCACGGTAAGCTCCGTGTGCAGGACTTCTATGAGGAACAGCACCCGACTGTACAGCAGTTAGCCGATTTTCTGAAAAAGGAGTACGGCACGGGCGGTCATAGCGGTGAGGGGAAAATCTCGCTCGTCGATTATGACAGCAAGGGGCTGACGTTCTCCTTTGAGAATGGCGAGAAATTCCGTCATTCGTGGTATAATGTTGCGACAATGACCGAATCACGGCTCAGGGACGATACATACCTTTCTGCCGAACAGAAAGCAGAGAGGGCGGCGCTCAAAGCAGAGCAGTCCGCTGAGAAACAGTCTCCCCATACCGTCGAGGTTGGAGACCGATTTAGTCACAAAATTACTGGCGAGGTTTCTGAGGTTATTTCGCTGACAGGTGCGCTGCCGTTCTATACGGACGATTGCACAGTTCAGCGTGACAGCGGCGGCTTTGCTATCACGGAGAATATCTCCTATGATAAGCTCCTTAACAGCGGTCTTTATGAATATATCGGCAAGGCTGAACCTGAAAAAGCGCAGTCTGCACCTGTGAAGTCTAAGCCAGCGGTTAATCCTGAAGCGGAAAAGCCTGAGATTCCGACGGTCAAGAATCTCTCTCAGCTCAAAAAGGCTATCAAGCCGGGAATGATGTTTGAGATCACCGATCATCTCCGTCCTGAGTGTATCGGAGAACGCAGAATCGTCACGGGTGTAAGCACCGTTGATTTTACTTCCAGAAAACTCGATGAAAACGGTGAACCTATGGGCAAAGACCTTCACATGGATTTCGACCGTGCGAAAAACTGGGCTTTTGATGGCGGTGAGCTGACTTCTCGGCTCGACAACGGCGATATGCTGATGAGCTTTCATTTCATTGATAGTCTGGAGCGTGAGCAGACAGTTCATGTTGATAAAGAGCATGAGCTTGCACCCGAAAAGACTGCTCCTGAGCTTTCTGTCGGTGACTATCTTGAATACAGGGGCAAGGAGTACAAGGTCGAAAGCCTTGATATGGATGGATTTATCACGCTGACTGATACGGCGCTTGAAGATGCGCCGAGACTTATCTCCCGTGTGACCTTCCTTACTGATGAGTTTATCCGCAGTGGTGAATATATGGTTATTACGCCTGAAAAGGGTGAGGTCGAAGCTCCTGCACCGGATAAGGGCGATAATTTCACTATTACCGATGATACCCTCGGTGAGGGCGGTGCTAAGACGAAATTCCGTGCAAATGTCGATGCGATCAGAACGCTGAAAACACTTGAAGCGGAAAAGCGTCCTGCAACGGCTGAGGAAAAGGAAACCTTGTCGAAATATGTCGGTTGGGGTGCTTTGGCTAAGGCTTTTGATAAGAATGACGAGAAGTGGGCCGCAGAGTATAAGGAGCTTTCCGAGCTGCTGACTCCACAGGAATATGCTCAGGCACGTTCAACGGTAAATGATGCATTTTATACAAGCCCCACGGTTATAGACGGCATCTACGAAGCTCTCGCCAATTTCGGCTTTGAGGGCGGCAACGTATTAGAGCCTGCAATGGGTATCGGAAACTTTTTCGGACGTATGCCCGAAGATATGCAGGCACACTCTCAGCTCTACGGCGTTGAGATCGACAGCTTATCGGGCAGAATCGCTCAGGCACTCTATCCCGATGCGGATATTGCGATTCAGGGCTTTGAAAAGAACCGTTTTCAGAACGGAAGCTTTGATGTAGCTGTCGGTAATGTTCCGTTCGGTGAGCTTGGTTTCCGTGATACTGTCCATGATACTACCAAACTTCATGACTATTTTTTTGCAGAAGCTCTCTCAAAGCTCAAAGACGGCGGTATCATGGCATTCGTGACCTCGGCAGGCACACTTGACAAGCGAGACGAGACTACAAGGCAGATGTTGGCTGACAAGGCTGACTTCATCGGTGCAATCAGACTTCCGGGCGGTAAAAACGGAGCTTTCAAGGATAATGCAGGCACGGAAGTCACCACGGATATTATCTTTTTGAAGAAGCATGAAGGCAAGTCACTTGCCGAAATGTCCGATATTCCCGATTGGGTACACATCGGTGAAACTGCTGACGGTCTGCCAATAAACAAGTATTTTGAACAGCACCCCGATATGGTGCTTGGCACTGTGGTCGAGGGCAACAAGCTCTACGGCAGCGGTACAATGGTTGTCGCCAAGGACGGCTTTGACCTGAAATCGGCACTTCATGAAGCTGTCGGAAAGCTCTCGGCGGAGATCAGTCATGAGCGTGGCAGAGATGTGTATGCTAAGACCGCTGACGGCGTTCAGGTTCAGATTCCGTCTAATCTGCGTAATTACAGCTTTTTTATGTCTGACGATCAAGTTTTCTTCAAGAAAAATAACGCCGCCTGCGAGTTCCGTTTCGATAAGGGAACAGCGCAGCACAAGCGTTTTAAGGCGTTTATTGAGCTTCGTGACCTCACCCGTGAGCTGATCGAAGCGATGGAGCTTGACAAGCCCGATGCTGTCATTAAAGACTTACAGGCAAAGCTGAATGTGGCATACGATGATTTCTACAAGAAGTTCGGGCTTATCCACTCTCAGACCAACAAGCGTTATTTTGCGGAAGATGTGTCCTACAATCTTGTGGCAGGACTGGAAAAGAGCTATGATAAGACTAAGCTCCTTGAAAAGTCCGATATTTTCACAAAGCGGACTATCGTGCCGCCGAAGGCTGTGGAACACGTTGACACAGCACTTGAAGCTCTCACGCTCTCCATTGCGGAGAAAGCAAGGGTTGACTTTGAGTACATGAGCAGTCTGACGGGTATGACCGAGGACGAGCTGAAGCACGACCTGACGGGCAATATCTTCAAGATTCCCCATACGGAGAATGAGTATCAGACGGCGAGTGAGTATCTATCCGGCGATATTCGCAAGAAGCTCCGTGAAGCTGAGGAGATCGCTGAATATGATCCCGACTTCAATATCAATGTATCAGCACTGAAACAGGCTATGCCCGAACCGCTTAAAGCCGGAGATATTGACATTAAGCTCGGTGCCGCTTGGCTTGATCCGAAATACTATGAGCAGTTCATGTATGAGCTGTTGCAGACTCCGGCATATCAGCGGAGTGACAGTCCGTCCGCCCGTTGGAACAAGTCTGCTATCGTGGGAGTGGAATACTCCGTACACGCTAATTCTTTCCATGTCAGCAACAAATCTTCCGACAGGTCGGTGCTTGCTACTCAGAAGTATGGCACTCACAAAATGAACGCTTATGACATCTTTGAGCATCTTCTGAACTTGCAAGAGCCGAAGGTCTATAAGACTATCGAAGTGCCTGACGGCTTGGGCGATACAAAGGAAAAGCGTGTGGTCGATATTGATGCTACTCGTGTGGTACAGCGTAAGGCTGACGATATTCGCAAGGCTTTCAAGGCGTGGATCTTCAAAGATTCTGCCCGCCGTGAAGCTATTGTGGAGCGTTACAATGAGCTGTTCAACAGTATCCGTCCCCGTGAGTTTGACGGCTCGGCTCTTTCTTTCCCGATGATGACTGCGGACATTCATCTGCACGATCATCAGAAAAATGCGATCGCTCACGCTATGTTTGGCGGTAATACGCTGTTTGCTCACTGTGTTGGTGCAGGCAAGACCTTTGAAATGATCGCAACAGCGATGGAATCAAAAAGGCTCGGTCTTTGCACAAAATCGCTTTTTGCCGTTCCGAATCATCTGACAGAGCAGATTGGTGACGATTTTCAGAAGCTCTATCCAGGTGCTAACATTCTTGTTGCGACAAAAAAGGACTTCAAGAAAGAGAACCGACAGCAGTTATTTGCTAAGATCGCTACTGGCAACTATGATGCGGTTATCATCGGTCACTCTCAGCTCGGTAAGATTCCTGTTTCTAAGGAGAGACAGGTCATGACGATCCAGAGCCAGATCGATGATATTCTTCGTGGTATCGAGGAGCTTAAAAAGAGCGAAGGCTCTAAGTTTCAGATCAAGGCTATGGAGCGTACCCGTAAAAGTCTGCAAAAGCAGCTTGATAAGCTCGAAAAGGCTAATCAGGACGATACTCTGACCTTTGAACAGCTCGGTATCGACCGTCTGTTCGTCGATGAAGCCCACGAGTTCAAAAACCTGTTCGTCGCCACAAAATTGCAGAATGTAGCCGGAATTTCCAATTCGGCTTCACAGAAAGCACTCGATCTTTTCCTCAAATGCAGATACCTCGATGAAAAGACTGGCGGCAAGGGCGTTATCTTTGCAACTGGCACACCTCTGAGCAATTCTATCACGGAATTGCACACTATGATGCGTTACTTGGAGTATGACTTCCTGCGTGATCACGGCTTACAGCACTTCGACAACTGGGTTGCGGTTGTCACCCACCCAAAAGGACAACCATTTATTGCTGATGAATTTCCACGCTATTCTGCGGAAGTAAGAGGTTTCTGCTGTCTGCGAGGGGCTTGCTGATGAACTTGTAGTAAATGTCCACCTTGCGAGGTGCATTGCGTTCTTCGGGACGGGCGTGGACTACAATGAATTCGATCAGGTCTAAGCACAGCTCACGGGTAAGGCAAGGTGCATCGCTCCACTTCTTCAAACGCTGAATGAACTTCTCAACGTCCAGTTCGTCCTGCTGTTCCTGCGCTCTTGCCTTGCGATACTGCTCCGCCTGCGCAGTAAGCTCCCTTTGCTCGGCAGTATACTTTTCAAGCATTTTCGCACTCAGATCTTCGGGCAGCTTACCGAGCATTCTTTCTTCGTAGGTCTTGCTGATGATCGTGTCAAGCTCCACCAGACGGCTCTCAGCCTGTTTCAGAAGTCGGCTCTCGTCCTCAGTCTGCTGTTTACGTTCGTTTGCCTTGATCGCAAGATAACGCTGTCTCTCGCCGTCCTCGTCCTCAATGACACGCTTTGCTCTTGCACGAATATCCTCAAGCACCAACCCCTCAATGATACGCTGTAAAATTGAATGCGAGGAGCATACCTCCTTGCCGTGGTTCGCATAAGTGTTGCAAATATAGGTGACGAGCTTGTATTTGCCACGCTTTTTTGATTCATGGAACGTAGTGTTGTTTTTCAGCTTCGCCCCACAGTCGGCACAGTACATCAGACCGCCGAGTGGAAGGATCACTCCGCTTTTTGTGACCTTGCCGTGACTGCACGACTTGTTGACCTCCTGCACCTTATCCCATAATTCCTTGTCCACGATAGGCTCAAAGGCATCTTCAACGACGATCCATTCATCAGAATCTCTGATATACCTTTGGTGATTTTTGTAGGAAATAGTGGTGTATTTCTGATTGACAACACAGCCCTTGTAAATGGGATTTTCGAGAATATCACGCACCATTGCGGCATTCCACAAGTGGTTGGATATGTAGGGATTCGGCTTGCCCAAACGCTTGTATGTGTAATCGGACGGAGTGATAACCCCCTGAGCGTTGAGTGCCTTAGCGATCTGCGGAGAGCTTGCACCCTCGGAACGCATTTTATACATCATACGGACATAGGGAGCGTTCGTTTCATCGACTACGGGCAATCTGTCCTCAGTGTCTCCCACAAGATAGCCAAACGGTGCAACAGGAGCATGATACTTGCCCTGCTTTGCATTGGACACCATGACCGCACGAATTTTCTTTGAGGTGCTGGCGGCGTGCCATTCGTTGAAAAGATTGACTATCGGCATCATGTCCATAGCCGTGCTGTTGCGTTCAAGGGTATCCACGTTGTCGCTCAGGGCGATGAAGCGGATATTGAATGAAGGGAAAACGTAATCAACATACTGACCGACTTCGATGTAATTACGACCGAAACGGGAGAGGTCTTTACAGAGTATCAGGTTTATCTTTCCCGACCTCGCATCATCGAGAAGTTTCTGGACACCCGGACGGTTGAAGTCAGTACCCGAATAGCCGTCGTCCTCGTATATCTCCACCAAATTCCAGCCTGTTTGCTTGCTGACGTACTCCGTCAGCATTTTTTTCTGATTTTCTATTGAAATGGATTCTCCTGCGCGCTCGTCCTCCTGCGATAAACGCACATAGATACCCACGTTGTAATGTGACTGCTTTGTCATAATAATTTACTCCTTTCTGATAAAAACAAAGCAGCCATATTCGGTATATCTCAAAGAGCATGGAATACCGAATATGGCAGTAAGGACTACGCTGTTTCGGGTTCTTCCATTGCTCTGTGAACAGCATGATCGTGAAGCACCTTGTCGAGATTTTTCTCTCCAACAAAGTGGGCGATGACAATAAAAGTCTGTCCCTCGATCTCATAAGTCGCTGTGTCGGTGGGCTTGTCTTTATATCGCTCCACCTTTTCAGCAAGTGTCTCTTTCTTCTGCAATTTTCTCCTTTCCGCCTGCGATCATCTATCTCTACACGCATAGGCTTTTTGTTGCAGGGCGTTACTCCTGCACAGTAATATTATAGCGCGCACCGCTGAGACTTGTCCATAGGTATTGCGCCCAAAGTTTATGTATCTGATTTGTGCGCACCAGACAGCCTCAGACGGAATTGCTATAATCGTTTTGTTGTCGGATATATTTTAATCCGAGTAAGGATTTTTCTTCTCAAAGAAAGAAGTCTGACCGAGCATTTCTTCCTCGTCAGCTTCATCGTGAGAGCTGATATCCGACACAGGTTCATCATCAGCACCGGACGTAACCGCCTGCTCATGTTCTCTTGCGATCATATCCGCAAGAGCCTGCCCCTCACAGCTATACTGTTTACACAGCGACTGATAGATCAGAAGAGCTTTCTGCTCACTGAGCTTTTCGCATTCTGCCGTGTCGGTCTGGATACGCTCTTTCAGTTTGCCGATCTTCTCATCGAGCTTCGTGATCTTCTTTGCAATGTCAGCCATATCATCACCACCATTCGTTTCTGATTTCGGAATCATACCCGATGATAATATTATAGCGCGCAATACCGTACTTTATCTATTGGCAGTGCGCATGAACTTTGGTGTGTCAGATGAGTTTTGCGTTCGACAAATTGTTATGGGGAATTTATTTTGACATCAAAATCACACCGCAGAGATACAGCTTTCAAGCATCGGGAAAATGATTATTCAATAAAAGTCGCATAGCTCCAACCGCTCAGATGAGCGCCTGAGCGACTATGAGAGTTCGCTCAGACATATTTTCACGAAAGCGATAAAAATTAACCGCTCCGACCTCAGCGGTCGGAAGAATATTAAAATCAAACCCAGCAAGCTCTGCATATTGTGTACACAAGTTCACAATATGCGCTGGCTTTCAAACCCAGCAAGCACGGTATTCATGGGGTACATTTTGAAAAATGCCCCCCTGAATACAACAGCTTGTTAGAGGGTTTTGCACCCCTAAGACCCCGCTTGAAAAATGAAAGAAAAAGTGATATAATAGACAATGAAAATGGGCGAATACTATGATTTTGGAGGTTTGTCTATGAACGTAAAATCAGACGAGGAACGGAAGTCAAAGGTGCTGAAAGTCCGCTTGAACGACAAGGAGTTTGCCAATCTGAAACAGTACACAGAGGAAAGCGGTCTGCGCTCTATGTCAGAATATATTTTCAACTCGATTATCGCCACTCCCATAATTGAGTTGACGGACGAAGAACTTGCACCCGAAAAGGCAAGGCTGAAAGAAATATCCGATCGCATAAATTCCATAGCTATTCAGGTCAATCAGACGGGAAATATTTATCCCGAAGATATGCAGGAAATACGTCAGGGAGTTGAGGAAATCTCGGCAAGGCTTGCAGAGTATCAAACAAAATTGGAACGCTTTGCCGTGACACCGCAGACGTTCAGAGCGATAGTCGATAAGGCTCACGAGGACGTGAAGAAATAAGAGGAAAAATGCACCGAGGAAAACGCTTTTATTGCTGCGCCCTGTACAAGAATTATTACAATTATCCCGATATGCTGGACTTCGGTCGTTTTATCGGATATAATGGATTCACGATAAAACTTTTGGAGGTAACAGCTATGTTAAAAACACCCGAATTGGCAATGCCAAGATCACGCAAAGTCACTACCGTATACAACGGCAAGCGTGAGGTCTGGACAGACTATGAAGAGGCAAAGGCATTTTTCCTTGAAATGATGATGTCCACAGAGGGTGAGGAACGTGACCGTGCAGAGTGCGTATATATTCAATTAATTCATGGACTTGATGAGTGCGGCGACGAAGATGAATAATAAAAAGCCGGGTAGAAACCAATCATTCTACTCGGCTCATTTTCTTATTTCACTTCATGGAAAGAGACTATTTTTTCATTTGCTATTACTATAACGTTCAACAACCAATTATCTTTATTCCCACCAAGTATTATTAGAATGGGCTCAGGACAATTGAGTTTTTTATCATGAGAGAGGGAGAGCATTTGCTCAATATCTGAACGACTTGGGGTGGGCGATGAATTAGGGTGATAATGCCATTCTCCTAAGTAATATTGGTTATCTTTCCATAGCGTATCCAGCTTTATTTGCAAGCCATTTATTCCTCTTTTAAACTGTGTTTTTTTCTTAACTGAATCATCAGGAGAATTAGTGATCTCAGAAATATGAGCAGTAAAATTGTCACCTGAGTAACTACCTATTAAAATACCTCCTGTTTCATATGGATTTGATTTATCACACAGGTTGTGCATTATATTAAGTTGCTTGATAGGCAATTCTATTTTCAGATGAGTATCAGAATTAAAAAACACCATACTAATCACACTCACATTTATCAATTAAGGAATAGCTTTCATAGTAGTCATTTTCTTTTTGCTCATATACCAAAGAAATTTGCTTCGATTGACCTGTATTAATGTATTTTTCAATATTCTTTACAGAAACGGCTGCTGCCATCCATATATCATCGCTTCGGGCAGGAAATGTGGGGTGCCAACAACCTATGCCATCTCTTGGTAAAGTGCTTTCATTTATATCTCTCAGATCATCTTTTGTATATGGCAAGATAAATTCATAAAAGTTATCAAAATTATATCTTGTATTGTTCTGCATATTGATGTACAGTTTTCTTGCACCAAATCCTACAGATACAGAGATTAAATAATGAGGATGTTTCAATTCAATGCTACTGAGCGTATTCAAAACACTGTCTTCACCTGTACAATCAATAATTATATCAAAGCACTCTATGTCAATATTTGTATGTGGAACAGCGCTATCAGAAGTCAACAATAGTTGATTGGTAATTGGTTTAATTTCAGCGTGAGGTGTTATTGTATTCAAGTGTGAGCAAAGTGAGGTGCATTTGTTACTTCCTATAGAATTAAGATTAAGTGTATGCCTTGATAAGTTTCCGACTTTGAATATATCACTGTCAGCTATTGAAAGACTGTATATTCCAGCTCTAACTAGTATTTCAGATATAGAAGCTCCGATACAGCCAGCACCGATCAAAAGAATTCTTTTTCTTTGAATTGTTTTGGACATTTTACCTCGTTGAGAGATTTCTTCTTGACTCCAATTCTCAGATAAGATCCAATCTATCTGCCTATAATTTTTTAAAATCACAGTAACATCTCTGTGCCAATAGCCTTTTTCATTTTTTCTGAAACCTTTGGGAACTTGATGCCCACATGATAGTGTCGGCAGTAGAAATGCTTTCCAGTAAATAATCTCGTTTTCCTGAAACCAGTATATCGGTATCGGAAATCCAACCAAGAATAAATGGGGCAAACCATCGCGCAAATATCGGGAACTTTTTTTGAGTATTGCTTTGATATCGTAGCCCTGAGATTCGCATACTTTCTGTAATTCTTCCCATGTTTCAGGGACTTGCCAATTTTTTAAAACAGGAACACTTTTTAATAACAACCATGGGGATTTACTGATTCTATCTGAATTCTGTTTTTCTAATGCTATTCCCCAATGTAAGTGATGGATAGGCTTATTTTCAAATGAATAGAATGTTTTTGGGTAAAAGATAGTTGGTTTTGATTTGTAACAATCAATATCAACTAAACCATATCTATAATCAACGTCCTCCCATTGCATATAAGTAACTATATCTTCCGAAAAGGCAAACTGACAGTCAAGAAGAATGTTATCATTGAATTCTGGAAGTTCAAATAATTCATTACTGCTTACCAATCTGTTGTTGGCGGCAGATTCCAACCATTCCACTGCTCTTTGTACATGAAATAGCAATCTATCCTCGACAGAAAATGGCTCTGGGTTATGGGAAGAAAGAGTGTTGACATCAACGCATAATGAGCCACTTCTCCACAATCCATTCTTACTAATGAAATAATTGTTTGCCTGATGGTATAACGTTGTTGTAATGCTGTTATCAATGTCTGGAAAAATTTTAACTTTACCTTGAGGATATGTGGGTTCGACCACAACATACCATTGAGATGTGATTGGGAAATACCTATTTTCCGTTTCAACCGAAATTGATATATGATAATACCACAGTTTATTTGCGTTATCATATTTCCAGTCATCTATCATTTGTACCGCAGGGTACAAGCTATCAAGTTCTCTTCGAGCTATTTTTAGCCGCTGGACCACTTCATCTTCGTTCATTTATGCAAATCGCCCTCTTGGAATCTCCGTTGTTCTTTCTGTACGCTTACTAAAGCCGTTCATGGAATTATTCTCTTTAGTCGGAGGCTCAGGAAACATCGAACCAAATAGATTTCTCCATTTTGAAACACTTTCATGTAGATCTTCGCAATCATATGCTTCTCTTGCTTTTTTAGCAGCATCACAAACAGATACATAAAAATCGCTATAATCATCGTCTGACAATCTACCAAAAACATCATGCTCAGGAACTCCTCGATCTGCAAGGAACGGCTTTGTCGGATAATAGTTTACAATTTTTTCAAGCGTTAATACAACACCCTCTGCTACGCTTACTATTCCATCCGGACAACAATCTCCAATGAAGTGTTCTAATGGATAACTCTTGGGGTGTTTCATGTCAGGGCACATAACCTTTTTCCACCATTTCAACGCTTTTACGACATTTATATAATGACCATTACATCTCTTGTTTTTTTCAACAGTCCATCTGATTTGTTCGAGAGGGTGAGTTTTATCCCATTCATCGGCTTCACGGTCAGGGATTAATAGTGGCTCGTCTTTCCAACTGCTATCTTCTGAACTGCTAAAAAACGTAAAGTTTTCTTCAATCGTGGACTCAGAGATCAGCTCTTCAGAACTCAGTTCTTCTTGAACTGTTTCACTCGGAGCCGAGGTAGGTACTATATCAAGATCAACATAGCTTAAACTTATTCCAAGTGAACGACCTTGCTTACGATACTTTCCTGCGTAATGCTTCTCCAAAAAAGGTATAAACTTATCCAATGCCTCTTCTGGCGTTGTGATTTCAGAATCAAGATTTGTGACAACAATTATATCCACATCGGACTTATTGCCATTCTTTGGCTTTACTGCGGTTGATCTTCGATAGCTTCCTTGCAGAAATGTGCTTACTATTATTGGCGATAAATCTTCATCTGCCAGCAGTCTTTTTCTTAAAGTAGTATGTCCTGTTTTCAAATCGCTGACCTGGTTGTCTGATAGACGGATAGCTGATAAAAAATCAGAAAAATATGTAGGCGCAGTTGCCATAATTATCGTCTCCTTTACGGTATATTTTTAAACGAAGTTGAATATGTTCCAGTATCTTTAGCTTCTAAATCAAACTCATATAAAATACAATTGCCAAATCCTCGAGATCTCTGACCAAGAAAGAACATAAAAGCGTTAGGGGCTGAAGCGAATATATGAATATTTGCCCTTCTTTCTGCGGTAGTTCGTTGAGCAAGAGATGAAACAACCTGCTGAACAAGATTTATCGCATGGTTGGCATTTTGTATAGAGTCGAAGGAAGGACCTTTTCCACCAATTGTCAGTGTGATCATTCTCCTTATTTTAAGCCCACTCTCCGAAATGTATTCGATTACATTATCTTTTATATCACGAGTGACGCTTATGATAAGGCAGGTATCAGATCCGTTTATATCAATACGTTCATCACTGACATCAAAGTTTGTAAATGAAACATCGCTTGAGTCATCTATATCCCATACTTCTGACTTGTGCGATGGATCGGGATTACTGGGAAAGGCAGATATTCTGGATTTAGGATCGAGTATTCTGCCAGCAACGAACGCAATTGATAATGGCACTTCTATCATTAATTGATAATTATAATTTACGTTGGTATTAATCTTCAAAAAGCTATCTAATTCTGAATAAATGTCTCTGTCCCAATCATATTCTGATTTGAGCTTTCTGCCATCGAATTTGTCTTTGAGTGAAAGAATCGTTTCTGTAGCACCTGATAAATATTCAGTTCCACGTTCAAAACTAACGATTCCTATTGCCTTGAAGCCAAAACATCTATTCTTCAGCATCAATACATATTCTTCAATTTGAGAATCAAATATTGATTTCTCTATACCCGAACTTTTTAATGATGAAAGGAAATTATCTGTTACTATTGCTTTCACGATTAGATTCAACTGATCATACATCAAGGCAAATCCTTTTGTCGAAAGATACTTCAATAAAGATGCTATCAATAAATCAGTTAGTATATTTAAGTCAAAAGGATAATTAATTATCCTGAGAGTCTTGTCTTTTATGAGAGAGGTGTCGAATGTAGACAATGCTTCTTTATGTCCTTTTCCTAACTTTGTCTTATCATTATTATTATCTTGTAAAGCAATGAGGGCATTTTTGAATTCAATCGCCTTTTTTCCTAATTGTCCAATTAAGAATACCTCGCATTCAGCTGCACCTATGTCGTCCTTAATCAAATCATTTGCCCAATTAATTATATCACAGCGATCAAAAGAGTTAACATTTGATTTAACCTGAATGCTTTTAATGACACTTCCATTGCTTTCCAAAGCTATGTCAACCTTGTCGTTATCGGAATTATACTCAACATATATCTTATCCCAATTATCTTGGCACAACGCTTGAAATATCGAAGCAAATGTCTGGTATAGATATCCTCTGGATCCGTCTTTTCCGCCCAAATTTATTCCTCCTTTGATCAATCCTTTACTACAAATTTCTTTGCAATCATCATAAATGTCGAGTTGGAAAATATCTGATTTGCAGGAATAAACAGATACTTCCATGGCTTAAATCCGTTTGCTTCGCTCCAATGCGTTACAGTCACGCAGTAGAGGATACCACGCTTCTTTTTGGCGATAACATCGGGATCGTTAAGGTCTCTCTCAGCCTTGACCTCAACAAGATAGATTGTGTCCTCAGTCTCTACCACAAAATCAGGTTCGTAATTCTTGCCGTGATTATATGTGATGTTAAACTCTTTAGGTGAGGGACGAAGCCAGTTCAGTACATCTGGATCACGTTCGATGATACGGGCAAAAGACAGCTCACCCTCGGCACTATCAAATTTAACCTCGCTGAACACGCCCTTTTTAATGTCCGTAAACAACACAGTACGCACATCTCCCGTGAAATTGCCATATAGAGGAACGGAAGATCGGTAAGTATAGCTCGAAGTAAGATTATATTTCCGTGTGCCGACAACCTCCTCCTGAATAAGACCGTTATCACAATAGAAGTGCTGCATCATCTGCTTGTAAATCCTGTCGGCTATATCACGCTTATACATCATAACAATATTCTGCATACCGTTCGTGCCGTAGTAATCTTCATATTTGTCAGTAACCTGAGTAATCAGCTTGAAAAGGAGCGATTTGCATTTATTATAGTCTATCTCAGGCTTTTTACGAAGCTCACCGAGGATAACACGTTTCGGCTCATATCCCTCAAAATCAATGGCATCTGCACTGACACGCTCCTGATCGGACTGATCTTCAAGGTTCTGTATGAGCATTTCATTTGTCAGCGGTTCATGATTGAATTCGGATAGGTCAATATCGAAATCCATAAACACATATTCCTCTGCGCCTGCATCGGTTATGCGTATCTGAGGGATAGGAATAAACTTCTTTTCGGCTGCCTTATGAACTTTTTCTGTATGTTCCTCTGTCCAGCGGATAATCGCAGGAATACTATTTTCATGAAATGTCTGAGCAAGGTCTGTATTCTCAGTTACAGCACTTACCGCCTTTTTAGCGATCTCCTTGACCGCAGTTGGTGTTACCGTATGTGTCGGAGCAGTCTGTATTGCCTGATATACCTCTTTCTTGACAGTCTCCTGAATAGCCTGCAATGCGGTATCTGCCTGTTCTGAGCGCTCTATGCCCGTTGCTTCATAAGCAGAAGTCAGTACCTCATCAGGTTCTTCTTCCCATTCAAACGCAAGCTGGGGAACAGCGATTTCTTCCGGCTTTATCTCCTCGACCTTAATTACATTTCCAGCCTTGAAGATAGAATCGCCCTTCTGTGCTTCCGCAAGAATATCGCTGAACTTGTCATGTGCCGTCAGCATAACAGAGTCAATCTCCTTATCGCCTGTACGCTCGCCGTAAGGCAGACGCAGACCTCTGCCGACCATTTGCTCACGCAGTATCTTTGAAGCGGCAGTACGAAGCGGAACGATAGTATAGAGATTGTTTACGTCCCAGCCCTCTTTCAGCTTATCGACATGAATGACGATCTCAACGGGATTGTCAGCCTTTTCGACTTCAAGGAGCATCTTTGTATTTGCTTCGGACTCAGCAGCACCCTGTTTAGAGTGTACCACTACTACCTTGCTCTTATAAGCTCCGTTGCAGAAAGCATCAGACTTTATGTATTCTTCTACCCATTTTGCGTGATCGGTATCTTTGCAGACAACAAGTACAAAGGGTTTTATAACGGGCTTCCCATTATTGGCGGCATACACCTGTAACTTCTGCCTGATACGCTCATGACAGATAATACCGTCCTGCAACATAAGCTTGTCTATCTGCTCATCACCGAAATTATAGAAATCCACATCAGAACGGGTAACAGCAAATGGCGTTCTGGTATAACCGTCAGCAATAGCCCTTGAAAGCGGATATTCATATACAACATTCATAAACGGAATCTGCTTGCCTTTGCTTTTCTTTGCCATAAGCGGTGTCGCAGTCAGTTCCAGACCGAGGAGAGGGTGTAGCTCGTTGAGAGCCTGTTCGCCCTTTTCTCCATGATAATGGTGAGATTCGTCCATGATCATCACAAGGTCAGGGAGCTTTGCAAGCGTTTCAAAGAAAGAATCGCCGTAATACTCGTTGACCTTTTTCATATTAGCGTTCTCTTTATCAAACTTGCTAATATTGAAAACGAATATGCGGACTTCACTCTGGAAAAGAGACAGGGGCTTGCTTCTGTAATCCTCACCCGTAATGACCTGCGGAGCATTAACAAAGCAGCTCAGTCCACGAAAAACATATTTTGGACTGTTATTATCGTTCAGATCACGGCAGAGCTTATTGTAAATAGTCGTATTCGGAGCGACAACAAAGAAATTCTTGATATTGTGCTGTGTATAGAGGTATGCGATAAATGCGCCCATGAGCCTTGTCTTGCCGACACCCGTTGCAAGAGCAAAGGTCAGCGACATAAAATCTCGCTCAAAATCGGTGCAAGTCGGGTAGAGAGCCTTGACCGCACCAAGGGCAGCATGCAAATTCATACCCTTTTTGAGGTTTACACTGTTTACGATAATGTCAAGGATTTCAAGCGACTTCTTCTGCGGTTTACGCAAAGACATTACTCCGCTGATATATTCAGGTGTGTAAAGAGTAAAATCAGCCCTCATCGTCGCATTCCTCCTCATCATCGTACACAGGCGGATGAATAATATTCAAGTTATAATCAGCTTTGTCAAATTCACAGCGTTCAAGAAGCATCTGCGGAATTTTCTTGACCGTGATATGGGGATTCAGCTTGTCCATACCCTTATCGAACGAACAGCAGGCAATCACAAGGTATTCATCATCTTCCATATCGCCGATGATAGAATCCATAAAGGCGGTGTTCAGGTGACGGGTAGTAACAAAGAGATAGGATTTCTCATTACCATGAGACTGTTTCCAGAACGCAGAGCTGTCAGGCTCATAAGTAAAGCCTTCATGCAGAGCCATAGCCGCCGCAAGCATATCAGCACTGTAATCGGGATTGATAATGTATTCACCAAACTCGTCTTTATTGATAAGTGTCGGTGCAAGCTCGTAGAAGCGGTATCCGCCGCCATTTTCCCACTTAACAGCCTTTGAAATACCGCCCTTATCTTCACCGGATACGACCATATCAAGGCGCTTTTTGCAATGGGTATATGCGTGTTCTCCCATTTCGATACCGATATAGCGTCTGCCCATTTTATGAGCAACAGCGGCGGTTGTGCCTGAACCGAGGAAGCTGTCAAGGACTAAATCGCCTTCGTTGCTTGCAATTGTGAATACACGTTCAATTAAATGCTCCGGCTTGGGTGTCTGGAATGGATCATCAGGATTTAGAGCTTTTACTTCTTTTTTAGCATCCTGCGTTGTTCCTACTTCCTTATAAAGCCATGTTGTCATAGGAACAACACCACCCTGAACTTCACTTAAAAATGTCTTTTTACGTGGAACATTATTTCCGTCTTTTCCGAACCATATACGATTATCAGCAACAAGTCTTTCAAATTCTTCTCGTGACGAAATCCAACTTCGGCTTTTGGTGGGCATTACCACTCGTCCGCTTGGAGTTGTTATAGGATAATCAGTGCTTGCACTATAAGTCCTTGCTGTAAAATCACTTGATGTCCACGGTCCACGGGGATCATTATCAGGATTCTTATATCGACTATCCATATCTGCTGTTCTTGGAAGCAAGATAGGTCGCCAAATATCTTTGTTCTTGGCATACACCAAGATAAAATCATGACTGTCAGACATCCACTTAGCATCATTTTGAGGTGAGAATTTCTTTTGCCATATAACAGTGCTTATAAAATTTTGTCTGCCAAAGATTTCGTCACACAGCACTTTAAGATAATGTCCTTCATCATCATCAATGCTAATCCAAATAGAGCCGTCATCTGAAAGAAGACGAAACAGTATGTCAAGTCGTGGACGCATAAGATTCAACCATTGACTATGTTCTAAATTATCGTCATAGTGAGAAAAGGCATATCCAGTATTATATGGCGGATCGATATAGATGCACTTCACCTGACCTGCATACTTGCTTTCAAGTGCCTTTAACGCAAGCAGATTATCGCCGTGTATCAGCATATTCTCTGTGTCCGGTGCAGCGTCTGTGTTTGACAGTTCAGGTTTTTCTATCAGCAGGCGAGGTTCGACACTTATCTCCTTGTCTTTACCGTACCATGTCAGTTCAAGTTTGTTCGCCATTGTGTACCTCCCAAAAAAGAGTATAATAATCCAGTATATCTATAATTATAGCACAAACCGCACAATTAGTCAATCATCGAATCGAGTTTTTTCTCCGTTTTCACCAAGGAAAATACAAAAAGCGTTTCAACCTATAAGGCTAAAACGCTTCACTGTTTATCATATTTGATTATATCGGCAGGAGAACATTCCAACACATAGCAGATACGGGCGAGAATATCCAAGTCCATTTTCTCTACAACACCATTGTACCACTTGTTGATGACCTCAAAGCGAGTATTGAAGATCCTTGCAAGGTAGTTCCGTGTGATACCCTTGCTGTCCATAATCTCTTTCAGGTGTATGCTGATCTTACCGTATTCCTTTATCGTAATGACCGATTTAGAGCCGTCCATAACATCACCCCTCAATAATATTCTATCTTGATTGTTACCTCTTGACAATATACATATTAAATGTTACTATGTATAATTATCTAGAGGGATTGAGTTATGAACATCTACACAGTTTGCTTTTTCGGGCATAGATACATAGAGCGTGGAACGGAGATAGAAAACCGCCTTGACAAGCTCCTGCATGATCTGATAACGCAGAAGGAGTATGTTGACTTCCTGATCGGACGGGACGGAGATTTCGACTTGCTTGCTTCTGCTGCCATCAAACGAGCTATCCGCAGTTACGGTTACGGCAATACCCATTTTACGCTCGTCCTGCCATACATGAAAGCAGAGTACCGTGACAACGAAAAGGAGTACCTTGACTATTATGATGAAGTCGAGGTGTGTGCTGAATCGTCCGAAGCTCACCAAAAGTCCGCTATCCAAGTCCGCAACCGAAGTATGACCGACCGAGCAGACCTTGTGGTATGCTGTATCCAACATAAAAGCGGTGGAGCATACCGCACGATACAGTATGCTGAGAAACAGGGCAAGGAGATAGTGAACCTTGCAGACGAAAACTGAATAAGCATCTGAAAAAAAGAATCAGGGCTATGCCTTCCGTCACATACGGTCACGGAGGACATAGCCTTTATCATTTATATTATACCGAAATATAGCTGTTTTGCTATCACTTAAATTCCGTTCTGCCATTTAGGGCGGCGGCAGTCTTTGGCGACCAGAAAACCGATTGGGAGCTAAAGCCTGCGGGCAATGGCTTCAAGGAGCGCACCCGTATCGCAAACTATACAGGTCTGCCCGAATTGATGAGTATGTTCAAGCAGGTCGCTGACATTCGTACTGCGGATACGCTGACACTTGATGTGCCTGACTGTGATTATCAGGTTGTTCAGGTCGAAGCTACTCCTTTTCAGCAGGAGCTTGTTCAGGAGCTTGCCGACAGAGCCGATGCTATCAATGCAGGCAATGTTGATCCCACGATCGACAATATGCTCAAGATTACGTCGGACGGAAGAAAGCTCGGTCTTGATCCTCGTCTGATTGATCCGTCATTTGAAGATAATCCCGATACAAAGCTCAACCGCTGTGTAGAGAATGTTGCCCGTATCCACGCTGAAACGGCTGAGGACAGACTCACGCAGATCATCTTCTGTGATTTGGGCGTTCCTCACAAAGCAGCAGGAGAAGCAGAGGTCGAGGGCGAAGATGCCGACGATGTGAAGGATAAGAAGTCTATCGCTGAGGTCGAGTCTCTTGAAGAAGAATGCGACTTCTGCGTGTATGATGATATTCGTGATAAGCTAATCGCAAGGGGTATCCCTGCGGAGGAAATCGCATATATCCACGATGCGAAAACCGAACAGCAGAAAGCTGACCTCTTTGATAAAGTCCGCAGCGGAGAGATCCGTGTACTGCTCGGCTCAACCGCCAAAATGGGTACGGGTACGAATGTCCAGAAGAAGCTGATCGCAGTCCATGACCTCGATATTCCGTGGAGACCGGCTGATCTGGAACAGCGCGCCGGAAGAATTATCCGTCAAGGCAATGAAAACAAGCAGGTGCAGATATTCCGCTATGTTACCAAAGGCACATTCGATGCTTATTCCTATCAGACTTTGGAGAACAAGCAGAAATTCATCTCTCAGATCATGACAAGTAAGACTCCTGCGAGAAAGTGTGAAGATGTGGACCAGCAGGCACTCACTTATTCCGAGATCAAGGCTCTCTGCACAGGCGATGAGCGTATCAAGGAAAAGCTGATGCTTGAAAATGAAGTGAAGGAACTGAGGGTACTCGCTGCGGAACACCGCAACACGGTATTTGAAATGGAGGACAAGATCGCTCGTTTCCCTGAACAGGAACAGAAACTTACTGCGATTCTTGCTGATCTCCATACAGATCGTGAAGCACTCCGCAAGCTCCCGATTGATCCCGAACGCAAACTGCCCGTATTCAAGATCACCATTGGTGAAACTGAGTACACCGATAGAAAAGAAGCTGCTAAGGCTCTTGAAGATGCTGTGTTGGCTATCAAATATGCCGATACTCCCGTGAAAGTCGGCTCGTTCCAGGGCTTTGACCTGAGCGTTACAGTAAACAGCAACATGATGGGCGGCGGTATGTCGGCTGGCCTGCAAGGTGCCACTTCACATACCACGAAGCTGATCGATAGTTTTGCCCACAACTTGAATCGTCTTGAAGCTGCCCTCTACAACATCGACGGCAGAATCGAGAGAACGCAGGATAACCTCGCAAAGCTCAGGCTTGACCACGCAGAAGCGCAGAAGATCGTAGCAGAGCCGTTCCCCCAGCAGGAGGAGCTTGATACTAAGGAGCAAAGGCTGAAAGTCGTAACTGATGAGCTGAATCAGGCGGCTATCGAAGCAAAGAAGAACGCTCCGAAGCGTGAAAAGACTTGCTACTTTGAGAGGGCGAAGATGAAGCGTGATGCCGCAAGGCTCGGCAAAAAGCCAAAAACGCCGAAGGACCAGACAAAGGGCAGGAGCAAGAAGCAAGGAATTGAATAAGCAACTATAAGATTATTCTAAGTAAGTATGCATCCCAATAAGTGAAAAATGATATAATTCACATTATTGGGATGCAATTTCTATCTTGACAGAAAGAAAAAAAGATGTATAATATATACAATGGGGTTTGTGTACCCTTTTGATGTTTTCAAGTTATAATCCACACAAGTTGGCTTGTGTAAAATATTACTTAAATACAATGCGAGGAAAGGAATTATCATGGCAAATAAAGAGAAAATGGGCCCTCCTACATTAGAAATGATTCAGGGCAATCCGTACAATTATACTTTTGATGAAGTAGCCAAATGTATGGGAGAAGAACGAGCTAAGTCTTTATTCAAAACCTTGTATAAAAATGGCGTAAGTCCTAAAAATCAAACTATGACTATAAAAGACATATATGTAGGGGGAGATACTACAAAGTATGCTTTTGAATTACAAGATGGCTACTGCATTGAAACAGTATGCATTAAAAGAAGGACTGGCAATACGGTATGCGTTAGCACTATGGTCGGTTGTCCGGTGGGGTGTATTTTCTGTGCATCAGGAAAAAATGGATTTATTCGCAATCTTTCACCAGCTGAAATAGTTCAGCAAATCGTTCTTTTGAAAGAACGTGTCAACAGAATCGTTTTTATGGGGATGGGAGAACCTCTCTTTAATTATGATAATCTGATTAAAAGTATTCATATACTTCGTGATCGCAATGGACTTAATTTTCCTACAGATGGCATAAATGTATCGACTGTTGGACCAGTTGAACAGTTGAAGCGACTGAGAGAGGAGCATTTAAAGATTCAGTTTACACTCTCTCTTCACGCAACGGATCAAGCAACTAGAAACATGATTATGCCGCACATGAAATCCAATAGCATTCATAGTGTTGTCGAAGCTGCGCTTTCCTATTCTGAACGACATAACAGAAAGATTACCATTGCATATCTGCTCGCTCCTGGAATTAATGATAGGGCTTCAGACGTAAGACAACTTGGTAAATGGTTTAGAGGAAAAAATGTACTGATTAATCTTTTACAATATAATGAAACTGCCTGTAAGAGAATCAAACGTCCTAACAAGCAACAATTGGTTGCATTTAAGATTAGACTAGAGGAGGCTGGCTTGGAAGTAAAACTTCGGGAATCAAGAGGTAATAGAATAAAAGCTGCCTGTGGTCAATTAGTAAGTGATTATAATAAAGGGAACGACGCCCCTATGTCTGATTCACCTGAAAAGATGTCGCCTGTGATACACAAGCTTTCTGACAATAAAGCTGATACAACAAGAGGGATAAGAAAAGAAAAACGTCACCCTTTTGCAAAACATAAAGCCAAAAGGAAACGTAAGAAAAACTAATGATGAATTATCCCTCTAACCATTGTTGACTATTCTTTTAATGGTTATCGTTTGCGCTCACCATAATACTATGACGCACGGACGCACCTATGTATGCGCCCGTGCTAACCATAACATGAAAGGTGGGTGTACTGTCTTTCCTTTGCACGGCAGTAGGTGTGTCTCTACAATGACAATATAATGCAATTATTTTTGTGTATAAAAGGAATAACCATATTATTTTATGTGGAGGGATAATATGAGGCTGGCAGATATGCATATTCATACTACTTTTTCGCCCGACGGAAAGTCATCTATGGAAGAGCAGTGTATAAAAGCCATAGAGATTGGGATTCCAATTATTTGTTTTACGGATCATGTAGATTTCAATTCTTCTGAAATAAATGTGGGAAGAATAATTAATAAAGCTTCTACAAATTTTGATGTGTCAGAATATTTCTATGAAGTGAATAGGCTAAGACGTATTTATAACTCCATTCAGATTTTGATTGGGATTGAATTCTCCGAGCCACATCTATTCCCTACTGAATTCGAGGATTACAGTTCTATGCCTTTTGATTATATTCTAGGAAGCATTCATCATTGCTATGGCTCTGTTTTTCCAGGTGCAAAAAACATAGAGGAATCAAAAGCGATTGATGAATACTATAATCTTATGTTAAAATCAATTCAGACCTGCGAGTTCCAGGCGATGGCACATATAGATTTTCCCAGACGTTATTTTGATAATTGGAACGTCAGTGATACTATCATGGATGAAATATTAAATGCTATGATTAAAAAAGACATTATTCTTGAAGTTAATACGTCTTCCATCATGAATGCTTCTGACGAACCGCTGCCTCGATACAGTATCATTGATCGATATGTTCAGCTTGGAGGACGTAGGGTTGTATTAGGATCCGATGCGCATATTAGTGTTAAACTTGGAAATGCATTTAGTAGTGTTGTTAGAAAACTACCGAATACTTGCGTTATAGGGTATTTTAAGAACAGGGTGTTAAAGAATCCGGAGACGATCTTTCATCTATGATTGGCAAGACATTCAGCACTAAAGAGGCTGTTCGTATGATTCCTGACATTCTGCAAAACGGCGAACAATTCTTTTTCCCTATCTTTTCAAGTGTAGAAGAAATGGGAGAATACGGCGAACACTTCTCAAAAGTACAGAAGCATATCTTAGAGGTCATTCCAATGGCACGAAATAGCGAGAAGAATGTTGCCGGAATTGTGCTGAACGCATTTTCAGAATCGTTTATTTTAGATGCAGAACTTTTCGATATGATTGAGAATATGAAATCAAGATTGGAGTAATTATAAATGAGCGAACATAAGATAGATGTCATGTGGGACGATGCTCCCGTAGATGTTTCCACCGAGGTCAACTTCATTTGGTCTATTGCCAATAAGCTGCGTGGTACATATCAGAGCGATAAGTACAAGGACGTTATCATTCCTATGGTCATTATTCGTCGTTTTGAGTGCGCATTGGAAGCTACAAAGCAGGCTGTCGTGGAGCAGTACAAGAAGAATCCTGCGTACCCTGCAAAGGCGATGTGCCGTGTGTCGGGGTATCAGTTCTTCAATACGAGCGAGTACACCCTTGCGGAGCTTGTGAACGATCCCGATCATCTTGCAGCGAATTTCCGCAACTATATCGAGGGCTTTTCTGCCAATGTGCAGGACATTATCAAAAGCCTTGATTTTGATAAGCAGATTGACAAAATGGACAAGAATAACCGTCTGCTGTCGGTGGTAAAGGCTTTCTCGGAGCTTGACCTCGATCCCAAGACCATTGACAATGTTAAGATGGGCTATATCTTTGAGGACTTGATCCGTAGGTTCTCTGAAAATGCCGAGGCTGGCGATCACTACACTGGCAGAGATATTATCAAGCTCATGGTCAACATTCTGCTTGCAGAGGGTTGTGACGATATATTTGATGACCACAAGGAGATCACCATACTGGACCAGGCAGCAGGCACGGGCGGTATGCTCTCGACTTCATATAACTTCATTCACCGCTATAACCCGACTGCGAATGTTCGTCTGTTTGGGCAGGAGATCAACCCTGAGTCCTATGCTATGTGCGTGGCTGAAATGCTTATCAAGGGGCAGAATGCCGAGAATATCCGTATGCAGGACACTATGAAAGCTGACTGTTTCCCTGACAGACAGATGCGTTTCGTAATCGAAAATCCGCCGTTCGGTACGCCGTGGGGTGGTAAGGACGCAGCAGAGGGTGTTGAGCAGGCTGTCAAGGAAGAAAACCAGAAAGGCTTTGACGGTCGCTTTGGTGCAGGACTGCCAGGTTCAGGCGATATGCAGTTGCTTTTCATTCAGTCGGCTGTGAATAAAATGGACAATGCCCTCGGTCGGGCTGCGATCATCGAAAACGGCTCTCCGCTGTTTTCGGGCGGTACTTCTTCGGGTGAAAGCCAGATCAGACGGTGGCTACTTGAAAATGACCTGATGGAAGCGATCATCGCACTTCCCGTTGACCTGTTCTACAACACAGGTATCGCTACATACATTTGGGTGCTGTCGAAGAACAAGCGTGAGGAGCGCCGTGGTAAAATTCAGCTCATTGATGCAGGTTCGATCTTCCACAAGCTGCGCAAAGCTCTTGGAAACAAGAAGAACGAGATCAGTCCCGAAGACCGTTCCGCTATCACGAAGCTGTATGCAGACTTTGCTGAGAACGAGCTTTGCAAGATCTACCCAAACACGGAGTTTATCTATCGTGAGTACACGGTCATGCAGCCGTTGCAGAGAAGCTATGCCGTGACCGAGGAGCGTATCAAGGCAATGCTGTCAAAGGGTTCGCTCTCCTCGCTGTACGATCCTGCAAAGGTGGCAGAGCTTGAAAACTCTGAGGAGGAGCTGACGGGCAAAGAATTGAAAAAGCTCGAAAACTACCAAAACAACGCACCTGTTTACGAAGCTATCATCGAACTGCTGAGATGTGCCGATGATGATAAGGTATATTTATCCCCTGCGGAGTTCATGCCCGTACTGACTAAAATACTCAGCACCGCAACAACGGACAAGAAGCTCCTTGACAAGATCGCTGACGGTCTGTCGGTCATGGACAAGTCTGCCGAGATTCAGCGTGACAAGAAGGGCAACATCATCTACGATAAGGAGACAAAGGACACGGAGATTGTGAAATTTGACGAGAGCATCGAGGACTATATGGCTCGTGAGGTACTTCCCCATGTTCCCGATGCACAGTGGTTCTTTGAGGAAGATCTGAGCAAGAAGTCGCCTGTTATCAGGACGGGTGCAGAGATTCCGTTTACAAGATATTTCTATAAGTATCAGCAGCCGAAGCCCAGCGAGGAGCTTGAACAGCGGTTCTTGGAGCTTGAAAAGTCTGTGAGTGAGCGTATCGCACGGCTGTTTGGCTAACGAAAGGAGCTATAATGAGCATTTTTTTCAAATTCATGTTTGAGAGACTGACCGATCCCCTCGGTCTGCCTATCAATGCACTTTACGAATATATTATTCTCGCTGTGATCGGTGCGGTCGCCTATGGTATCGCATACAGCAAGGTCGGTGATATGTACCACGGCGGTCTTATCAGCGGCAGAACGGAAGGCTCGTTCTTCCATTGGCTTATCAGACTTATTCTCTTTGTGGGTCTGTGGCTTCTCACATACGGTGCTATTCAGGGATACTTCTTTGTGACCGCCAACTGGCAGATCATTCTTATGATTGCAGGCAGCGTGGCAGGAGCCGCTATGCTCTGCACACTGGCGGTGACTGCTATGAGATTATTCAAGAAGCATAGGACGGTGAACGGCAATGCGTGAAATGAAAAAAACAGGTATATCTTGGTTTCCTTTGATTCCTGTTGATTGGCAAACCGGAAGAATTAAAGATATTCTATCGGTATTAACAGATTACACTGCAAATGGCTCTTTTGGAGATTTAGCAAAAAATGTAACTTATCTTGATTATGAAGATTATGCACGTTTAGTACGCTTGACTGATTTAAGAGAAAGCTTGAAGAATATGGGAGTTTATGTTGATGAGGATGGGTATAATTATCTTTCCAAATCGTCATTGTTTGGTGGTGAAATACTTGTCGCAAATGTAGGCGCATATGCAGGACTGTTTTGTGAGATGCCAACGGTAGATTATCCAGCAACTTTAGCTCCCAATATGTTTTTATTGCGAACAAACGACGTAATGCTTCAACACTATCTTTTATATGTAGGACTATCCTCGTTTGTTTGGGAACAGTTGTGTCAAAAAGCAATTTCTTCTGCACAACCTAAACTGAATAAAACCGATGTAAAAACAACATTTATACCTATTCCACCTATTTCAGAGCAAAAACTAATAGCTGATTATCTCGACAGCAAATGCGCTGAATTTAATTCAACTCTCTCCGACATTCAATCCCAAATCGAAGCCCTTGAAGAATACAAGCGCTCCGTCATTACCGAAGTGGTCACAAAGGGGCTTGATCCTGATGTTGAGATGAGGGATAGCGGAATTGCGTGGGTTGGCGATATTCCGGCACATTGGATAACACACCCTCTGTACTTCTATTTTGGCGAACGCAAAAACAAGAACGCTTTGGGACTGGAAACAAATCTGCTCTCGCTGAGTTACGGTAAGATCATCAGAAAAGACATAAACTCTAACGGCGGACTGCTCCCTGAGAGCTTCAACACCTATAATATCATCGAAAAAGACGATATTATTATCCGTCCTACTGATTTGCAGAATGATAAGCGAAGCCTGAGAACAGGTATCGCAAGAGAACATGGTATCATCACTTCTGCTTACATCGCTATGAAAGCGATCAAGACTGTAAACCCTGAATATTTCCACTATCTGCTTCATGCCTATGATGTGATGAAAGTGTTTTACAATATGGGTAACGGCGTTCGTCAAGGATTGAACTTTTCAGAGTTTTCAAGACTTATGGTATTTGAACCTGCTATCGAGGAGCAGAATGCTATTGTGTCATATCTCAAAGAAAAATGTGATGAGATAGACTTGGCAATTGCCGAAAAGAAACAGCAGATCGAAACAATAGAGGAATACAAGAAGTCGCTGATATTTGAGTATGTGACGGGGAAGAAGGAGGTGCAGGCGTGAATATCGAAATTCACTGCAAGCGAACTAAATATCAGTAATTCTTACGCTTATCATAAATATGGAGGATAGTATTATGGATTTCTATACAGCTTATAACGAAAACGGTGATCTTGCACAGTTTGAGATCGACGAGGGTAAAGTTAAGTGCGGACACTGTGGTAAAGTGTATTATCAGGAACGCCACGAGCAAGTTCCGGGCTTTAGAGAAGTTGATGACGATATTTGCCCATATTGCCACGAATCTAACGGTCGCAGCGGCGATTGGGAGTTCTTCAACCGAAAATTAGAAGATTAAGAGAGGTGTGTAGTATGGCTAAACCGCTGAAAAGAGTCTCAAACGCCTATTGGGTGTATTATGTGAACGAAGCAGAAGCCAAGAAGTTTGATGACAGCAAGGTCGGGAAATGGATGTATTTTTTCAAAGATAATGACTTTGCTGCTAAAATATGCGAGAAAGCGGTTGCCGATGGCGTTGTGGCAGAAGCAAAGCATAGCAACGCTCCAGACGGTGTGTGCTGTTTCTATCTTCATTTCGATGATAAAGAAGCTCATAAACGCTGTATCACATATTTCCTTGAAAACGGTCTTATCCGAAAAACTAAGGCTGGAAAGCTATACAATATCTCGTTTAAGCTCGATGATCAGACACGAAACGGCGAATATGGCGACGGTTTTGTATCTGAGATCAAACTCGCTAATTTTGTAAATCTTGAAACTGGAGAATGGATCGGAGGATAACAGCATGAATGACATACTAACAGAAAAACAATATCAAGCTGAACTGCTCGGTATACTTCGTGACCAAAACGGCTACACGATCAGAAAATCGACCGACTTTGACCGCCGTTTTGCGATCGACCGTGAAATGCTGTTCGGCTTTCTGAACGATACCCAGCCTGAGACAATGGAGAAGCTCCGCAAGATACATAAGGACAGGCTCGAAGATACCATTGTTTCGTTCATCAATGCGGAGTGTACGAAGAAAAGGGGCAGCCTGCTTGAAGTCCTCCGACACGGTGTTGAGCTGTCGGGGCATAAGCTGGAGCTGATGTTCACAAAGCCTGCAACCACTTTCAATAAAGATCTGATGCGGAAATACGAAATGAACCGCTTTACCGTCATGGAAGAAGTGTGGGCGAATGACAAAGAGCGAATTGATGTCGTTATCTTCCTCAACGGCTTTGCAATTATCTCGATGGAGCTGAAATGCAACTATGCAGGACAGTCCACGGACGATGCGATATATCAGTACCGTATGGAGCGTGATCCGAAGTCCAGACTGTTCTTATTCAAGGCAGGCACACTTGTCAATTTCGCTATGGACTTGCACGAAGTCTATATGACAACGAAGCTCGACGGTGAAAAGACCTTCTTCCTGCCGTTCAATCAGGGCAACGGCGAGGGTGTCAATGCAGGTGCAGGAAATGCACCCTGTGAGGACGATTATCCCGTTCATTATATGTGGGACGATATTCTCACCAAAGACACGATACTTGACCTCATTTCCAAATTCATTTTCATTCAGACCTCGGAGAAAGAGAACGAAAAGACAGGAAAGGTCGAAGTCAAGGAGAGCATTATTTTTCCCCGGTATCATCAGCTCGATGCTGTCCGCAAGCTCCTTGCCGATGTAGAGGAAAACCGCACCTCGCTCAACTATCTTATTCAGCACAGTGCAGGCTCCGGCAAGACCAACACTATCGCTTGGCTTGCGTATCGCCTTGCTACGCTCCATGATGCCGACAACAAGATCATTTTCGACAATGTTATCATAATGACAGATAGAGTAGTTGTTGACCGACAGCTTCAGAAAGCGATCATGGGTATGGAGCATAAGTCGGGGCTTATCCGTGTGATGGACGAAAAGTGCAATTCTGCCGACCTCGCTATCGCCCTCAACGGCAATACGAAGATCATTGCAACAACGATCCAGAAGTTCCCGTATATTGTGGACAGTGTTCAGGGCTTGAAGAATAAACACTTTGCGGTTATTATTGACGAGGCTCATTCATCTACTGCCGGAAAAGATATGGCAGCAGTCACACAGTCCCTCGGTATGGGTGATGAGCTGTATCAGGATATGGAGGACGAGATTGCCGCAGAGCTTGCAAGAAACGGCAAACAGCAGAATGTTTCGATGTTTGCTTTCACGGCTACTCCGAAACCGACTACCTTACAGCTTTTCGGCACGATCAATCCCAACGGACAGCGTGAAGCGTTCCATGTGTATTCGATGAAGCAGGCTATTGAGGAGGGCTTTATCCTCGATGTATTGCAGAATTACACCACCTACAAGACCTTCTATCAGATAAACAAGGAAATTGAAGAAGATCCAAAAATGCAGACTGCAAGTGCGAAACGGCAGATCGCTCGGTTTGTTGAGCTGCACGAAACGAATATTGCCCAGCGTATAGAGGTCATCGTAGAGCATTTCCGCACAACTGTTATGCAGGAACTTGGCGGACAGGCAAAGGCAATGGTCATCACCGCATCAAGACAGGCCGCCGTCAAGTATTGTAGGGCTTTTGGAGACTATTGCACTAAAAAGGGATACAAGGGCATTCGTGCGCTTGTTGCGTTCTCCGGCAAGGTGAAGCTCCCTGATGATGATACGGAATACACAGAGCCCGGTATCAACGGTATCCCCGAAGATCAGCTCACCAAAGAGTTCGACAAGGACGATTATCAGGTGCTTTTGGTCGCAAACAAATATCAGACAGGCTTTGACCAGCCGAAACTCTGTGCTATGTATATCATGAAGAAGCTCAAGGGTGTCAATGCGGTACAGACACTTTCACGTTTGAACAGAATTTGTCCACCATTTGAGAAAAAGACCTTTATTCTTGATTTTGTCAACAGCTATGAGGATATTGTAGGAGCATTTGCTCCGTATTACACAACTACGCTTCTCTCAAATTCCGTTACTCCGACTGCGATCTACGACCTTGAAGCACAGATAGACGCTTATGCGATCATTGATCCCGATGATGTAGATAAGGTCAACGAGATACTTTACAAGGAGAAGGTGCAGTCTGCTGACAAGAAAAAGATCAACTTCTGCCTTGATAAGTCGCAAAAACTGATAGAGCATTACAGTATCGAAAAAAAGCGTGAGATTATGGTTGACCTCCGTCATTTCGTGCGTTTTTATGAGTTTATGATCCAAGTGTCCAGCTTTGAGGATACAGAGCTGCACAAAAAATATAACTACATCATTCTACTGCTATCCCACATCAATATCAAGCACCCCGGACTGGGTTTCAACCTTGACGGCAAGATCAGAGCGACGCAGTTCGTGCAGAAGAAACAGGACGAACATACAGAATCAGATATTGTCGCAAAGCCAGTTGTGAAGCTACCCTCTGCTGAAACATTCGGTCTTACTCCTGCAAAGGAAGAAAGGCTCTCGGAGATCATCGCAGCGATCAATGCACGGACAGGCAAATCCTATGACAGCGATGTTGCGGTAAAGGCAATGCTTCAGATTAGGGATATTCTGATGAAATCCGACAAGCTGAAAGCAAGTGCGAAGAATAATACGGTCAAGGATTTTGAATTCTCCTATTTTGATGATATTGACGATGCACTGATCGAAGGCTTGGAGCAGAATCAGGACTTTTTCTCCCTGTTGCTCAATGATGAGGAGATTAAGCGTGAAGTGCTTGGTATCTTTACAGAGGAGATCTACACATCACTAAAGCAGGCAGCAGAAGAATAATAGAACGGAGATGATGAAAAATGGCTATCAACATTGCTCCAAAGTCTCTTGATACAGAGCTGAGTGAGCTTATGCGTGAGGTATCAACCGGTAAAGAACAACTACCTGAGTTTCAGCGTGGGTGGACATGGGATAATGACAGAATCCGTGGCATTATCGCAAGTTTATCTCAGGGTTATCCTATGGGAGCAATCATGCGGCTTGAATATGGGAATGAGAATGTGCGTTTCAAATATCGCACTATTGAGGGTGTAACAGTCACGGGAGTCACTCCTGAGTTCCTTATTCTTGACGGACAACAGAGATTGACTTCAATGTATCGTGCGACTTGCTGTAAAGAACCTGTTGAGACAACAACAGAAAAAGGCAAGGAAATCAAGAGATTCTACTATTTAGACATTAAGAAGTGCTTAGACGAAAGTGAAGATCGAGTTGATGCTGTTATTGCCGTTCCGAGCGATAGAAAAATCAAGACAAACTTTGACAGAGATGTAGTTCTTGATCTGTCGACTCGTGAACTGGAGTTTGAACACGAAATGTTCCCCATAAACATCATATTTGACAGCAATGCCCGTGAAGATTGGGCAGATGGCTACAAGGAATACCACGAATACGATAAGGCATTCATGGAGAAATACAAGCAATTCAGAACTCAGGTCATTGATACGATCGTTGGCTATAAGTTGCCTGTTATCACTTTGGGCAAAGAAACGCCAAGAGAAGCTGTTTGCAAGGTCTTTGAGAATGTAAATACAGGCGGTGTACCGCTGACGGTATTTGAGCTTGTGACAGCTACCTTTGCGACCTATGACTTTGACCTTCGCAAAGACTGGATCGAGTGCAGAGACAAGATTCGTGGCAAAGGGGAAACTCTTAATACAGATGTTATGGAAGGTGTAGACGAAACATCATTCCTTACCGCTATTACGCTCTACACAACCTATCTTTCAGATAAAATGACTACTTGTAAGAAGAAAGATGTTCTCGCTCTGAATTTTGAAGATTACAAGAAAAATAGGGATATTTTGCTTGAGGGCTACAAAATGGCTCGAAAGTTCCTGTTCCAGCAATATGTGTTCAGAAAGCGTGATCTGCCTTACACAACTCAACTGATTCCGCTATCAGCGATCTGTGCTGTGATCGGTACAGCTACATTCAATCTTCCAAGCACTCAAAAGATACTGGCAAAATGGTTTTGGTGCGGTATCATGGGCGAAATGTATGGCGGTGCGAATGAGACCAGATATGTAACAGATATTGAAGATGTTGTGGCAGAGATTCAAGGGAAAGATAGCCAGAACAGAACGATCAACGCCGCTTATTTCTCCGCAACTCGTTTACTGTCACTTCAAACAAGAAATAGTGCCGCATATAAGGGCATTATGGCGCTCGTATATAGAGAACAATGCCGTGACTTTATGCAGGGCATAACAATGGATATTGTCAAGAGTATGGACGAATCGCCGGATATTCATCACATTTTCCCTGAAGCATATTGCAAGAAAATGGGGCTTGACAAGACTAAATGGAACTCGATCGTCAACAAAACTCCGCTGCTTCCTGCGTCCAACAGACAGATCGGCGGTGATGCTCCAAGTGTTTACAGCGGAAATATAATGAAAAAAGCGGAGATCGACGAAGTTGAACTTCGTTTCCGAATCGAGTCCCACCTCGTCAACTACGATTACCTTATCGCAGATGACTTTGATCACTATTTCATAGCAAGGGCTAAAGCTATCCTTAAAGTCATTGAAGCAGCAATGGGTAAGACAATAGCCGATAAGGGTTCTGAGCAGACGATCAAGGAGTATGGTTGCAGCTTAGAAGATAATGCAAACTGAAAGCGGTGTGGTCATGCGAAATAATGCCCACATTCTCTCTGCTGTTTCGTTTCATTTCTTCTGCGGTGGTTTCTTTGGCGGTTACGGCAATGTGACGGTCAAAAAAGAGGGGAATCATGCCGTGCTGATGGTTAGTCCCTCAATGCTTCGTGAGGGTAAAGTTGAAGACACCACAAAAGAACTGACGATAGCCGAATGGAATGATTTTATCAGTGATGTTTTCTCAAAATATCATATAGACGATTGGAATGAGGAATATATCAATCATGACATTCTTGACGGCACTAAATGGTCGGTAAAGGTCACTCTTGATAACGGCAGCGAGCTTGAACACTAGTAGAATATTCTGCTTATGATTGCTTCTCCGATAGTTTTTGTTCTTCCATCTGCTAATAATAACTCAACTTTGAACCCACTGGAGTCAAAGTTAACCATAACGAAAGGACGGCTCACCAGAACCGTCCTTTTTCCGTTATTTCTGTATCTCAATCTCAAACTTTCCCTCGGAGTTCAGCTTGAGCCGCAATGTCTTGACGTACCGATTGCAGAAATTCTCCATTTCCTTTTTCGTAGCCGTCACTCTTGATTCTTCGTATAGTTTGTGGGTAAGGTCCAGAGGGTTCTCACCGACAAGCGAGGGCAAATACTTTTCAAGCTCCGCAAAGAGTACCGCACGTTTCATATCCTCGGTGCCGGCGGAACAAAAATCGTCTATCGAACAGTAGTAAATACCGTGTTGAGTAAGGGCGTTCTTTATCGCTGAACCGCACTTTTCGTACTCATACATTACAAGGAAGTTTGCGTCGGGCAGGCTCTCGATCAAGCCCCAATAGTCCGAATCGCTCGATACGATGATGAACGAAGTCACTCCGTTCCGGTAGAAGTCAGCGACCACGCTTGCGGTCATTCTAACGTCTACAAGCGACTTCCTGTCGGTAACTCGGTCGATCTCAATATGCTCAACAGGTATCTGCGTGAATTTCGACAGCCAGTCCCAGCCTGTTGTAGTGTTCGGATCATCATAGAGCGTGATTTTTTCGATCCTGGCAAGTTCTTCTTGATTTAAGCCTTTAAGAACACTGTACAGTTTGAATGGGTTGGAATTTTCGCAGTCAACAGCAATTGCGGTCTTGGCTGAACTGTCGATAAAATTATAAATGTTGTTTCTGGTATCGTCATCGGCATCACGGTACTTCGTGTAATCGGAAAAGACATCGCCGTTCATTTCATACAGAAGTTTGAGAAATTTGCGGTCAGATGAAAGAATACCGCCGTGATTACCAGGTGTCCAGTATATGTACTGCTGAAACGGATAATACTCGATGTTCGCCATGTACTTGGTAAATTCGTCCTTCATCACGTTCGGCTTATTGTATTTCGGGACGTAGAACAGGTTTCTGATATAGTCCCAGTTTATCCAATCGTAGAAAAGCCCCGAACAGCTGTCAATATGCTCGTTTATAAGCCGTGTGAGATCCTGCATATACTTTTCGGAACGGTAATTTGCCTGAATGACCTGTATTCCCCATTTCTCAAGCTGGCGGATATTGTCTTTGTCATACCATTCAAGAGAAGTCAGGTTTTTCAGGTCATAGCGCATAGCGTCATCGGTCTTTTTGAAATGCTGGAACAATGAAGTCCTCAGCTTGCTCAGATAGCGGATAATAGTCGCTTCTTTGCTGGCATAGAGAGTGTCGAGGGTATCGGGACATTCTTCCCTGAAACTCGTTTCCAATGCCGATTTTCTTACTCCAATCAGGTAGGCTATGGCAGTCACTACCTCTTTTGTATCAACGGTCAAGGTTATCCTCCTTTATCGCTTGTGTTTTCGATATGTTTATCAATGACCGACATTATTTCGTTAAGCCGACTTTCTCCGATACCTTTGATCTTGCTCAGATCGGCTCGTAAGCTGTCATAATCAATGGGGTGCGTTTCTTCCTCGGCTCTCTGATAGCCCTGAGCAAAGACATTTCTCACGAAAGTCTCCATTTCGGCACGGTTCATTGATTTGATCTGCTTGTATAATGCACGGTTTACTAATTCTTCGGTTTCGTTATCCATTGCATTTCACCTCCGATCTGCTCTATAAGTCAATTATAGCACGAACGGCGGTATATTGCAATGAAAAGGGTGTGAAAAAGTGTGTAGAGATTGACTTTTTTGGGGCGGTTTGGTATAATAGTGGTAAGTGAGAGAACAATACGGCTCTCTCTGCTAAATCGGAATTTGACAAACTGTCAGATAATTTTGATTTCAGGAGGTAAATTATGAAGGTAAAGGATGCGTGGTATTTTAACTATACCCAGAAGGAAAGTGAGATCTTGCAGCCGGATATGGCTGTACCGGAGTCTCATGTGGGGATATACTGCGAATTTGAAGAGCTGGTGTTTCCGATATCCTTTCATATTTTGGGGATGTGTAAAGGAGAGGTTGTATTTGATAAGGACATCACGGCTTTCGGCAACGGGGACGATGCAGATATTAGTTTGCGCAAAAGCGGATACGGGGCAGTGTTTAAGATCCGTGAAGATAAGGATTGTGAGCCGGATATGTTACGGGTCATCTATGAAGCGGGAGGTAAATCAGAAACTTTTGAAACGGAATGTAAATACTATACATTTTCGGGACAGGTATCGGATTTTGACGGAAAGCCTTTTCCGGCGGTGGTGATGTTATATCGCTATGGTTTTGATGCCGCGCCGTTTATTATGGGAACATGGACGGATCTGAACGGACGATATAGTCTTCGTGTACCGGCCGGGAGCTATAATGCCATATATTCAGATGATAACAGCTATGGGATCAGCTCTTTGGAATGCTGGGGCTGGAATATTATTGCGGACCGGGACGAGGTCATTGATCTGAAAATCGGAAACGGTGAGGTGTATTCGTTAAATGTGAGTGTAAATAACGGAGGTGTACAAACACTTTTCCTTACCTTTAGGCCTATGGTCTATTTCAAAAAAGAAGAATACGACACTGTAGTCGGTGAAGAAAAGGTCCATATAACGGATGTTGCACCGGAGATCGCAAAAGAAGATGTTACGGTTTATGTAAACGGAAGAAAAACAGATGTGATTTCATTACAGAAATTATACGAGGCTTCTCCCGATGGGCTGCATTTGCCGATGTATATGGTGCAAATTCCCAGAGAGATGCATCCGGATTGCCTGGATAAGCAGACTGTCGTTTTGGAATACGATACAAAGGACCGCGGAAACGGACGTGCTTGCAGCAGAGGCTTTACGCAGTTCTTTTATAAGGATGGATTTTGTACGAGATAAAATAATTCTGATTTAGCTTAGTAACTGAATATACTCAAACACGGATAGACCGTCCTCAACAGACGGCTATCCGTTTCTTATTCCGCATAACCACAATCCGTAACAGTCAGCTCGGTATGCTCGCTGTCCTGCGGATCGTAAATATCATATATCACTGAACTGCAACCCATAGAATTGCAGAACTCTGTTGCCTTGTTCAGAAAATCAGACGGTATCTCAGTAAGAGTGCCGTCATTTTTTATGAGCATAACTCCGCTTTTCCGCAAGTCCTCTATATAATCTTCACTCGTCATCATCGTTCACCTCAATACGTTCCTTGCCCTCGCTGGTTTCAAGGGTTACAGCCTGAGCATAGATCAGCCAATCATTCAGGCAGTCCAGGGAGCAGTAGCTCTGATTGGTGTCCTGATGCTTGTAATAGCTCTTGCCTGCGGGAATTTCATTGTAACAGTTCGCACAAAACATTATTCGTCCCTCCAAAGATAGATCATGGTATCGTAAACGACTCTCTGCGCCTGCATACGGAGCAGATTGCCGATTGAGCCAACAGCATTGAGATTGCCCGATTCAACGGCAACCTGATAGTCACGGCTCGACTGCATAAGCAAGTCGGTCTGACGGTTTACTGCGTCTGTGACCTTTGTATCAAGCTCGTCCAGATGCTTGTAAATCTCGCCCTTGTCCACGATCTCCTGCAAGAGATCGGGTCGCTTTTCTTCGATGTGGTGCAGATAGTACCTGATGTGGTCGGTATGAAACACATAACGCTCTGTTTCGCCTGTCTTGGGGTTTCTGTGCCTTACCGTCTGTGTGTCGATATCGACTTCCCATACGGGAGCACCGTTTACTTTTTGTTTGCTTTGAAAAATCATAAAATCACTTCCTCTTTCTTGTAAAGTAGTAAGCTGCGCCGCCGACTCCTGCGAGAGCTGTCACTCCTGCAATGATTGCAAGAGAACTTGCACCAGAGCCGTCAGAATTGCCCTCAGAACCGTCTGACGGACTAACAGTGGTATCGTTACCCTCTGCGGAAGAACCGCCCTCAGAAGTCGTTTCCGTTCCGCCTGTGACCTTACCTATCACTCTCGGACTATCCGCACCGTCATCGTTGATCTCGTAACCGTCTGCGATTTCGGGATCGTCCTCCTCTAAGGTGCTGTACGGTGGGAACGTGTCAACGGTATCACCATTCTTGTCTGTCATTTGCCACATACCGTTAAGCAGAAAAAAGCTGTAATGGTTGTCCTCGGTGTTAATTGTCCAGCCACCCTCATTATCGTCCTCAAAATCCCAATCTTCGATCAGGCGACGGTAGTAGTCCTTGTATTCATATTGAAGCTCTCCTATCTCAGTCCAGTCATAATCTTCTGAACCATAGTTCTCGTCAAGCCACTTGTCAAGAAGATGATGTTTGTATGATGCTTCGGGAAAGTCAAGACCATTATCGCCCTTGCCGTTCCACATCTCCTCCCAAATCTCGGCTTCGATATAGTCCCGTTCAAGGATCTCGGCAGCATAGACGTTCAAGCCTGAGCAGAGTGCAATTGCGGTGCAGAATACCGTTGTAATAATCTTCTTCATATTATTTGTCCTCCATATTTTTAAAGTAGAGTTCAAGTGCCTTTTCAATAGTATCAGTGATCTCTTTCGGCTTCTCGCCTTTGCTGAAATACTTGGTATAAATATCGTGGCTGATCTTCACACTTTTGGGCTTCACTTTCGGCTCGGTGTCCTCGCCGTAAAGAATAGCTTGAACTGTATCACGGTCGATATTGCCCTCGCTGTCGGCAGAAGCACGGAGCTTCTTAGCGTTTTTCATGTCGATCTTGCAGTCCTCAGCACATTCAGCGACAACAGCCTGTGTATCTTCAGAAAGGAAAGAAAGCTCCACGCCTGTTCGGATAGCAATATCTCCGCTGTCCACAAGGGCTTTCAGCTCATCAGTGAGCTTATTGATACGAATAAGCCTTACTACCGAGCCTTTGCTGACACCGTACTTATTTCCGATGCTCTCGCTCGTGTCTAACTTTGAACCCACTGGATTCAAAGTTGAGCTGTCGGGTTCTGCGGACGGATTTTCAAGGACTGCAAGCTCCCTCAGAATGTCATTCCGCTTACCCTGAGAGAACATTTCGCTGTGTCTGAGTGCAACGGCGGCAGCCTGTTCGCTGATGCGGAGATTCTCGAAGCCACGCTGCATTACGTTACTCTCGATGACGTACATTTCTGCCTCGTCCTCGGTCAAACCCGTCTTGACGATAGCCGGCACGGTGGGCAGTCCTGCGAGTTTTGAAGCGTTCCAGCGGTTGTGACCGATCAGTATCTCATATCCGTCCTCGATAGGCTGAACGATGATCGGTGACAGCACACCATTCTCCTTGATGCTGGCGACCATATCTTCAAGGCGTTCACCGGAATACAGCTCAAACTTGTGGTTATGGTAGGGTTTGAGCTGATCGCACGGTATCTGTTGAATGGCTGTCTGCGGTGCGGAGAGCATTGCGCCCAGGTCGAACTGCGGTGTATTCATCGTTTCATCTTCCTTTCCATATCCGCAAGCTGTTTGCGAAGCTCACGGTTGTCAATATCAAGCTCCATGATACGCTTTTTCAGCATTTTTATCGTCACATCGGCACGGACGATCATATCCGCAAACCGCAGGAGCGTGTTCTTGTATCTGCGCTGATTGTAGTGAAATTCGTAGCAGAGTTTTCCTGAGAACCTGTCACGGCTCTCGGAAAGGCTTGCGATCACTTCCTTAGAAGTCTCGGAAATAACTATGCTGTGGTCTGAACTGAAATATTCATTCAGCTCACCATCGCCGTGGGGAGTGAAAAGCCACGGCATTTTATCGGTGTCAAAGGGCTTCATGACTCGTCCTCCTCGTCATCATCTTCATCGGTGCAGTAGTCAAGCCCGTTCTGAAGCTGAATGTAGATGCCGGAGTAGCGGTCATGCTCTGCGCCGTCACTGTTCATCATCGCTTCAAGGAAATAAGCCTGAGCTTCTTCACGGTCGTCCCACTCCTGTTTTTTGCCGTAACATACGGTAGTGACCTTGCGGTTGGGGTTCATTGCGAGTTCTGACATACTTAACATCTTGAAAGCACCTCCTGAGCCAATTCATCATATTCCTGACCTAACTTGTGACCTGTGAGACAAAGCGGTGTGCCGTTCTCGGAGCTTTTCGCCGCTTCAATGGACTTGCTGATGCTTGTCCTGAACAGCATTTCGCTGTACTTTTCGTTGAGGGTTTCGATAGCCGTCCTGCTGACCTTTGTGCGATCTACCATTGTCGGCAGCACTCCGATGAGGTTCAGCTTCGGGTTGGTATTTGCCTTGACAAGCTGTGTGAGAGCTTCAAGGGACTGCAAGCCGTCCATACTGAACTTCTGTGTCTGCACGGGTATCAGCACTCTGTCCGCAGCGGTGAGGGCATTGATAAGGAGCGTTCCGAGGGACGGCAGGCAGTCGATCAGCACGAAGTCATACGCTCCGATCACATCTTCCGTGAGTATCCTGCGGAGAATATGCTCCTTTGAGATCATCGTGACCATGAGCGTTTCTGCATTGGCGAGGTTGATGTCGGCGGGAATGTAGTCCACTCCTGCGGTTTCGCTGTGACGGATCGCTCTCTGAGCTGTCTCGGCGGTCACGGGATTTCCTGTGTAGAATGACATGATAAGCTGTGTCATGGTCGGGTTGCCGTCCGGCTCGTATTTCAGGTATTCGGAGAGGTTCGCCTGCGGATCGAAGTCGATGAGAAGCACCTTCTTGTCATGGTTCAGAGCAAGGCAAGCTCCGAGATTATAGGCTGTGGTGGATTTGCCCACACCGCCTTTCTGATTACTGATCGCAATGATAGTGGTTTCCATTTTTGTATCCTCCTTGTGATTATTGCTCAGAACAGCGGATCGTTCTCTGTGCCGATGTAGGGGTTATCGTAGCGGTTGGCGGTCGGTGCGGTGTTTTCACGCTTCTTACCGCCTGAGAAGTGGATCTCCTCAACTTTTACCTCGGTGGACGAACGCTTCTGATCGTCCTTTTCATAGCGGTTGTTGTGGACTGAGCCGACAAGCGTCACCATATCGCCCTTGCCGAACCAATCGACGATCACATCAGCGTTGCGGTTCCAGGCGGTGCAGGGGAAGAAGTCTGTCTCGGCAGTCTCCTCGCCCTTACGCTTCGGGCGGTCGCAAGCAATGGTGAACTTGCAGAGGCGTTTCTCGCCAATGGTCTTGATTTCGGGATCGGCAGTCAGTCTGCCAGCGACTAAGAATTTGTTTAACATAGGATTTACCTTCCTTTCGTGGTTTCGGGTTTCTGTGTTCCTGTTGTGCTTTTATTATACTATACAATATCCCTATTGTCAAGTATAATTTTGAGAAGTTTTTGAATTTCGGCAATGCGCAGCAAATTATCTGATTTCCCCAGTGCAGCTTCACTATATTTTTGATTATACTTGACATATCCCCACTAATGTGATAGAATAGCTGTAATAACCGATCAAGGGGTGATCTGATGTATAAGCACACTTGCCAGATCTGCGGAATGGAGTTTGAGTCTCCGTCAAGCAGAGCGAAATACTGTATCTACTGCCGTGACAAGGCTCAGGTCATGCGGAATAAGGCATATAAGGAGAAGAAGCAAGCCGGAGAAGCTGTTGCGATCGGCAGCGAGCAGATATGCTCTATCTGCGGAAAGCCTTATAAGGTGACGGCAGGCTCTCAGAAGTATTGTAAGGAGTGCCAGCAGAAGCAGGCTCGTTCCAAGAAAATATCCTCAAACGCTCAGTATGCCAAAGCAAATTACAAAACGCTGAAGCTGTATGTGTCCGCCGAGGAGCGTGATGCGATCAAGGCTTATGCAGAGTCTCAGGGTATGAGCGTGAATAAGCTGTTGCTCACGGCGTTGGAAGAATACAAGGCTAATCATGGAGAGAAATGATATGGCAAAATATGCTTTGAAATATATGTATGATTGGGGCAGCGGTATCTGCTTATGGAGTGTAAATGATGCTGCCCGTGAGAAATATGATTATCCAATCGAGCTTGATAGTTTACCTCTTTCTGACAATTTGAAAAATGAGCTTGAGTATCTTATCAATAAACACGATGAAGCATTGGATTGGGAGTATCCTCCGAATCCGCTTCTGTGGTCAGAACAAGAGCAAGCCGACTTTATTGAAAGAGCAAAACAAGCATATTATCGGATTGTCATGGAACTTGGTGATGATTATGAAGTAGAACTACGGGAAAAATGGCTCTTGTAATCACTCCAAATCCCCATTCTTTTTACGCTTGCGGTCTTGCTGTTGTTCGTTGCGTTCCTGACGGAGAAACTCATCAATGGTACGCTGTGCGTCGGCAAGGTCACGCGCCCGTTTGTCCGCTTCACGAAACTGCTGATCTTTCAATGAACGCTCTTGTATAAGGGCGTTTATTTTTTTGTCCAGGCTTTCCACGGTCGGGATATGACCAGACGGGTAAAGTTCCAATACCTTAGTGCGAATTTGCCCGTACTCAGCAAGCTCTGCGCTGTGTTCCTTTTGGTACTTCTTCGCAGCACTTCCGCTGAGAGTTTTCAACTCCTCGCCGTACACTTTCAGCTTGCGGTATTTCCGCAGGACTTTCAGCTTCACCTGCAAGTCCTCAATCTCAGTTTTCATGGTGTTCAGCTCGGAGAGAAGTCCTCGGCTGTGAGCGTATTCCGATATTGCCGCCTGCCGTATCTGATCAGGCGGGGCACCGTACTCGGCTATCACATTCTTTGCGATACTGGCGAGCTTCATATTGCCACGGTCGATAGCGTCCTGAACGAACTTGTTCGGTGGCTTCTTTGTGATAACTCTGACCTTTGTCCTCGGCGTGTAGATCATAACTCCGTGATACTGAGCGATGCGGTCTTTGATCTGCCGTGTTTCATAGTACCAGCCGAGTGTTCGGGCACGAGTCATCTTGGCTCTCGGATTGCGTTCTTTCTGCTCCGAAAGCATAAATTTCAGGTCGATCTTGTGGTCTGGATTGTACTCAACAAGCACACCATACTCGGCGCACTTCCTGATAAAATCATCGAAGTCCTCGCTTGCTTTCACAACCTGATCTATCGTGTATTTCAGCTTGGCTTTCCACGATAGCCCTTGACGGTTCATATCCCACTCCCAATGGCTCTTGCCCTTCGTTCTTTCGGGGTGTTCGATAACATCCAGATGATGCCGTTTGCATACTTCGTCCGACAGGTCAATAAGCTTCTTCCACGCACGTTCCTTGACCTTGCCCTGATTCATATTGGTCTCGAAAGTTCTGCCGTTTTTTCGGTTCACATTATTGAAGATAACGTGCAGATGTGTATGGTCGGTATCGGTATGGATTGCGAGAAAGTATTGGTATTCGCCCTTGAGGAATTTTTCGCAAAGTTCCTTGCCTACTTCCAAAGCTCTTTCAGGCGTGATCTCACCAGGCTTAAAGCTCTGAATAAAGTGCTGAGAGAGGACAGTATTCAAGCCCGTTCCTCCTGCACGGACTGCTTCAAAATCTCTGCTTGCCTGTGCAGGATCAGAGCTGCACCCGTATGTGAAGATCAGTCTGCCGCCGTCTGTTTTTTCAGGGTTGGCGATATAGGCTAACGCTTTAACCTCAGTAGTTTTGATTGCAAAGAGTTTAGTAATTGCCAAATCTTATCCTGCCCCTCCTTGATGTTCACGATGTCTTCGGTATACACTTTGTTCGTGCTGTTCGCTCTCACGGCTATCTGATTGATGTTGTTGGAAATACTTCCGACAAGCCTGTAAATCTTATCAAACTTCTCCTCATCAAAATTGACTATATATCCCTCAAAGATCATAGCCCTGATAAACTCGCTCCGTGACCTCAGACCGCTGTTGCGAAACTTGCGCTCGATAGCTTCGTATTCTGCTTCGGTGAGGCGTATCTGCATATACCGATTATGCGGTTCGATCTCTGCTATTTTTCTCATCTCCTTTTGTTCGGGGTTCAAGGGGTGTCCCTCTTGCAAGCATTGTATCGGAACATTAAATTTCTGAGAAATTGTAATGCGGAGATACCGAGCTTGCTGGGTTTGAATCACGCCCTCCGTGCGTGATTTCAATTTGAGCCTTTGGCTCTGCAAAGTTTCCTCTCTCCGTCAGAGAAATTGGAGCTTTGCAACTTCGGCTGCAATACCCCCTCACTTATATACCGCCAAATTTGAGAAATCGGGAAAGAAATCCGCAAATGTTCATGAAAAGTTTACAGTTAAATTTGCTGATGATACAACATTCCGAATAATATACCGTTTTTTTTCGAACTTGATTGATACTCATGCATAATTATGGTAAAATAGTAATAGTAGGCTGTGTCCGGATCGCTATCTGACAGAAGAATATATTTCATTTAGGGGCGATGCGTGAACGGGATAAGTAAAATGCAAAAATCCCTGTTCTGAACTCCGTTTCAGAACAGGGTTTTCAGCTTTTTCAGGAGGGAAAATAAAATGGATCATGAAAGAATTATATACATCTACGATTATCTGTCACGGTACACGGACGAGAACCACTATGTATCAATCAGCCAGATACAAGAACACCTCGCCAATGTCTGCAATCTGACCAGAGTGAAGAACGTAACGATTCGCCGTGACCTTGACAGGCTGACTGCTATGGGAAATCATATCGTAAAGCATAACCGTGAACATAACACGGCATACTATGCTTTAATTGACAAGAGTTTCTCATTCAATGAAATACGTTTCATCGTTGATTCGATCTCGATAAACAAATTCCTGACAGCATTTCAGAAGAAAACACTGATAAAGAAATTTGAGGGTATGTGTTCCGATGCAGAGATCAGGCAGCTCATCAGCCGTATCGTTCTGAATGAACGTTGTCCCTCGACACTCGATCTCTTGGAAAACTTGGATAAGATTCATAGATTGATCGGTGAACGGCAGAAAATAGATTTTGAATACGGCAAGTATGACGAAACAACGAAACAGATAGCTTATTACTATAAGAAACGGGAAATGCTCCCTGTGAGCGTGATCTACTTCCATGAGCGATTCTATCTTAAATGCCTCAATGAGAAGGACAGGAAATGGCGTATATATAGAGTTGACCGAATGAAGAATATCCTCGGTGGCGAAGTGTCTTATGTTCGGCTGCCACCGGAGGACAATTATGAGGGGTTCGTAACGGATATGTTTGCTCCTGAATACTTCACCGTAGTCACACTGCGGGTAAAGAAGTATCTGCTCGATGAAATGAGGGAAAATTTTGGAGATTACGCTTCGATTTTTCACGATGAAGATTCTGACTATGTTCGTATCCGTGTACGGGTAGGTATCAACCGCAAATTTTATCTGTGGCTTATGCAGTATGGTGACGGTGTGGAGCTTGTTTCGCCTGTAAAAGAACGAGCTGAGTATTTGGAAGAAGTCCGTAAAATGCTAAGAGCTTATCCTGAATTTGCTTAGTAACAGCTTTTTGACGGCTCTTTCTGCAACTCACAAGCAACTCTTGTGCAATCCCATAATTAATGATCTGACGGTAAGCTGTCATTGTTCTCGGATAAACAGGTTTTGAATAGCTTTGAGCGAATCGGAGCATAATGAAAGGCAGTCGGCAGCAATGTCGGTTGTTTTCTTTCTGCCAATTGACCTTTCCGTTCCGTTGTGGTATAATTAACCTATAATCTGCTTTGCTTGGGAGTGATACGATATGGCAGTCTACATAGTCTTTGACGTTGAAACGCCCAATCGTGCAAATGACCGTATGAGTGCGATAGGCATTTCTGCAATCAAGGATAATAAGATCGTGGCGAACTACTTTTCTCTTGTTGATCCCGAAACACACTTCGACTACTTCAACACTAAGCTCACCGGAATAGATGCGGATAAGGTCAAGGGCGCTCCGAATTTTGCAGAGCTATGGAAGAAGATTGAGCCTATCATGAGCAAGGGTATCCTAGTTGCACATAATGCTGTGTTCGATATGAGCGTTCTTCGTGCCTGTCTGCGTGATTACGGTATCTCTTGGAAACCGACGGCAAAATACCTTTGTACGGTCCGGATCGGCAGGCGTGTTCTGCCTGATATGAAGCATAACCTAAACGTGATGTGCGATCACTACGGTATTGCTCTCGATCATCATCAGGCAGACAGTGATAGTCATGCCTGTGCGGAGATACTGCTGAGATATATCGAAAGCGGTATTGACGTGAGAGAATATGTGAAAGAATACAAACTATAAATCATCAATTATCAGAGCTGTTGCGATAAAGCAATGGCTCTTTTCTTTTCAGAAGTACAAATTCTGTCTATCTTAAATGATATAATAAAAAATGAAAGTTTGTTTCCAGAAAGCCAAATTTTGTACAACTGGTTTCATATAATGGAAGCAGACAAGCATACAACTCGATACTTTTGTGATGTCATTGAACAGTTCCATACAAGACTTGATCGGTAATCCATTACGGTCTTTAGGGGGTGATAGCTGTGTACTGGACGATGATAATAGATCACGGTCTGCATTGATTGCCTTGCGGATTTGTTTGTGCTGATACAGAAGTTGAGTGTGTTATGCTGTAAACTCTCGGCATAAAGGGCGGTCTGAGCAGATCAGGCCGCCCTTTTTTTTACTCATAATGTGATAGGAAAATGAAATTTTGGTGAAAAGTTGCCGCACTATAATTTTGCACAAAGAGTAATTTTTCAACATGGGACTGAGGTTTGAATGAGTTAGGTGGAAATGTTGAATCGGTAGTGCATTATCGAAAAGTGCAGGAAAATGGGGCTTTTATAAAAATCGGGTGTTCCCGAACGGGAACGCTGAGAAGTTGCTTTTTACGCTGTAATGGTTCATAATAATATAGAACGCATCGGCGCGTTGCTCCAACGGTGAACCTTACTGCGCAGGAGGGTTACTCGATCACTGTATGGAAACTGAATATGAAACGATCGAATGGACGAGTAATGTTTGATTGTCGGACGGGTATATTCCGAATGACAGGCTTACTATGTTCATTTGCTGATTTCCGTCTGACAGAAAGGACGGAACCGGTATTATGAATGATTTACATACTCCTCAGATTTCATTATTCAGCGAACATGAGGAGCCGCAAAGCTACGAAGTTTACGTTTACGGGACTGATGATCTCAATGAGCAGAACAAGGACAGCTTCTGCGTGGCATTATGTCGGTATTTAGACGAGATCAATATAAGCCAGAAAACGCTTGCAAGACTGACGGGAATTGCTCCATCTACGCTCTCACGGTATCTTTCGGGTAAAAGGAAGATGCAGTATGATTACCTCTGTGCGGTCTGTATAGCAATCAGACTTCACCCTTTCAGGCAGCGTTACTTGTTTTCGCTCCTGCTGTATGCGATGCCATGTGACCAGGATTACAGAAAAGCAGATAAGAATATCATCAGGGCTTATCTTGACGGCTGTGCATTCGATAAACGTTTTACGCTTACAGCCTGCAATGAACAGTTGAAGGCAATCCATACCAAACCTCTTACAAACCTGACCTCTGCTAAGGAGGACAGTGAGTAATGGGAAGATTTATGTATGTCCACTTTGGCGATGATGTTCCCCGTAACATCGAGAAAGAGTACAACAAGCTCTTGCGAAAAGAACGATACATTGAGGAGCTGGATGCAAAAAACGGAAAGATCTATCCCGATTTTGACGATGTTCTATCTTCGAATCCCGATCCTGCGAGTATTCCCATAAGCGATGAAGAAGAAAAGGAGCAGATCAGGCACCGGAACAGGCTTGATTATCTGCCTGATGCCTTAGAACTGCTGAAATCGGATTTTCCTGAAGGGTATGAGCTTATACGGGACTACTTTCTGAGAGAGGATAAGGTGACGATGTGGTATCTCGTTGAGAAATACGGTTTATCAATTGATATGGTGCGTTACCGAATCAAGATTGCAAAGCAGAAGCTCAAGGAGTATATCATCTTGCACGAAAACGAATAAAGAAATATGTGCAGAACGCTGATTTTTTCTTTTTGGAGAAATAAACATGGGAAAAACCTTCCCGATTTTGCAAAATCCTCGGTTGATATATAGAGGGGTTCATACCACTGATGGCTGAAAAGGGTACGGATCACTCGCTGACATATCCTATCCTCCGTGATGAGGGGCGGTACGGTTCTTCCATTTGCCGCACCGTCCCATACTTTCAACTATGCTTTCATGTTAATTTCTTTTATTTTTCTGTCAACAGCAGAGATGCTGTTGGGAGTGTACGTCCTTCGGAGCGTACATTGCCAAAGGCATCTCACACATTCCTCTTAGTTTTGTTTGACGGCTGATATGCTGTCGGGAGCTTCCTCTCGATTTGAGGAGAAGCTGCCAACAGTACATCAAATATCAGGCATAAAAATAACTGACAACGATGCACTTAGTATCTTGACAATAGAATATGGAACATCTACGCTTTTTCAGTTTCTTTTCTTCTGACAGGAAGGAGGTTATGTCCTATGGATTCAATACCGCTTGAAGTTGTATATAAGAATATGTATAGCGAATATCCTGAGATACTGGAAGTAAAGGACTTATGTGAAATTCTCGGCTATGGAAAGAAAAAGGTTTATCAGCTTATCAAGGAAGGACAACTCAAAAAAATTCCTTGTGGTAGAACAATCAAGGTCGCAAAAGCTACGATTATAGATTTCGTTCTGCAATGCGCACAAAAATAACTGGTAGAAATGTCCCTTGTGTCAAATTTTGTAGAAGTGGTAGGAAAACGCTTGCAAATGACTTTGTATCGCGCTACAATATAGTTATGAGGTCAATAGCGCAGACCACCGCTTTCGACATAAGGAGGATAATATAATGAAAGCAAGTCTGCCTTTTAAGTACATTATTGCCGAAAAGAAGGGCAAAAACTATGTTGTCTTTGATTTCAAGGACGATAGTGGCAAGCGTAAGAGAAAATGGGTTACAACCGACTTGCCTGTTGACTGTTCTTATAAAGCACTGACAGCAAAGGTGAACGTAATAGTAGCAAAGTTCTATGAGGAGTTTCTCACAGGCAGCTTAACAAAAGTCAAGGAAACCCCAAAGGAAAAGACAGAACTCAGCGAGGAGGTTCTCAGTGATGATGCTGTATGCAAGACAGGTTTTGAGTTCACAGCATTTCTTGACTACTGGCTTGAAACAATCAGACCGACAATCGCACGAACCTCTTATGAAAGCTACAATCGCTATATCACCAGGATCAAAAACTATTTTGACGAGCGTTATCCGCATCTTCTTCTTGGCAACCTGACAGCTTTACAGCTTCAGCAGTTCTATAACGATAAGTTCAACAGCGGTCTTTCGGGCAATTCGGTAAAGCATTACCATGCCAATATCCACAAAGCACTAAAATATGCTGTAAAAATGGATATGCTCGATGTAAACGTCGCAGATAAGGTTGAACTGCCGAAAATCCAGAAGTTTGAAGCCAATTTCTACAACAAGGACGAGTTGGAACAGCTCTTTGAAGTATTCAAGGGCGATAGACTTGAACTTGTGGTACATATTGCAGCCTACTACGGACTTCGCAAGAGCGAGATTATTGGTTTGAAGTGGGATTCCGTCAACTTTGAGGAAAAGAAACTCACGGTTCGCCGTAAGGTTTCCAGCACTTATGGCGGCGGCAAAGAAATGATTTTTGTCGAAAATCAGCTTAAAACTGAGTCCAGTGTAAGAACTTTTCCCTTGATTCCTCATATTGAGCAGATGCTAATAGAACGCAAAACCCTTGAAGAATACTACTCGAAGCTCCTCGGTAAAGACTTTGACAGGGAATATGACGGCTTTGTGTGCCGTGACAACTTCGGTAAGCTGATTACGCCAAACTTTGTAACTACTCACTTCAAGTACATCATTAAGAAAAATAAGCTCAAACACATTCGATTCCATGATCTTCGTCATTCATGTGCCAGTCTGTTGCTGGCAAACGGAGTATCCATGAAGGCGATCCAGGAGTGGCTCGGACATTCAACATTTAATGTTACAGCCAATTTTTATAGTCACCTCGACTTTCATTCCAAAGTGGAGTCTGCGGAGACTATCGCCAAAGTGTTGGGTGGAGACAGTACAGATACGGAACAGGCTATCCATGATAAAGGTTCAGAGGACGAAAAAAATCGCAAGTCCTCAACCTGAGAACCTGCGATAATAGTGTGCCGATCGTCTACCCATTCTACCACGGCGGCATTATAAAAAAAGTAAAAAAAGTTAATCAAGTCAACTTGACACGGGGGATAAAAATCTTTTGTGCTAAGACCAAAAATGAAAGTGAAATTGAAAAAAGCAGCGATTTTGGTAGAAAATTTGGTAGAAATCCGGTAGAAAAAAGCTCATACACAAGAAACTTTTCTACCAAATCAGTCAGAAAACAAGAAAAGAATGCCGTAAAATCGACATTCTTTCAATGGTGCCGCTAACCGGACTTGAACCGGTACGGGTTTTACCCCGAGGGATTTTAAGTCCCTTGTGTCTGCCTATTCCACCACAGCGGCATGCAAGATATATTATAACACTTTTTTTGCAAAATGTCAACGCTTTTTTGCAAATTACAAGTTGTTAAACGGAAATAAGTGGTAATGACAGAATAGTGGCAGTGTTTATTTTAAATCTTTTTGCCTTGAAACTGAAAATCTGTAGATAAATACAGATATCAAAGCGGTGACGACTTCTGTTATCCAGAATGCGTTCCATACGCCTGTTGGTCCCGTGAGCTTGCAGAGGAAGAACGCAAGTGGCAGTATTATCGCAATAAATCTGCACAGAGATATCATAAGCGACGGAATGCCCATGCCAAGCCCCTCCAGCGCACCTGATGAGGTGACGGATACTGCGGAGATAACAAAGCCGATACAAATTAGGCGTAGTGCTGTTTTGCCTATGGCGATAGTGTCAGCGTTTTCCGTGAAAAGCCCTATGAGCTTGGCTGGGAAAAGTGCGCATATGATAGTTCCTGCCGCCAATATCACACCTGTCATGTAAAGAACAATGCGGTATATTTTCTTCACACGCTCCTTCTCGCCTGCTCCGTAGTTAAAACTGATAACTGGTCGCATACCCTGAATAACACCATTTGCGGGTAGATAAAGAAAGGTCTGGAGCTTGTAGTAAATTCCAAGAACAAGCACATAGCTTTGTGAATATGCCGCAAGTATGCCGTTGAGGGCGGATATGAGAAGTGACGGCAGTGCAAGATTAAGTGTTGCAGGAATGCCTATGGAGTACATCTTTGCGATTATTATGCCGTCAGGACGCTTGTGTTTTGCGGAAAGCTTAACAGGAAGCTCACAGCGAAGATATGCTATTATGTATATGACAAGGGTCAGCACCTGACCGATACCGGTGGCGAGTGCAGCACCCTTTATACCCATTTCAGGAAAAAATCCAACGCCAAAAATAAGCAGAGGGTCAAGGATTATGTTTGCAATACAGCCGCAGAGCATACTGAACATTGATATCTTCATTCTGCCGACAGATTGGAATATCTTCTCAAATGCAATGGCAAGCATTAATGCAGGAGAGAATGTAAATACAATGTTGCAATACTGCACGCCAAGATCTACAACGTTTTTATTACTTGTGAACATAGATAGAAATGCAGGCATTATAAGTATACATATTATCATTAGCACAATACCATGCAAAGCCGAAAGGGCAAGCCCCTGAGTTGCGGCAATGTCAGCCTTTTCCTTTCTGCCTGCACCAAGATATATGGCAATGACCGCATTGATGCCGATACCAAAGCCGATAGCAGTGGCACTTATAAAATTCTGCACAGGGAACACCAGTGAAAGCGATGTCATTGCGTCCTCGCTTATCTTTGCCACAAAAAAGCTGTCAATGATGTTGTAAAGAGAGTTTACAAGCATTGATATCACCATTGGCAGGGACATTGAAAGCAGAAGAGGGAAGATCGGTCTTGTTTTCATGAAATCACTGTTCATTTATTTTTTACACTCCTTTGTCTGTGGGCAGAAAAAAAGCCGCACAGCCTGTTTGCTGTGTGGCGAAAAGTGACATACTGTCAGGAAAAATCCACGCAAGTTTTACAAAATATATTTTAACATAGCGGTATGATTTTGTCAATGAATTTTCTTTAATATTGTGTTTCAAAAAAGTATACAAACACGCTAATTGTAGATTGACAAGATTTTTCTGTTATGGTAAAATGTTATTATGATAATTTATGTTAGGGGAGAAAGCGTAATGACTTTTATAGAGTGGCTCAAAGACTGTAATGAAGCAGACCATTTGACTAAAAAGGTTTACATATGTAATGATTATCTCAACGCCGAGAGAATGTTGGAGAACGCAAGCGGTGAAAATATTGTTATAAGGCTTGAAAGATACACAGTCGCAGATCATGCAAAGCATATTATCGAAACCAGTGCCGAGTATATGGACAGCAGGATAATAACACTGTCAAATGCTGAGGGCTGTGAGATAGTAAGACGTATTATTGATGAAAGCGGTATAAACTATTTTAAAAGCGATGACCATAATGCCTGCATGGAGATATTCAAGACAATATCAGAGCTTAGAATGAACTGTATAGGCCCTGATTCATTGTCCTTGGACAGCAGACGTATCAACACGCTGAGTGCGATCTTTCAAGCGTATGAAAATAAGCTTTCAGACAGCAAACTATATGACAGTGCAAAGCTCATAAGCATTGCCAGCGGTCTTATAAAGGCTGGTAAGGCAGACGTGAACAGCGTTCATTTTGCATATGATAAAGAAATAGAAGCTGATAAGCTGACAGCGGAGTATATAGGGCTTTTGCCTGATCCTGCGGTGATAGATAACATGGCTGATATGAGCGATGAGCAGTATCAGAATGGTCTGAGAAAATTAGCACAAAAGGCGGAGCTTTGGAGAAATTATGGCGTAACAAACGAGGTGGAGAGAACTGTTCTACATATCGTGAACAGTGGTTATGAGCTTTGCGATACCGCTGTGCTGTGTCCCGATGATGAGTATATGGACTTGCTCATGAATATGTGCGATCAATACAAAGTCCCCGTGGAATTTCCTGAGGGCATTTCATGCAGACACAGTGACGTTGTTGCATTGTTCAGGGCAATGCTCAAATGGTGCAAAAATGACTATAGATTTGACCTATTCAGAGATGTAATGCTTTCGCCTGTTTTCAAATATGAGGAGATAGTAGAGGACGGCAAGACCAAAAGCAAGGGCCGGATATTCCTTGAAGCACAGAACTCAGGAAACGGCTGGGGCATTGAATGGTATAGCACAAGGGATAGTAAGGTTTTCACGGACTTTTATGATGTCTTTAAAAAAGATAATGTCAGCGCAAAAGAGTTTTACGGTGGCGTGCTGAACTTGGTGAATGATTATGTGAAAGGTACAAACGCTGAGCAGAGAAGTTCCATATCAAGCGTTAAGGACGCTTTGATAGGCAGATATAGATTTTATGCAGACTATGACAAGAAACTTAGCTTGCAGGAAGCAATGACTGAGATCACCGACATTGCAGAGAACGCAAGGTATTCTTTGCCTGCATCAAAAGGCGCTGTTACCTGCTGTCTTATGGGGCGGTATTCTGCGCTTTTCATGAAAAACATATATGTTCTTGGTCTGACAACAGGAAGATTTCCTGTCATGCAGGACGAGTCGCCTGTTCTGAACGATAAGGAGAGAGAACAGCTTTTCGGCAACCGTGACCATTGTTCTGACGCTATCGAGCGCAGAAAGCTCACTGACCTTGTGAGAACTGTTCTCATGGCTGAGAGAGCAAACCTTGTTGTAAGCTGTAGTGTTTATGATACCGTAGAAATAAGAGCGCAAAGCCCGTCGGCAGTTTATACTGTTATTGCGGCTGAAAAGGGCATTGATGTAAACAAAATAGAAGTGTATGATTATCTTTCTGACAGACGCAAGGTGAGCGTGCGTTCTGAGATATCATTAAACAGTGCTTTTCTAAACAAGGCAGAAAAAATCGGGCTTCATTATGACGGTGCAAAGCAAAGCGAAAGCCTTACGGAGTATCTTGATAAGCAAAGAGAAAGCCGTATAGATATATTGCGTGAAATGTGCGAAAATAAACATTTTATCATTTCTGCCACAAGCCTTTCGACTATGCTTCAGTGTCCGCTGAGGTTTTTCTATGAGCGTATCGCCCATGTTGAAAAGCCGCAGGAGGTGGATATAGACCGCAGTGCATGGCTCAAAGGCAATGTCAAGGGAATGTATATACATGAGATAATGGAGAATTATGCCAAGGTTGTGCTTAAAGGCAAAAGTGCGGCTGAGGTGTCTGAAACTGTTGACACAGCGGCGCTTGATGAGATATTCGAGAGCGTTTCTAAAAACTATCTCCGTAACTATCCCCCTGTGGATATGGCTGTTGCGCAGAGTGAGAGAGGGGAATATTACAACTGTGTCAAAGCTTATCTTGACGAACTGCACGGCGATATACACTCAGGCAAACGTGAGGTCGTTGAGGTCGAGTATCCGTTCAACGGTGATGTGGAGATAGGAGAGTATGAAGTCACCATAATGGGTAGGATAGACCGCCTTGACAGGATAATAGACGGCACAAAGGTGTCATACCAGATAGTTGACTACAAGACGGAGGATATCAAAAAATTCAGGGAGAAGCTTCCGGAAGACCCACAGGATCATATTTATGCCCTTGCGCTTGAAAAAGGTCTTACGCCTGTGGGAGAAGTGAGCGAAAGTGATATCGTTTCCGCAGATTATGTTTTCATTCTTGAAAAAGGGAATTGCCATGTAGTTAACAATAAGAATAATTCTGGAATTGAAAACATGATAACAATAACATTTAAGAAAATAGTAGAAGAGGGCTTTAAAAAGTGTATTGTGAATAAGAATGATAAAATTACTCCATGCATGTTTTGTCCTGCTTATGAAGAAGTTTGTTCAGGGGGTGCAACAGAATGAGTGAAGAACAGATAAGAAGCTATATAATAAACAAAGACAGTTATGATAAGAATATCCTTGTTGAAGCAGGCGCAGGTGCAGGTAAGACAAGGCTTATAATACAGCGTGTTATAGGTCAGATAGGCGCAGGTATACCTGTTGAAAAGATAGTGCTTATAACTTTCACCAACGCTGCTGCAAACGAGCTTTATGAGAGGATACAGGCAGGGCTTACGGAGAATATCGCAAAATGCAGCGGTGAGGAAAAGAAGCTGTATGAGAACGCTGTTATGAATTTACAGCGCATGAAGATAAGCACTATACACAGCTTTTGTTTGAGTATGCTGTCAGAACAGCCTTTTGAAGCTGACCTGCATTTGGGATTAAAACTTGCCGAGGACGGTGAAACAAAGCAGGCACAGGCTGACTTTTTCGAGAGATATTACCGCACAAATGGTGCGAACATAGAAGATTTCGGCTTTCTGAACAGCAATCAATATAAGCTCAGAGACAGCCGTGTGAAAAACTTTCTTATGGAAACATTTCTTGAGTGTGCTGAATACAGAGATGTTGAGTTTGTTAGGGATAAAAGCTATGACAGTGTGACATTTGACACCATAAATAAGCTTGCCTATAAAGAAATGTGTAACTATAGGGATAGCCTTGTGCGTGCGTTCTATAATGGTGCTTTGGGTGGAAAATACGAAGATATAGCAGGTTTTCTTGTTGATGATGTGACGAAGAAATTGCCTGATGATATGAATGTCTATGACTCGGAGTATAATTATGTAAAAGTTTGCGCTAATCTTAAAGCTTGCAAAAAGTTCCTTGAGCCTTTTAATAAGACTAAAATTAAGAAAGATCATCCAAAGAGCAATGAGAACATGGCTATTTTCAGCCCAAGTGGGTTTGATAATGTAAAGAAAGAAAATGCACTATATGCCCTTAACAAGACGGCAACGTATATAGAGCAGGCTGTAAAGGCTTATCAGGAGAGTGAAGACGGGGAGAGCGTTTCAAATGATGGGCTTTTGTATCACACTCACGAGCTTCTTAAAAACAGCATTGAGGCAAGAGCGTTTTTCAAAAACAAGTATTCCTGCATTTATATAGACGAGTTTCAGGACACTGACGTTATGCAGACTGAGCTTCTGCTGTATCTTTGTGCAGACGACAGCAAGCTTATAGCAGGCGGTGATATATGGCAATGCCCACTCCGTGACGGTGCGCTGTTTGCGGTGGGCGACCCTAAACAGTCTATCTACGGCTTCCGTGATGCCGATATCAGGCTTTATAACAAAATGAAAGCCAAATTCCAGAACAATAACGAAAAAAACTGCGAGTTTTTCTCACTCGATTACAATTTCCGCTCTGATGAGCAGCTTATAGCTTGGGTAAATGAAAAGTTTCAGCCTGAAATAAACGGCAAATATGGTATGACATACAGCGATATGATATCAAAGGCTGATAAGCCTGCGGCTGTTTCAGATGATGTTATCAGAGGGGCGTATTTTGTCAAAGATCCGGGTGCTGAAAGTGTGGCTAAGATAATTTCAGACCTTGTGAACGGTGGAAAGATATTCGACAAGGGTGTGGAAAGACCTATAAAATACAGTGATTTTCTTCTGCTTCTTTGGAACACAACTCAAATGGAGTTTTATTCAATGGTCTTGACAGATCGTGGCATACCATACACAATGTGGGGCAAACGTCCTCAGAAAAACAGTCTGGTGCTGAAAAGATTTATTGCTCTTGCAGAGTTCGTTTTTGAAAGCTACAGTCCTACCGCAAAGGAAAAGGCTTATTCTATCCTTTGGAGATGTAGGCCTGACAGCATCGATTTTGAAGACGCTGTAATTGACGTAGACGATTATGAACAAAACTGTGAAAGCAATGACGCCACGCTTGTTGCAGTAAAGGCGTCTGCCGATACTGTTAATGAGCCTATAGCGAAGCTATATAAGATACTTGATTTTCCTGAGCTTCTTTTCGATAATACCAGCAACAGGGAATATGAGCTTTCAAATCTTATCTATCTTATTGAAAAATGGGAAAAGCAGGATTTTGCAGGAAGCGGCGAGCTTATGGACATGATGAAAAACGAGCTTTCTGTGCTGAAAGAAAAAGAGCTTATCCTTGACAGCAGTGAGCAGAACTGCGTAAGGCTCATGAATCTTCACAAGGCAAAGGGTCTTGAGGGGAATATCGTTATTATGGCGGAGGCTAAAAATCATAAATTCAGCGGTGGAAAGTACACCGACCTTGTGGCTAAAAGACAGGTCTATGTACCTTTGAAAACAAGCGATTTTTCATATATGGACTATCTGACATTCTATCCTAATGAGATGAAGCAGGCAGAGGATAAATATTTTGGCGAACAGCTCAGGCTTGAATATGTTGCGGCCACAAGAGCAAAGCAGGCTTTTATATTTGTGTATACTTTTGAACGGAAAAAACCTGTGATCGACAAACTTATAATGAGCAAAATAGGCAGAGAACTGCCGCAGATAAACAATGCCACAGCGCAAAGTGCTGTGCAGGCGGCGCAGATAAACGTCAAGGATATATTCGACGAGGTGAACAACAGCCGAAATGCTTTTGATGAAAACGTTAAAAAGCTCAGTGAGAAACATGTTAGCAAAATCACTCCTAGCCACCTTGAGGACGGCAAAAAGGTCACTATACCAAGTGGAGTGGAGAAACTGTCTTATGAACGTCCAAAGGGCATAGATATCGGTCATATGGTACATCGTGCCTTTGAGCTTGCGGTGAATATGCGTGGAAAGCTGTTTCCGTATAACGAAACGCCACAGCAGAATGAGCTAATTCAGAAGATTGTCAGCAGAGCGTATCTCGACTTTGAGGACGAGTGCAGTTCGCAGGATTCTGAGAGCTTTTATAAGGACTATATCAACTATCAGCTTCACAGCTTTTTGAAAGATAAGGATATCGAAAAATTGCTCAAAACTGCGCAGGCGGTGTATACAGAGCTTCCATTCTACAGTATGGACGGCAATGAATACAGCAACGGAGTTATGGATCTTGTGCTTAAAATGTCAGACAAAAGCTTTATCATAATCGACTATAAGACCAACATACAGGAAGAAGCCGACAGAAAGCTTTTTGAGGAGAGAATTTTAAAGACATATCGTCCACAGCTTGATTTCTACGAAAAGATTCTCAGAAAAATGCTCTCGCTCAGTGAGGAAACCAAGGTGGAGTGCCATATTTACTTTATGAATGACGATAAGTATATAAAAAACTAGAGCAAAGTCGTTAGAAATATGAATGAGTTAATATTGTGAATAATATTGTAATTTGTATCGTTCGGTTGACAATGTGATTGAGGTGTGGTATAATAAATCAGTTAATAATGTTGAAAAAAGTAAAAAAAGCAACAATAAGTCTACACTAAGCGTAAGGAGAACGTGAATATGGATGTGTACAAATTATGGACCTGCGATGATAACAGCGAAAGCCAACTGAGTTCTACCTCTTCGGAGATAGAAAAGGAAATTGACGTTCTCAGGAAAACTTTTGATTTTGTCAGGCTTCTGAAAGCGGACGGTCCTCATGGAGTGAGCGGCTGCGTTGAAAATCCATGTCAGTGTTTTTCTTTTTGGAAAGTGGACGAGCCTTGTGAAAACTGTATATCCTTAAAAACTTTTATTGATAAAAAGCCGAGAACTAAGCTTGAATTTATGGGAACTGACATTTATCAGGTCTTTTCAAAGTATGTTCAGGTTGACGGAGTGCCGTATGTTATGGAGCTTATCAAAAAGCTTGATGAGGACTCTCTGCTGGGTGTTCAGGACAGAGAAAAGATAATGAATAAGCTGTCAAAATATCATAAGGCAATGTATACTGATGCATTAACAGGTGCGAGCAACAGGAGATATTTTGAAGATAAGCTTAAAAAGTCCCATGTGCCTGCGGGCGTTGCGATGATAGATCTTGACGACTTCAAGGTTTATAATGATACATGCGGTCATGACGCAGGAGATATGGTGCTTGTGACAGTGGTTGATGTTATAAGGCGCTGTATTAGAAAATCTGATGTGCTTGTGCGTTATGGTGGCGACGAGTTTTTGCTTGTCATGCCTGATATTCAGGAGGACGATTTTGCCCATAAGCTCAGGAAGATAAAACGAAATATCCATGCGGCAACTGTGCCAGGGTATTCAAATATACGTCTGTCAGCAAGCGTCGGCGGCGTTTTCTCTGATGGCAATAGCCTTGACGAAGCTGTCAGCAAGGCTGATAAGCTTATGTATCAGGCAAAGACAAAGAAAGATACAGTTGTCACAGATGGTCACGAAAGTGTTGTCGGTGAGCCTCAAAAGCAGGAGATACTTATTGTTGACGATTCAAATATAAACAGAGAGATACTCTCTGAAATGCTTGGCAATGAATATATCATACATGAGGCGGCAAGCGGCGAGGAGTGTATTGACCTGCTTAGTCAGTATGGCACTGGAATTTCACTTGTGCTTTTAGATATAATCATGCCCGAAATGGACGGATTTGAAGTCCTTGACTATATGGCGGAACATCATTGGATAGATGATATCCCTGTTATAATGATATCAAGCGAGGATTCTGCGTCCTCTATAAGAAAAGCATATGAGTTTGGCGTTTCTGATTATATCAGCAGACCCTTTGATTCACGCGTTGTGTATCAGCGTGTGTTCAATACCATTAAGCTTTATGCAAAACAGCGCAGGCTTATTTCCCTTGTCAGCGACCAGATGTACGAAAAAGATAAAAACAACCGTATGATGATAAGCATACTCAGCCAGATAGTAGAGTTCAGAAACGGCGAGAGTGGAAGCCATGTGGTGAACATAAAGCGCATAACGGAGCTGCTTTTAGATAGGCTTCCTATGCGCACAAACAAGTATACTGTCAGCGGCACTGAGCAGCTTCTCATACCAATGGCTGCGGCACTCCATGATATCGGCAAGATAGGCATTGACGATAAGATACTCAATAAGCCCGGCAGGCTAACAAAAGAGGAGTTTGAGATAATGAAAACTCACTCCGCAATCGGAGCGAATATGCTTGAAAGTCTTGAGCAGTTCCGTGACGAGCCACTCTTGAAGATAGCCCATGACATATGCAGGTGGCACCATGAGCGTTATGACGGCAGGGGCTATCCTGACGGACTAAAAGGCGACGAGATACCAATATCGGCTCAGATAGTTTCTGTCGCCGACGTTTATGACGCACTTGTCAGCGAGCGAGTTTACAAAAAGGCGTATTCTCATGAAAAGGCTATGGCATTGATACTTAACGGAGAGTGCGGTACATTCAACCCTGTGCTTGTCGAATGTCTTAAAGATATTCAGAACGAGCTTGCAAAGGGCGTTGAATAAGAGATGATATGATTTGTAAGGAGTGTCCTGATGACTACTAGAGAATTTTATGAAAGCATTGGCGCAAGTTATGACAGCGTTCTGGTACGTTTCGGCAGTGAGAAAATGATAACAAAGTTTGCAAAAAGATTTGCTGATGATACAACTTTTCAGGATATGTGCAAGGCTTTAGAGGAGAAAAACGCCAAGGAAGCTTTCCGTATGGCTCACACCCTCAAAGGCATTTGTAGCAATCTTGGCTTTGATGAGCTTTACAAGGCGAGCTATGACCTTACAGAGGATCTTAGGGACGGTGAGCTGTCAGGCTATGAGCAGGATTATGAAAAGGTCTGCGAAAAATATAAGATAGTTTATGACAATGTGACAAAAATAGATAACTGAGTTTTGACCGATAGTCTGTCAGACTGTCGGTTTTATGGTGAGGGGGAGCTTCCACCACATGAGCTTAGAATGATGTCTGCGTTCAATGCGAAGATAGCAAACTTCAATCGCAAAACTATCAAGGGCAGACAGCGTTTCAGAATGAAATATTTAATTCGCCCCAGAAAATAGCAAAACACCCGTATCATGTGCGATACGGGTGTTTTTTATCAGAAGCCTTGTTCTTTAAGCTCTTTTACTATATCTACATAAAATTCTCTCACGTCAAAGTCCTTGATGTTCTCCCTGAAAAGGTCGATAACGTCGCCATGAGAAATGCCACGCTTGCCCTTGTGTTCTATCATCTTGGAGTTTTCGCCATAAAGCCCCGACTCAACTGTTACTAGCCCGTCATTGCCCTTGCCGTATGGCTTGTTGAGCAGATAGCCGATATTTAACGGAAAACCTGCGGAACGTATGCTGTTCATTTTGCTCATCACGGAGCGGTAGGAAACCAACTGGCTGTCAGGGGTGCTTGCGTTAAGCTCAGAGCAGTTTTTGTAAGTCAGGTCATAAACGCCATCTAAAAAGCTTGGGTCTTTGTCACCCAGAGCAGTGAAAAGCTTGTTGTATTTTCTATCAACAAAGCCCTGTATGCTCTCAGGTATCTTCCCAAGAAGCATATCAACGAATTTACAGCCATAGTGTGGCGTGTTTATGGTGGTAAGAGTTGCCACATATTTGTCCATGCCGAGGTGAGAGATAGCGTATCTTGAGTCAAGCCCACCTTTTGAGTGTGCGATTATGTTGACCTTTTCTGCGCCAGTTTCTGCAATGACTTCTTTTATCCTTTCAGCTACCTCAGTGGCACTGACGGATACTTTGTTGGCGGACTGTTGCTTGCCGTAATAGACCTCTGCGCCATTTCTAATAAGTTCATTAGGTACCCTGCCCCAATAGTTTATTACCTGCCAATCACGGAAGAATATGCCATGCACCATAAGTATAGGATACTTTGTCTTGCATATCTCGTTCTCTTTTCGTGCAGCGTCAAGGTCAAGCTTTGCCTGCTCGAAGTAGTATTCACTTCTCGCTGCCTTGTAGAATTTTCTGAACATGATGCAGTTCACAAGTGGTATGTACCATGTGAATAACAGAATAACATACCACAGTATTTTCACCTGACGTGCCGAAGCCGCTATCCGCACAATGCCGCTCAAACACAAAAGCGTTGTTATAGCATAAGCGCAAAGTGCATTTGCAAGAAGCCGCCAACCATTTAGCTTTGTAAAGCAAAGCACTATCACTATTATAAGCTGTATAACGCTTTGCAAAACACCGCAACCAAGTACAAACGCTCCGGAATCAAGCCGTCGGATTTTTCCATGAGAACCTTTGCGTCCATGTGATTTGAACATGAAAACCAAGGTGTATAGTGTCAAAAGTATGATGATAAGCGTTTTGAACAGAGAATTTATGTCAATAAGTTTCCACAGCGCAGGTGCGTTTGCAAGCAGAAGCACCGGTATAGAAAGAAAAGTTCCCCTGATTTTTTTCATTTTTTACCCCTTAAAGATTATTTTTCAGCTTTACGTGTCTAATATCGTTTCCCACAAACATAATAGGCATGAAACAGCCTGTGAGCCTCGAAACTATACGCTCATTATATTTTGCATTGTATTCTTCATTGGTGAGATTGGTAGAGATTATCGTTGGCCTGCCAAGGTTGATACGCTCGTTGATTATTTCATAGATCACGGAATCTGTAAAGCTCGTTTGAAATTCTGAGCCGAGGTCATCAAGGATAACAAGGTCGGCATTCTCTATGATGTCAAGTGTCTGACCTGTAGCTCTGCCGAAATGCTCGTCCTCTATCTGTCTGAGAAGCTTCAGCAGAGAGGCGAAAATGACGCTGTAGCCCTTTTGTATAAGTTCATTTGCAATGCAGGCTGAAAGAAAAGTCTTGCCAAGACCTGTTTTGCCAATGAAAAACAGTGATGGAGAGTTTTCATGAAATTTGTCAGCATATGCACGGCAGTTTGAATACACCGTTCTCATTTTCTCTCTCGGTGACATTCCATTACCGTCGCTTTCAGGATAAAATTCTATTCTGAACTCAGAGAAATCGTGAAGCTGGATACTGCAATTCTCGTTAAGCTCCTCAGTGGTGTATTTTTTCAGCAAGTCGGTGAAGCACTGGCACTTCACTCCGTCACGATAGCCATAATCACAGCATTTAGGACAGTAATAGTGATAATCTAGGTAGTCTTCAGGATAACCTCCCATTTTAAGCAGCCCTTTAATGGCACGTTTAGTATTGGCATTGTTTTGACGCATTTTTTGTATATATTCTCTTCCATGAGCATTTTTGCCTACTATGCCCTTCATGAGTTCACAGTTATTTGCTTTTAGTGATCTTGTAAGAACCTCTATTTCAGGAAGTCGCTGTGCTATCTCCTGAGCGTGGACCTCATGCTCGTTCATGACAGCTTCACGCCGTCTTTTAAGTTCATTTTCAGCCTTGTCATATGCGGTTATTGAATATTTCATTTTCTACTCCTTATCATAGCTTTCCTGATTTTTCTAGATCAAAATTCATTGCGAATTTTTCAAAATCATCAAGATCATAGGAAGTTTGCTTATTTGTATTCTTATTAGTATTCTTATTTTTCTTGGAGGTGTGGTACTTTTCGTCCTCGTGTGTGACCTGTTCAGGGGTAGTGATGCTCTTGCCAGCCCAGTTTGACAGTATAGTGTCTATATATTTGTAATTCAGTTTGTTGGTATTGTCAACGCACTTGTTATAGGCTATCTCCAGCATTTCAACAGTGAAGCCCATTGTTCGCCACTTTTCTATAAACTCAAGCTGCTGCTTTGACGGCTTTGCGGTCTGTCCGAAAATTTTCAGTACCTTGAATTCATACTTTTTTATGTTGGAAAGCCTAATTATTTCTTGTTCAATTTGTTGATAAGTACAGATGTCTTGTTCAAACCACCCACGCATTACTGTCACAAGGTAAGACACGTTGTGCTTTTCAAGTGACACACAGTATTCTGCGGCTAAGAGAATAGATGCAGCATCAAATCGGTAATATTCATAAAGAGCAAGAAGTTCCCCTTGCTCAGTTCCATTGATAGTGCGTTGTAAAACGGTTTGTATCTCGTCAAAGAGATGTGCAAGGTTAGGGTCCTTCTGCTGTTTTTCCAATATCTCGGAATTTTTGTATCTTATGCACAGCTTGTTTGAAACGCTCTGACGTTTCGGGGCAACTGCCTCAACTTTTGAAACAGGCTCGGCCTTTGTTTCAGGCTCTGAAACAGGTGTAGAAACGGCTTTGACCTGTGCAGGCTTTGCCATATCACTGTGTTCTGTGGTGATGACTCCTAGCGATACCCAGTGTGTCACAGCGTCAATGACAGTGTTCTCAGGAAGTCCTGACTTTTCCGCAAGCTTTGCACTGTCGCATTCACGTTCCGTTGAACAGAGTATGCAGAGAAGTACCTTTACAAAGTCGCCATCACTTAATTTTATGTATTTATCGACCACTTTAGACGGCACTGAAAAACTGCTTCCCCAGCGGTCGCAATCAAAAGTATATTTCATTATGTATCCTCACAAATATGATTAAAATTATCCAAAATAATTATATCACATAATCTGGACTTTTGCAACAAAATTTGTGCATTTGACTTTTGGTAAATAAAATGCTATAATAGGCTAATACCAAAGAAACGGAGAGATAAAAATGATAAGAAAATTTGTGCCTGAGGACAGGGAAGATTATATCAGATTTTCCACTGAGTTCTATAATTCTTCTGCGGTGGACAAGCCTGTTCCAAGAGAGCATTTTGAGCAGGGCTTCGATGAAATGATGAGGTCTGATGTGTATGTGCAAGGTTATATGCTCGTTTGTGACGGCAATAATGTTGGCTACTGTGTTACAATGAAAACATATTCAGTTGAAGCAGGCGGTATTACTATATGGATAGACGAGCTTTTTGTGCTGGAGGAATACCGCTCAAAAGGTCTAGGCAGGGAGCTTTTTAAGTATATCGAGGAAAATGGCGACAAAAAGCTCCGCCGTATCCGACTTGAGGTCGAGCTTGAAAACGGCAGAGCCATATCGCTTTATAAGAAAATGGGCTTTGAGCCTGCGCCTTACGACGGAATGTGGAAAACTATTTTATAGTCCTCTCTTGAATTTCCCTTGAAATGCTGTCGCAAACCTTATTAAGGGCGGCGTGGTCCATTGCGGCGATATAATACTTTTCTATCTCGTCATGGACTTTCTTGGCTTTCTTGATGCCTGAATACACTTCCTCTGCAAGGTCGGAGGCGGTGACTTTATCTAATCTCAGTCTTGTTTTCAGGGCTGAGATCTTTTTCTTGTCATAAAATCTTCCCATGTTGATAGCTTTTTCAAAGCCGTCAAGCTTGCTTATAGGGGAATTTATCACAAATGCGATGCCAGCCTCCGGGATAAGCAAATGCTCGTAAAGGGTGTTGCCAAATAGGATAGCAGGGCAGAGGATAACATCATAACCTCGCTTTACAGCCTGCTGTGCCATGAGGGTGACGAACTTGTGGGAAGCGGCATAATAATCATCGTTCATGGCGAACACGTCAAGGTAGCTGTCAAGAGTGGCAAGCTGCGTCATACAGCCGTATTCCGTCAAAGCGGTCAACTGTCTAAGATCAGTTTTGCCACTGCCAGACCCTTTTTTGTTTAGAAGACGTTTTGCTGATCGTTCTGTGAAGCTTTTCAGCTTTTCCTCCAACAGACAGCCTTCACCGCAATTGTAGGTATCGAAGCAAACGTTAGACAGGGCAGTGGTAAACCTTTTGCTTCTTGCCAAAAGCGACTTGTTTTTGTCTGTGACCTCGATTATTTCAGATTTGAAGGCCTTCAGCTTTTCTTCGTCCCAATACTCTCCTAAGTTGATTATTTTCTGACAAACTCCTGGATATGAACATTCCATAACGTGGGGCGCAGTGCCGTCGCAGATTATGGCCTTTGATGTATGCAGAACGATTGCATCAAGGGAAGCAGGGTCAGAGGAGCAATAAAATCTGGTGACGTCCTCTGTCGGTTCAAACTCAGCGGCTATCTTTTTCATAAGTGAAGATTTTCCCGTGCCTGCACCTCCTTTGAGTATGAATGTGAAATACTCCTTATCAGCCATTATCTTGCCAAATTCCGTGGAAAACCCATTCTGCGTCATTGCGCCCAAAAAATACTTTTCTGACATAAATTACCCTCCATATCTCAAACGCATTAGATCAGTGTGACTGCGTTTGCATTTTCATTTTTATAATATGTCAGAAAAAGCATGATTGTTCAAAAAAATTAGGTGGACAAAAAAGCTTGATAAAAGCAAAGAAACTTTCATTGCATGACGTTGCAACTTGACATTGTAATAACGACTTTATCTTTCCTGCCGACAGTCGGGTACAAAACGCCGTCCGCTTTATGCAGTGCCTTTTTTACTATTGCAGAACTTTTCATTATGTTCCGCCTTTCTTATCTATCTTACTTCTGCGGTATCATACAGCTAGTTATGACTAACTGTATGATAGCACAACAAGGTGGAAATGTCAATAGAATTGGGGCGATGGAAGGCGGTAAGGACAGAAAAATACCGATACAGAGGGGGCTGTATCGGTGGAATATATGGGTAAAGCTTAGTCTGGAAATTCAAGAGATCTTGTACATATCATTTTTGTAGAACATTATTGAATCGTTTTTTTCAGAGCGCCTTAGAACGGTAAGGACATTATAAACATCTGGAAATGGCGAAACCATACCCATACACGCCATACCAAAATTCAATCCATTAAATACTCTAAATTCGGCAGGACTAATTAAAAATAATATAAAAGGAACCACCCCAAGAACAAAAGGCAGCAGACACATCAATATAAACCTATCTCGTTTTAATGGATATGATGCTAATGCCACAAATGTTGTCTTTCCTTTAATTCTTCCTATTGTTACACCTGCGTCCTTAGGATAAACGATTCCGTGTAACCACTCGTGAATTATCAACAATAAAAAGCCTAAAGCAAATCCCACCAGAATAAATATTGGAGAGATCACGACCACCTTGCACACAATGGTTTTACCAAGCATAGCGGCAAAAAGTAAAACACATAGAATTACAGCTATCGGCAACGCTTTTTTCATCAGTTCATCGACGCTCTTAGGCGTTTCTATCTTTATTGCATTATCGGGTAAGTTTCCTGTTTGATATTTATTTATATCTTTTATTGACCACACAATTTTTATCATATTACATACCTTTGTTTATCTAATCTCGATTTATCGTCTAACTATATCGTATTATTCATTATACCACACCATATGCACCAAAGTCAAGCAAACTATTCGATCCGATATAGTCTGAAACTATATCTATCCCACAGAAATAAATATTTTACTATCGCCCTTTTTCGTGTTATACTAAATACCAGCAAACCAATAGGAAATAAACTATAATAAAATGAAAGAGGTAATAAAAATGAGCAATAATATCAAAGTACCATGCCGCTACGATTTTGTGGGCAGCTTTCTCAGACCTGATTATCTGAAAAAGGCAAGAGCAGATTTTGAAAAGGGCGCTATCACAGTCGAGCAGCTTAAGGAAGTCGAGGATAAGGCTATCCTTGACCTCGTTGCAAAGCAGAAAAAGGCTGGCTATCATATCATCACAGACGGCGAGTTCCGCAGAGCAACATGGCATCTTGACTTTATGTGGGGCTTCAACGGAGTTGGCCACAGCAAGACACAGACAGGTCTGCCATTCCATGGTGAAGCCGCAATGATAGACGATACATATCTCACAGGCAAGGTATCAGTTGGCGACCACCCATTTGTTGAGCATTTTAAATTCGTTAAGGCTCTCGAGGACGAGAACACAGTCGCAAAGCAGACTATCCCTGCACCTGCACAGTTTCTTGAGCAGATGATAATGCCTTTCGCACTGGAGAACACAAAGAAGTATTATAACGATACAGAAGAGCTTGTTCAGGATATCGCAAAGGGCTACAGAAAAGTCATCGCTGACCTTTACGCAGCAGGTTGCCGCAACATTCAGTTTGACGATTGCTCATGGGGCATGATAGTTGATCCTAATGCAAAGGCTATTTTTGGAGTTGACGATGCAGGACTTGAAGATATAAAAAGACTTCTGCTGAGAATAAACAACCTTGCTATCGAGGGCAAGCCTGAGGATCTTGTTATCACAACTCACGTTTGCCGTGGCAACTTCCACTCAACATATGCAAGCAGTGGCGCATATGACAGCGTAGCTGAGACGCTTTTTGCAGGCGAAAATGTAAGTGCGTATTATCTTGAATTTGACGACGAGCGTTCAGGCGGCTTTGAACCTTTGAAAGCAGTAAGCGGCGACAAGAAGGTCGTTCTCGGACTTATCACATCAAAGAAGCCTGAGCTTGAGGACAAGCAGGCTGTTATCGACCGTATCCACGAGGCTGCAAAATACATCTCACTTGACAGACTTTGCCTTAGCCCACAGTGTGGTTTTGCGTCCTGCGAGATAGGCAACAAGCTCACAGAGGAGGAGCAGTGGGCAAAGCTTGCTCTTGTTAAGGAAATCGCAGAGAAAGTTTGGGGATAACCAACAGATTTAACATATATCCCGAGGAATACTCAATATTCTTGATAAAAAATGACTGGCGTCAAAACATATCCAACTTATTAACAGATCATACGAGTGCAGAGAAAAGGACAAATAAAAACAGGTAGATAACTCAATTGAGGTATCTACCTGTTCTGTTCATAGTTCACTATATAGGTCATTCATATTAGTTCTTTGAACATGTCTATATGAGTATCTATCAAATTGATGTGAGTCATTTTTTAGCTTAATAATGTTGCCACACGAAACATATTTTTTATAGCCTATGTACCCAATCAATAGCCGCCTCTGCCCAATGAGCCGCCACCGGCTGATTGTGACCTTCCCATGTGGCAGTGGTTTCGTCGCACAATGCAAGTCCATGTCCACCGTATTCATAAATGTGGCTCTCGAATGGAATGTGATACTTTGAAAGACTGCACATATACCAAAGTGTGTTCTCAACCATTACACAGCCATCATCAGCACAGTGCCAGATAAATGTAGGAGGAGTGTTCTCCGATACTCTCTTCTCCATTGAAACAAGCTCTCTGAGCTCCGATGATTTTTCCTCGCCAATAATATTGAGTATTGAGCCTTCATGAGTGTATTCAGGGTCGGATGTGATAACAGGATAGCCCAAGATAGAGCCGTTTACCTTGATGTCCTCAGGATCGCAGCCAAGAGGCTTTGTGAGCAGTTCGCTGTTCCAGAAGTTTGCCATTGTTGCCGCAAGGTGTCCGCCTGCTGAAAAACCGCATACTATTATCTTGTCAGGGTCAATGTCAAATTTCTCCGCATTATCTCTAACATACTTGACAGCCGCCGCACATTCCAAAGCGTCAGTAGGAAATCTTTTCTTGACGCATGAGTATCTTAGCACAAATGCGCATATGCCTGCACCCAAAAATCTGAATGCAACAGGTTCAGCTTCACGCTCAGAACACCAATCATATCCTCCGCCCGGGCAGATTATAATTGCCTTGTGCTTCTTTCTGCCTATTTCTTCAGTGAGTGTGTTGTAATAGCAATCAAGCACAGGTGCGCAGCCTTCGCTTGAAACGCCAGCCTTTTCATAATCTACTTTTATTTCTACTGTTTCTTTAAGCATTTTATTTCCTCCGAAAAATTTATTCTGTAGCCGCCTGCTGGTCTGTCTGAGAGGACGAGTCAGCAGGTGCTGCATTTTCTGTCATATTCACGCAGACGATATAGCCGTCAACGTTGTTGCCTGAGATAGTGTTAGGACGCTCATTATTGCTGTCATCAAGTGGAACAGGCACGTTCGTGGTGCTGCCCTTGTCTGCGGCAACGTAGTAAACTGAATACTCAGTGTCATCAAAAGCCGTGAATGTGAGCGGTTTTTCAAATGTATAGTCCTTGACAAAATCTATGTATTCTTCAAGGCAAAGCTTGTTTGCTGTCATTATCTCAGCGTGTGGTATACCTACATATCTGAAATGATAAGCCATAGGGCTTACACCTGTGATGTCAGCTTTGTCCTCTTGGTATCTGAGGATAAGTCCGTATTTCCAGCAGTTTTCAGATATCCAACTATAATCTCCTTCGCCTGTGAACTCAGGATATGCGCCTGTGCTTGCATCATAAAGATGCAGGTCAAAGGCAAGTCCAGTGTCATGCTCGTAGCAGGCAGAGCTGCTGTCTTCATCGTCTTCCGCAGGCATAGCTGTGTTTATCATAAGTGTTGATATCTTCTTGTCAGCATAAAAATCATTGCCCATTTTGCTAAAGGCTTCAAAGGTCTCTTTTTTAGCCGTCAGTTGAGTGCTGCTGGTGGACATTATTTGACTTCCGTTCTTGTCAAACAAATAGGAATAAACTGTGTCTGTGTTATTCACTGTACCGGTGAAGGAGTGGTCGCCATTAACGAGAATAAGATCTCCATTTACCATATCAGTTTTGTTTTTTGCGGTAACATACATATAATTGCCCGTAAGCTTTTTTACAGCTTTTTTACTGCTGCTGTCAGCCTTGACCGTAGAGGAGTTTGACGAGTTGTCGGAAATTTTCTTAGGGCTGTCAGCTTTTGAACTGCACGATGTAGATATTCCCAGAATGATCAAAAGCAGTATGGCAAGAGCCGCTGCAATATTCTTGTATTTATAACGTTTTACTTTTGGCACTTAACATCACCTTCCTGTATAACATACACCTAAATTATAACACATTTTTCGTAATAAGTGAACCATATGCCACTGTAGTGTCGGCACTTTTGTTATATCAGACAAATGTTTTGCGGGCGTTTTATGCAACAAGCACAAACATAATAAGGGCTGTACCGCAAAACAGTACAGCCCTTAGCAATAAATATTCTGTTAGTTTCTTACATAGTCAACAACAGACTTTATGAACGCACGTCCCTCAGGTGACTTGGAAAGCTTATCAAAATCGCATGAGCAAACTACCACCTTGCCGCCGTTCTTTTCATACTCGTAGAGGAGTGAAAGATCATGGTTGCGGTCAAAGTTGTCGATAGTTCTCACGATAACATTTTTCTCGCCCTTAAAGTCGTCAAGAATAACCGAGCGTGAGTTCTGAACTATCTCCCACCACTGTGGCGTTGAGTATTTTTCCCCTGCAAAGCCTGCAAGAGCAGGGTGTTCGGTGTCGATAAGAAGTCCCATTGTGCCAACAGGGTCAGGTTTTTTCATCATCTGTGAGATGATACAGAACATATGATAGCACCAGAAGTCCTGACAGTAGAAGCCCTCAATAGAATTTTCAAGCCTTGAAAGGTCAGGGACGATAAGCACTGTCTTGCCCTGTTTCAGCAGACTTTCAGCTTCGTCATTTACCTCGTTAAAAATGTATGCGCCGCTTATATCTGTCTTTTCAACTGTCGGTATCACCCAAAGGTCATAGTGATTGTGTATGTCAGTACCCTCAATTTCAAGTGCAAGCACAGCCTTTGTGTTCTTTGTTACCTGTGGGAGAGTAAACTCTACATCGCAAATGTCAGTGTAGTTGCCTTCTGCAACAAAATTCTTTTCGACCTTGCCAATGACATCACCGTTTTCAAGAGTGAGAGTGCAAATAAGCTTGCCGTCTTTAAGGTCAGGTCTGTAATTGCAAAGCTCTGCGTGGGACTTAAAGTTGCTGTCTGCCTCGAAAACGTAGCTGTCAAAACGCGCCATTACAACAGCATCATTGCAGAACTCTCTCCACTCGCTGTCTGTGATAAGTCCCTTGCTGTCCATGAATGCGTCAAGTACACCCACAAGGGCAGTACCCTGACCGCTGAAATCCTGAATATCGAGTATCTGGAAACCGCCAAGAAGTCTTGAGCGGAAAACAGCCTCCATTTCTTCCTTATAGCACTGCACAGCAAGCTTGCCTGAGCATTTGAAATAATCCTCAGCCAGCGGAAGCAGACCCTTTTCTTCAAGTCTTTCTCTGAATACCTCAAAGTTTCTGGCTTTAAGGGAGCCTGTGTATTTCTCTATCTCCTTGAAGTTCGGATAAGTTTCATACTGACCTATTTCGTGAGTAACGATAGGCACTTCAGGAATAAAATCTGCGTCAGCATCGCTTGCCTTGACAGTTTTCATGGTCGTGCCGTACTGTATCTGAACAGTGCCGTCCTCTAAAATTTCCGTGGAGTTTGCCTGCTTCTTAGGTCTTATAATGCTGTCATAATCGTGATTTGCCGCAGGCTTGTCAGTCTGAACATGACCAAGTGGAGCGTCACACATAGCGTATGAGCCTCTTATAAGCCTGTCGTTTGCAAGTCTTACGCCAACAAAGTAATCGTCGTTCTCAATAACGTTAGGAAACCACTGGAAATTGTTTGAACCTTGTGCGTAAAGGTGTCTGTTGTCAAATTTCTTGTAGCCGCCTATTATATCGTTGAGTATCTTCTTTGAACCCCAAAGCTCGTTGCCCATTGACATCATGCAGTAGGAAGGGTGATTGCCGAAGAATTTCAGCATATTGAAACCCTCTTCAACGAGGAAATCCTGCTCCTCCTGATTGTGGTTTTCCTCGCCCTCTTCTGTGATAGTTCCCCAAAAAGGAAGCTGTGGCTCCATATAGATTCCAAGCATATCCGCAGCGATAAACGCAGACTCAGGGGGACAGCAGGTGTGATAACGATAGTGGTTCATGCCGTATGACTTTGATATCTTCATTACCCTCAGCCATTCCTCAAGGTCTGTAGGTGCAAAAGCGGTCTTAGGGAATATCATGCCGTCATGTTTTCCTCTGAGAAAGGTTTTTTCACCGTTTATGGTGAACTTTCCACCCTCAGTCCTGAACTCACGCATACCGATGATATGCTCGCTCATGTCGCCGTCGATATCTATTCTCAACTTGTAGAGATTAGGCTCATGCTCACTCCAAAGCAGGCAATCGTCTCCCATTTTGTATAAAGCGTCAAGTCTGCCGTCTTTGTATTCAAAGCTCTGCACCTCAGGAGTGTGGCTTTTTTTGCTGTTGAAGCTCTCAGCGCTTATGACAGCTTTTCCGCTTTTTTCACCTGTTATGTCAGCCGTGACCCTTACTGTCTTGCTGTGGATATCGCACCAAAGCATAACATTTTCAGCGTGGGCGTTTTTGTAGCCTATAAGCTCGATGCGTCCTGTGATACCATTCCAGTTGGTCTGAGTGTCGGGTGAAGTCAGGTGTCCGCCCTTGGTCTTGTAGCCAACATTTGAAACGCAGATAGTCATTTCATGTATGCCAGTACCGATATACTCGTTCAGGTCATAGATGTGCGGAGTGCAAAGGCTCTCCTGCCTGCCTATCTTTTTGCCGTCTATATAAAGTTCAGTTATTCTTGTTCTTTCAAGATAAAGTTTAAGATTTTCACATTGCAAAGCAGAGAAGTCAACATTTTTTCTGAACCATGCAAAGCCCTCAAATTTATATGTGTCTGTAAGAAAGCCTGTTTCTCTCTCAGTATTGTATTCGCCTTTTTTAGCGTTGGAAGTGGTGTTTGGTAGGTTTATTGTATCATCAAAAACAAGGTCAGTACCCTTACATTCCTTATCAAGGCACAGCAGCCACTCTCCGCTGAGGTCAAGCTTGTTTACCATTAAGCAACTATCCTTTCAAGTTCAAATTTTCAATATCCATTATAACATATGGTATTGCCCATTTCAACCGAAATCGTTTGATTTAACCAAAATGCTATAAAATTTTGTTGTTTTTAACAATAAAATATGATACAATAAGATAAAAAGAAATCTGCCAACTGGAGGTGCAGGAAAAATGCTTGAAAATACAGATAGGAAGCTGTTGTGGCTGTGGCTCGATGTTGCGTTCGGACCTGCGGACAAGCGCTTGTGGGACGTTATGTCATATTATGACAGCGTTGAAGAAATGTGCGATGATCTATTGTCATTGCGCTGTGGATATGTTACTCAGCAGGAGGCTGAAAAGATAGCCTGCTGTACGTTCTTTCAGGCGAAACAGGTGGCTGAATACTGCGAGAAAAAGGGTATATATATCCTCACCCCTGACGATCCTCTTTATCCTGAACGGTTGAAACAGATAGAATGTCCACCTGCTGTGCTTTTCTGCCGTGGTGATGTAAGCTGTCTGTCTATTGAAAAGAGCGTTGCCATTATTGGCACTAGAGAACCAAGCGATTATTCTGTAGCCGTGGCGGAGGAGTTTTCAAGCTTTCTTGCAGAACGTGGGGTAAATATCATAAGCGGATTTGCTATGGGTATCGACACTGCCGCACACCGCAGTGCGATGCGTGCAGGTGGAAGCACTGTAGCTGTTATGGGCTGTGGGCTAGAATATGATTATCCTCGTGGCAGGACGGGCTTCAAGCGTGAGATAGCAACACATGGGGTAGCTATCTCGGAATTTTTCCCGCAGGCAAGACCTGTTCCTGAGAATTTTCGTATAAGAAACCGCATTGTTTCGGCACTTTCACATTGCGTTCTTGTGGTTGAAGCAGGAATACGCAGCGGCACGCTGAATACTGTAAATCATGCTTTATCCCAGAATAAAGACGTTTTTGTTATACCGCCTCATGACATTTTCAGCGAGAAATACGCAGGACAGTGTGCGCTTCTTCGTGACGGAGCGGTAGAAGCTTATTCTCCAAAAGATATCCTCTATTTTCTCAATAAAGCCAAAATGTAGAACTACACTTAGTTAGTGTTTAATATCATACCTGTACCAAATCAACGATATCTACGTTAGTTGTAGGGGAGCGGCTCAATTTCTGTTTCGCAGAAATGCGACGTGCCGATCATTCGTTTTTTACACTCTATTTTTTACACTCTAAATGAAAAAAAGGCTGCGACTTTTTGCCGCAGCCTTTTGTGATATCTGAAATTACTTTGAAAGTGGGCTTTCTCTGTAGATGATGTCCTCTCTCTTTGGTCCGTTTGAAACCATTGTGATAGGGAAGCCGATATGCTTTTCAACGAAGTCGATATACTTCTTGCAGTTTTCAGGAAGATCTTCATACTTCTTGATGCCCCTGATGTCTGACTTCCAGCCGTCGAGAACTTCGATAACAGGCTTTGCCTTTTCAAGCTTTCTTGTTGTAGGGAAGTCTGTTGTTACCTCACCATCTATCTCATAGCCTACGCATACAGGTATCTTGTCAAGATAGCCCAGAACGTCAACTACTGTGAAAGCAACGTCTGTTGTGCCCTGGATACGGCAGCCATACTTAGTTGCAACGCAGTCGAACCAACCCATTCTTCTAGGTCTGCCTGTTGTTGCACCGAACTCTCCGCCGTCGCCGCCTCTCCTTCTCAGCTCGTCAGCCTCGTCGCCGAATATCTCAGAAACGAATGCACCTGCACCAACTGCGGAAGAATAAGCCTTAACAACAGTTACGATAGTCTTTATCTCATAAGGAGGTATACCTGCACCGATAGCACCATAAGCTGCCAGTGTAGATGAAGATGTTACCATTGGATAGATACCGTGGTCAGGGTCCTTCAGTGAGCCAAGCTGACCCTCGAGAAGAACGTTCTTGCCCTCCTTGATAGCGTTCCAAAGGAATGCAGATACGTCGCATACATATGGAGCGACCATTTCCTTATACTCCATAAGAGTATTGAAAAGCTCATCAGCGTCGATAGGAGGCTTATGATAAAGGTGTTCAAGAAGAATGTTCTTAGTTTCAAGAACTCTCTTTATCTTTACCTTGAGAGCCTCTTCGTCGAACAGCTCCTGTACCTGGAAACCTATCTTTGCATATTTATCAGAATAGAAAGGTGCGATACCCGATTTTGTTGAGCCGAAGCTTGCCTTTCCGAGTCTTTCTTCTTCGTACTGATCGAACAAAACGTGATATGGCATTACCATCTGCGCTCTGTCGGAAATAAGTATCTTAGGCATTGGAACGCCTTCGGAAGTTACCTTTTTAAGCTCATTGAAAAATACAGGGATATTAAGTGCAACACCGTTGCCGATAATATTTGTTGTGTGATCATAGAATACGCCGGAAGGCAAAGTGTGCAAAGCGAACTTTCCGTAGTGATTTACAATAGTATGTCCTGCGTTAGCACCGCCCTGAAATCTTACTACTATATCAGACTTTTCAGCAAGCATATCGGTAAGCTTGCCCTTACCCTCGTCGCCCCAGTTTGCGCCGACAATCGCTCTAACCATTTAATTTTATCCTCCTTGCCATAAAACAGCAAAATTAGTAGCAGATATTTATCAAAATCAATACTGCCACTAGGATATTATAGCACAAAACATTCTATATGTAAAGGCACTTTTAAACATTTAACACTTTTATAACATTTAGCGTATTACCATACTGCTATGATAAAGAATAAAAAGTTTTAATATATCTTGCAAAAATCAGATTTGTGTATTATAATATAGTGTAACGGCTCGTGCTGTGAGATAACAAAATAAAATACGAGGGGATAACGATGACAAAAAGAAAACAATGTGCGGCTCTTGCGCTTGCATTGACGCTGACAATTTCTATGTTCGGCTGTGAAAAAGACAAAGAAACAACACGGTCGTCTGCGGTGTCACAGATAAAGACAAGCGACTCAGCTCAACCAAGCAATGTGAAGGTCAAGGAATACAAATTTCCGGAGTTTATGAATAAAATAAAAAGCCTTGACGAGCTTTCACGAAAGCTTTATACAAGCTTTGACAGCACTCAGTATGTTGCCGAGGTTGAGGAGCAGCCTTTTGAGGAATATAAATGTGAAAAGCTTCTTGCAGATCTTTTCTTCACTTATCGTGACGGCAGAGCAGTGGGACTTCTTGACAAGTCGGGAAACGTTGTGCTTGAAGCTGATGAGTACACTGAAATAACTGTGGTTAGCAATGGTATTCTACAGCTTTCTTATGATAAAGAGCGCAACGCTCCTATGCAGTATATGAAATATGACAGCGACGGAAATTTAAGTGACTATAAGCATAAGAAATTCTCCGCTGACAGCCTTTATACATATGAGTCGCAGGCTGATGACAGCGACACGGACGCTGTTTATTCACTTATGATTCCTGACGGTAAAAATGTTGTGTCATCAGATGGCTCGGATAAGTGGGATTCTGTTGAGAAGATATCAGCCGACAGCATAGATACAAATAAGGCGTACAAAGGCTTTTATAAGCTCACAAAGAATGGCGGCATATACTATGCTTGCTTTGATGACTTTTATAATTATGATATCTACGAGGGCGCATATGCAAAGGTTTGTGTGAAAGTAGGCGGAGAATACGGAGAATGCTATCTTGCCGATCATGATGATTACAACGAGCTTGTGAAAATGATAGACAGCTTCGGAAACGCTTCATACAGGACGGCTCCGTCTAAAGATCCGGGACTTGATTTTATACAGATAACTCTAGGACTTAAAGAGAACACCAAAACAGAGATAACTATTTCCTCTGACGGCTATTGCCTGACGGACACCATAGAAGCTGCTGAGGGTGAGGCTGTGAACAAGTATTTCTCCTATCTTGACAAGGAAGATTTCGCAGATCTTATACTTTGGTGTGAACAGGTGCTTGCTGAGGAGTATCAAAAATAGATTTAAACTTTTTATAAATAATTTGCAGGATAGCGTAAATTTCCTGCAAAATTGTTTTTTTTAGCCCTTGCAAGTTGTTGACATTAGGTATAATTTGTGCTATCATATTAAAGGTGTGGCGGTTTTCCTGCATATTTTCAATGAACACTGCAAATACTTCTCTTGTGACGAAAGTTACTAATGAAGAACGGGAGGTATCTGAGTGTCTGAACAAGAAGAAAATGTAGAGAGCGAAAAGCTTGCTGAGGATATAAGGCAGATAAAGGAAATGGGTTCTGTCACATTGCCAGACGCAAAGCACGTTATACACTGCCTGAACATTATCGGTCAGGTGGAGGGGCATTATATTTTGCCTGCACAAAACAAGACCACCAAGTACGAGCATATCATACCTGCCCTTGTTGCTATCGAGCAGGATAGGAGCATAGAGGGGCTTGTGATAATCCTCAACACTGTGGGCGGAGATGTGGAAGCAGGACTTGCCATTGCAGAGCTTATTGCTAGTATGAAAACGCCTACTGTGTCAATGGTTGTGGGCGGAGGTCACTCCATAGGCGTGCCGTTGGCGGTGTGTGCGAAAAAGTCATTTATAGTGCCAAGCGCCACAATGACTATACACCCTGTTAGAATGAACGGGCTTGTGCTGGGAGTACCTCAGACGCTTTCTTATTTTGATAAAATGCAGGAAAGGATAGTTCGCTTTGTGTGCGATAATTCAGCCATAAAGCCTGAGCGTTTCCGTGAGCTTATGATGTCAACGGGCGAGCTTGTAATGGACGTTGGTTCTGTTATCGACGGGGAGCAGGCTGTAAAAGAGGGGCTTATCGACAGGCTCGGAGGGCTTTCCGAGGCGATAGACTGCCTTTATGATATGATAGAAAACAGTTCTGAAAAGGAGAAAGCTGAAAATGTTTCAGACAATAATCGACCTTTATGACGTATTCAGGACTGACGTAGATATCGGAGAAGAGTTTGAGGATGATGATACTGCTGTGGACACAGATCCGGCACATTATCTCAGCCGTGACGGCTTTTATCTCTGACAAACAACAAAATTTCGGAGGACAGCAATGGGTATCATCAATGCGATTTTTCAGGCTATAATTCAGGGCTTGACGGAGTTTCTTCCAGTTTCAAGTTCAGGACATCTTTCATTGTATCAGCATTTTACAGGAAACAGCGGTGAGGGAGCTTTGTTTTTCTCGGCGATACTTCACCTTGGTACGCTGGTAGCAGTATTTGTGGCTTTCAGGAAGACAATATGGGATATGATAAAAGAGCTTGGCGTTATGATAAAGGATATTTTTACAGGTAAGTTCACCCTTAAAAATATGAATCCTCCAAGGCGTATGATAGTTATGATAATTGTTTCCTGCTTCTGCCTTGTACCGTTCCTGCCATTTAAAGGCTGGTTTGAGGGCATTGCAGAGGATTCAAGCATTTTTGCAGAGGGTCTTTGTTTCCTTTATACATCGGCAATACTTTTTATGTCAGACCGCTGTGTAAAGGGTAAAAAGACTCAGGGCGATATAGCTTATAAGGACGCAATAACGGTCGGACTTTTTCAGGGAGTTGCACTGCTGCCTGGCGTTTCAAGATCAGGCTCGACTATCTCAGCAGGACTTTTCTCAGGCATGAACAGAGAAACATCGGTAAAGTATTCTTTCATTCTGGGCATACCTGTTATACTTATGAGCTGTCTGCTTGAAGTCAAGGACGCAGTTTCAACACATACTGATATAGATTGGGTTAGCTGTGCAGTTGGATTTGTAGTTGCCGCATTTGTGGGACTTTGTGCTATCAAGCTTGTAAACTGGCTCGTTAAAACGGATAAATTCAAGGTGTTTGCTTATTATACCCTTGTGCTTGGCGTCATAGTCCTTGTTATCTCATTTATCGAGATGTGCATGGGTCACCCTATATCCTTTGCAAAGTAATGACATAAGATAATACAGTTTCTGTGAAAAAGCTTGAAATTCTGTTTTCAGGCTTTTTTGTGGGTTATAAAGGCAAATAACATTTTGCCTTTATTTGCTTAAATAAGACAAATACCGAAAGGAATGGTAAAATAAATGGCAGCTCAAAAGAAAGGCTCAAAGCCTGCGCCAAAGCAGACAGCGGCAAAGAAAAAGCCCGCACAAAAGCCTGCGCAAGCTGCAAAAAAGAATACAAAACAGCAAAAGCCTCAGAGCAAGCCGCCACAGTCAAATTCCATGACAGCAGTGAGAGAAAGAGAGAACAGACGCTTCTGGTCTTACATACTTTTCTTTTTCGGCATACTTGAACTGCTTATCACGTTCGTGAAGGGGGACGGCTTGTGGAAATGGCTCCATGAGCTGAACCGAGGACTTTTCGGCGTGACAGTATTTCTGTTTGCACCTATGATAATCTATGTTGCACTTATGATAGCTTCAGATGTGACCCATAACAAGGTCATAGCGAAGGTGGTGGAGGGAAGCGTTCTTATGCTTCTTATAAGCGGCATGGCTCAGATAATCCAAGTCGGCTCTGTGGACGGAAGTTCGTTCTGGCTTAAACTTGTGGGGCTTTTCAATGATGGAAAACAGCTCCGTGGCGGCGGACTTGCAAGCGCATTGCTTGGATGGCCTTTGCTTTCGCTTTTCAAGAGAGTTGGCGCAGGTATCGTTATCGTGCTTGTGGCGTTCACTTTTATAATGCTGCTTACAAATGTTACGCTTCCGCAGCTTCTCAAAGCGATTTCAAAGCCTTTTGTAAAGAGCTATGAAGCGGTGAACGAAGAGCGTATCGAGCGTGCGGCTCAGCCTCCGAAGCCTCCAAGAGAGAAGAAAGAACCAAGGCGTAATGGTAGGGTTGATATTGCAAAGTTCTATCCTGATGATGGCCCTGACACTGCGGCGGAAGCCTTTGTGCCTGTTGCAGAGGCGGATGAAGCTACCGACAAGGTGGACGCTTCAAAGATAGATATGCCGGTTCACCCTGTGAAAGCTCCAGTGATAACACATGAAAAGCTTGAAGAAACGGCTAAGACTACCGATAATGAGGAGCTTAAAAAGATAATAGAAAACGCTATAGGCGACAGCAGAGAAGAAAAGAAGTCCAAGGACGAGCCTGTTAAGCCACCAGTAGTGAATGTTGATAAGAACGGTCAGACAACGTTCTTTGAGAAAGATAATAAAATATCTGCTTACGTTTATCCGCCTGTGGATATACTCAAATATGCTAAAAATCCTGTGGCTTCCGAGATAGTACAGCAGGAGATACAAGAGAAATCTGCGAAGCTTGTGGAAACGCTTGAAACATATGGCGCTAAAACAAGGATCGTGGGCATACACAGAGGTCCGTCCGTTACAAGATATGAGCTTCAGCCTGCAGCAGGCGTAAGAGTGTCGAAGATAACGGGTCTTGCAGACGATATTGCACTTAACCTCGCGGCAATGAGCGTTCGTATCGAAGCTCCTGTGCCGGGCAAGGCGTGCATAGGCATAGAAGTGCCGAACGATCATAGAGATACGGTTTCTCTCCGTGAGCTTATCGACAGCGAGGAATACAGAAAGGCAAAGGGCAAGCTTACCTTTGCAGTGGGCAAGGATATCGAGGGTAATATCATTATCGGCGATATCGCCAAAATGCCGCATATGCTCGTTGCAGGTACAACAGGTTCAGGTAAGTCTGTTTTTACAAACTCTATCATACTTTCTATACTTTACCATGCGTCACCTGATGAAGTAAAGCTTATTCTTATCGACCCTAAGAAAGTCGAGTTTCCTATTTATAATAAGATACCTCATTTGCTTATCCCTGTTGTTACCGAGCCTTTAAAGGCGGCTGGTGCACTTGGCTGGGCGGTAAATGAAATGAACAAGCGTTATCTTATGTTCGAGGCGAACAATGTAAAGAACTTGCAGGAGTTTAATGACATGGTTCTTGAAGAACGCAATAAGCCTGCCGAGGAGCAGGACGAAGTCCGTGCAAAGATCGACCTGCTGCCGCAGATAGTTATTGTGGTCGATGAGTTCGCCGATCTTATGATGGCTGCGAGAAGCGAGGTAGAGGACTCAGTTTTAAGACTTGCACAGCTCGCTCGTGCGGCAGGAATACATATGATAATCGCAACACAGTCCCCTAGGGCGGACGTGTTGACAGGACTTATCAAGTCAAATATCCCATCGAGAGTTTCTCTCAGTGTATCCAGCAACGTTGACTCACGAGTTATACTTGATGAAAGCGGTGCAGAGAAGCTTCTTGGAAACGGTGACCTGCTTTATAAGCCTGTTGGCGTTAAAAAGCCTATAAGAATGCAGAGCGGCTATGCAGCGACTTCTGAGATAAGAGAGGTTGTAAACTTCCTCAAGAACGAGCATACCGCAGAATACAGCGACGAAGTTATCGCAGAGGTGGAGGAGAATACTCCGCAGCCAAAGGACAGCGGTTCGGCAGGCAGCGATAATGTTTCCGTAAATCCTGATGATGACCTTGTAAATCAGGCAATATCCATAATCGTGCAGACAAATAACGCTTCCACTGCGTTCTTGCAAAGAAAGCTAAAGCTTGGTTTCCCTAGAGCCGCCCGTATCATGGACGAGATAGAGGAAATGGGCATAATAGGACCACAGGAAGGCTCTAAGGCACGAAAGATAAACATAACAAAAGAAGAATGGGCTGAAATGCAGGCAAGAAGATAGCTCAGGCGGAAAGGGATAACATGGCAGGCAGATCTGTGAAAAAGAAAAATTCGACAGCGCCGCTTAAAAAGGCGGTAACGCTCATAGCGGTTTTTGTGGTGCTGCTTTTTACAGTGCTTGACCTGACGGGGTTAGTTTCTTTCGACAGCTTGCTTATTAAGGCAGGCGTTGAGGACAAGCCGGCGGAACACGCTCAGACAGAGGTACATTTTATCGACGTTGGTCAGGGCGACAGCACCCTTGTGATATCACAAGGGGAGGCTATGCTCATTGACAGCGGCGATAAAGATGACAGCAATAAAATAGAAAAATATCTTGAAAAGCAGGGAGTGACAGAGTTAAAATATCTCATTGCCACCCACCCTCACGCTGACCATATTGGTGAAATGAGCGAGATAATAGACCAGTTTCAGGTGGATAAATTCATTATGCCGAAAGTCAAGGCTGATATGACGCCCACCACAACGATATATGAGAAAATGCTCAAAAGCATAAAGGCAAAGGGCTTGAAGATAACACAGGCAAAGCCTATGGAATTTGAGCTTGGAAGCTGTAAGGTGAAGCTTTTCACACCCAAAAAGGATTATGATGATCTTAATAACTATTCCACACTTGTGAAGATAACAGACGGTGAGAACAGCTTTCTTATCATGGGGGATTGCGAGACCACTGAAGAGAAAGATATACTTTCTCAGGGTTATGATGTTTCCGCAAAGGTGCTTAAAGCAGGTCATCACGGCAGTTCCACTTCTTCGGGGGTCGATTTTCTTAACAAGGTCATGCCGAGATATGCTGTTATATCCTGCGGCAAGGGCAACAAGTATGGTCACCCACACGAGGAAACTGTCACAAGGCTGAAAAAATATGCTTCCCATTTGTATGTCACTGCAGATGTGGGAACGATAGTTTTCAGCTCAGATGGCGAGGGGCTGAGCGTTTCTGCTGAAAAGGGAGAAAAGTGATATGGAAGAGATTCTTATAGTTGACAGGATAGAAAACGGCTATGCCGTGTGCGAAACTGAGCAGGGAGAAAAAAAGGATGTAACGCTTTCTGAAACAAAAGACGTTCACGAGGGTGACGTGCTTATCTTAAAGGACGGCGTTTATATCCCAGATAAGGACAAAACAGAAGCAAGAAGAAAAAGGATACTCGCCCTACAGGAGGATCTGTGGGATTAAATATATGCTGAAAGGTATAGATAGAAATGGAAAAAGATTTATTTACGCTTATCAATGAAAAGCTTTCAGGCTTATCAAAGGGACACAAGCTAATTGCGAACTACATTCTCTCCCACTATGACAAAGCAGCTTTTATGACAGCTCAGAAGCTTGGAAAAACCGTGGGCGTCAGCGAATCAACGGTGGTAAGATTTGCCTCAGAACTTGGCTATGACGGTTATCCTGCCCTTCAAAAAGGCTTGCAGGAGCTTATGAGAAACAAGCTTACAACTGTTCAGAGAATAGAGGTCACTTCCGACCTTATGAGCAGTGACAACGTGCTTGAAAGGGTACTTAACCTCGACATCGACAAGATAAGGCGTACTTTGGAGGAAACCTCAAAGGAGGACTTTAACAATGCCGTTGACACTATCGTATCCTGCAATACCCTTTACATAATGGGTACGCGAAGTGCAGCTTCTATCGCTTCGTTCCTTGCTTATTATCTTGGACTTATTTTCCCCCATGTAAAGCTCGTTCAGAGTACGACTACTTCAGAGCTTTTTGAAAAGATAATGAGAATAGACGAAAAGGACGCCATGATAGGCATATCTTTCCCAAGATATTCAAAGCAGACCGTCAAGGCTTTGAAGTATGCAAAGAGCAACGGTGCGAACGTTATAGCTATAACAGACTCAAAGGCTTCGCCTATCGCAAAGTATGCAGATAGCCTGCTTCTTGCAAGAAGCGATATGGCTTCATTCGTTGACTCTCTCGTTGCACCGCTGAGCCTTATAAATGCACTTATTGTTGCGGTATCCATAAGAAATATCGACAGAGTGTCCCAGACCTTTGAACGTCTTGAAAAGGTTTGGGCTGAGTATGATGTTTACGCAAAAAGCGAGGAAGATACACAGTGAGAAGATTTGACGCAGTTATAGCAGGCGCAGGTGCGGCAGGAATGTTCTGCGCAGTTCAGCTTGGCTGGCGTGGAAAGAGCGTTGCTGTTATCGAGCATAGCGGCTGTCAGGGCAGAAAACTCATGATAACAGGCAAAGGCAGGTGTAACGTCACAAACAACTGTACCGCTGACACTGTTATGAAAAATATCCCACGCAACAGCAAGTTCATGTATTCAGCTCTGAGCAGATTTGCACCTGAGGACGTTATGAGCTTTTTTGAGTGCCTTGGTGTGGAGCTTAAAACTGAGCGTGGCAACAGGGTTTTCCCTGTGAGCGACAATGCAAAGGATATCGTAAAAGCACTTGTGAAAGCCTCCGAGGACAGTGGTGTGCAGTTTATCGACGATGAGGTAAAAGAGCTTATCATCAGGGACGGCAGAGCAGAGGGCTTTAAATGCGAGCATGGGGATTATTACGCAGACAGCGTTATCGTTGCAACTGGCGGAAAGTCCTATACACGGACAGGCTCAACAGGCGACGGCTATAAGCTTGCGAAGTCTGTGGGGCATAAGGTCACGGCAATAACTCCGTCACTTTGCCCTGTAGTCACTTATGAGCGTGAGGAATGTGCTTCTGCAATGGGGCTTTCCCTTAGAAACTGCACCTTGACGCTTCGTGAAGAGGACAGAGATAAACCACTTTTCCACGAGCTTGGGGAAATGCTTTTCACACACTTTGGTCTGAGCGGACCGCTTGTACTTTCGGCTTCGGCTCACCTTGGTGATATGAATAAGTCAAGGTATTATATGGATATCGACCTTAAACCTGCACTGAGCCATGAACAGCTTGACAGCAGGATACTTCGTGATTTCGGTGATTTTCCAAACAGAGATTTTCAGAATTCACTGGGAAAGCTGCTGCCTTCAAAGATAATACCACTTATAATAAAAAGGTGCGGTATCGATCCTGAGAAAAAGGTCAATCAGATAACCCGTGAGGAGCGTGAAAGGCTTGTTTCCACAGTGAAAAAGCTAACGTTCACAGTGAAGTGTATGCGCCCTGTAGAGGAAGCTATCATAACCCGTGGAGGAGTTGATGTTTCGCAGATAGACCCACGGTCAATGGAGTCAAAGCTGTGTAAAGGACTTTACTTTATCGGTGAGGTGCTTGACGTTGACGCTTATACAGGGGGCTTTAATTTGCAGATAGCGTTTTCCACGGCGTATAGCTGTGCGGATAAAATAGGATAAGGAGATTTTGATATGGGAATAAACGTGGCTCTCGACGGACCTTCCGGAGCAGGAAAGTCCACTATCGCAAAGGCGGTAGCGAAAAAGCTTGAATATGTATATGTAGACACAGGTGCGATGTACCGCTCTATAGCTTATTATGTTATAAGCAAGGGTGCAGACCTTTCTGACCCTGAGCAGATAAAACCCCTTCTTGGTGAGATATCCATAAAGCTTTGCTACACAGAAGCAGGGCAGAGAGTAATGCTCAATGACGAGGACGTTTCAGACAAAATAAGAACGCCTGAGATATCCATGGGTGCGTCAAAGGTGTCTGCTATACCTGAGGTAAGAGAATTTCTGCTTGAACTTCAGAAGAATATCGCAAAAGAAAACAACATCATCATGGATGGCAGAGATATCGGCACTGTGGTTTTGCCAAACGCTGACGTGAAGATATTCCTCACAGCCGCACCGGAAGCCAGAGCAGAAAGACGTTTCAAGGAGCTTCAGGAAAAGGGCGACAAGTCTACATATGACGAGGTATTGCAGGATATAATCCAGCGTGACTATAACGATACACACAGAGAGATAGCACCGCTGAAAAAGGCTGATGACGCTGTTGAGGTGGACTCTACTGAGTTGACTCTTGAAGAGTCTGTTGAGGCTATCTACAAGGTAATAACCGACAAGACTAAAAAAAAAGAGCGTAAGATAAAAGAGATAATGCCTGTCAGACCTGTGAAAAAAGAACGCAGGCTTGGTCATTTCCATATGTTTTGGTACACAGTGCTGAGATATATCGTTATCGGACTTTATCATCTGTATTTTAACATCACTTTCGAGGGTACGGAAAATATCCCAAAGGACGGCGGGAATATATTCGCTTCAAACCACAGAAGCTATCAGGACCCTGTTTTTATCGCACTACCAACAAGAGTGCCGCTTTCTTATATGGCTAAGGAGGAGCTTTTTCGTCAGAATGTGTTCTTCACCCTGCTTATAAAAGCGTTCGGAGCATTCCCTGTCACGAGAGGAAAGGGCGACACTCAGGTCATAGATACATCTATCGAAAAGCTTGAAAAGGGCAGAAACCTTGTCATCTTCCCTGAGGGAACACGTTCAAAGGACGGCAAGGTAGGAAAGGGCAAAACAGGTGTTGCATTGGTGGCGGCTGTGGCTCAGGTGCCTGTGGTCCCTGTTGGTATCAATTTCGAGGGCAAGCTCAAATTCAGAAAGCGTGTAGTTGTAAGATTTGGTAAGCCTATAGTGCCTGGCGAGATAGGAGTTACAGCCACAGACCCTCATTCTCTTAGGACTATCAAGAACGAGATCATGAAAAATATCACGGAGTTGGTACATTAAATGTTAACAAAGTGTAAAATTTGCGTTGCAAAGACCGCAGGTTTCTGTTTTGGTGTAGACAGAGCCGTAAAAATAGTGTATAATGAATTAGATAACCGAAATAATGTTGTAACGTTAGGCCCAATCATTCACAATCCAAACGTAGTTTCTGACCTTGAAGCAAAAGGAGTTTACTCCACTGATGTGGATAAGGTCACGAAAGACCAGACAGTTGTTATCAGATCCCACGGCGTTGGACTGGACGTGTATGAAAAGCTTGCAAAGGTAGGTGCGGAAGTAATTGACGCTACCTGTCCATTTGTGGCAAGGATACACAAGATAGCAGCCGAAAAATCGGGCGAGGGATACGTTATTCTTATCGCAGGTGATGAGGCTCACCCGGAAATAATGGGTATAAGAGGTCATTGCAGCGGAGAGAGTTATGTGTTCAGTTCATGTGACGATTTTGAAAATTTGGTGAAAGAGAAAGATTTTTCGTCAAAAAAGGTTGCAATTCTGGCTCAGACAACGTATAATAAGAATATGTGGAGAAAGTGCGAAGAGCTTTTTGAGAGGTATCTGCCTGAGGCTGTGGTGTATAACACCATATGCAGTGCCACTTCTGAAAGACAGAAGGAGGCGGCGGAGCTTGCGAAGGCTGCCGACATAATGATAATAGTCGGAGGGCTGCACAGCTCCAATACTCACAAGCTTAAAGCCATATGCGATGAATATTGCAAATGTTGGCTTGTGGAGGACGCCGAAGGACTGAGGGCATGTGATATTGACTTATCAGGTGCAAAATTTATCGGGATTTCTGCTGGTGCATCGACGCCGGCTTATATAATCAAGGAGGTACAACAGACCATGAGTGAAATGTTGAACAATGTTGACGAAGAATTTAATTTTGAGGAGGAACTGGAAAAGACTCTGAAAAAAATACATACGGGAATGAAGGTTGAGGGCGTTGTCACCGATATCAATAACGGTGAAGTAGCCGTAGATATCGGAACAAAGCACACAGGCTATATTCCTGCATCTGAACTTACAGATGATCCTACTAAGAAGCCAGAGGATATCGTAAAGGTAGGCGACAAGATCGATCTGATCGTTCTTAAGACAAATGACCAGGAGGGTATCGTTACACTTTCTAAGAAGAAGGTTGACGCAGTTCTTGGTTTCCAGAAGATAGTTGAGGCTAAGGAAGCTGACGCTACACTTACAGGTACAGTTACAAACGTTGTTAAGGGCGGTGTACTCGTATCAGCTAACGGTGTTAAGGTATTTATCCCTGCTTCACAGGCAGCTCCAAGAAGAGATTTTGATCTTAACGATCTGCTCAAGCAGTCAGTAAGCTTCAAGATCCTTGAGGTAAACGAGGCTAAGCAGAGAGCAGTTGGTTCCATCCGTGCAGTAGCAAGAGAGGAAAGAGCAGCAGCTCAGGCTAAGTTCTTTGAGACAGCTCAGATCGGTTCTGAGGTAGAGGGTACAGTTAAGTCTATCACAGATTACGGCGTATTTGTAGACCTCGGCGGAGTTGACGGTCTTATCAGAAGAATGGATCTTTCTTGGAACAGGATCAAGCACCCTTCAGACGTTGTTTCTGTTGGCGATAAGATCACTGTTACTATCAAGGATATCGACAGCGAAACAAAGAAGGTTTCATTGACATATAAGAAGGCTTCAGAGAATCCATGGGAGATCTTCAAGGCTAACTATGAGGTAGGTCAGGTAGTTAAGGCTACTGTTGTTTCTATCACAAGCTTTGGTGCTTTTGCACAGATCATTGATGGTATCGACGGTCTTATCCATATCTCTCAGATCGCTAACCAGAGAGTAAACAATGTTGCAGATATCCTTTCTGTAGGTCAGGTAGTTGATTGCCAGATCACAGAGATTGATCTCGACAAGAAGAGGATCAGCCTGTCTATGAGAGCTTTGCTTCCTGCTGATGACGAGGCTTCTGAGGACGCTGAATAAGCAATAAAATTCATGGGGGCGAGTGATCGCCCTCGTTTTTTATTTTCAATGAAATAACGGCAGCTTTGTTCTGTCAAAAAATCCTTAGAAAAAACTAAAGATTTACCGAAAAGACTTAACTTTTTGATTCGTATGTGGTATAATAATATCAGATTAAATAAAGACGAAAGGTTAAATTTATGGATGAAATAAAAAACACGGCAGTGAAAAAACGCAAAAAGAAAAGATCCACTAATCCTGCTGTCAGAGTTCTCAAAATATTAGGCACAGCTTTGCTGTCGATATTCCTGATACTCATTATCACCTGTTCTATATTTGCAACAGTTCTGACTATTTACGTTCTTAACTTTGCAGATACCACAACAACTATCAGCCTTGATAAGACGGAAACAAGCAACATTTCGAGATTTTTGTCTGTCAACCCTGACTATGATGAAGATGATGAGGATTCACAGGAGTATGACCTTTATTATGCTCTGAAAAACAGCAATAAGCACGTTGTATGGGCTGATCTTGAGGATATCCCTCAGTATGTTCAGGACGCTTTTGTGTACACCGAGGACGAGAGATTTTATTCTCATGACGGCGTTGACTTCAAGAGAACGTTCGCTTCATTTGTTAATGTATTCATTCCGATATACGGCGGCAGACAAATAGGTGGTTCGACTATCACTCAGCAGACTATTAAGAACATCACGGGTGATGACTCCAGAGATTCTATCCATGGTATCGAGCGTAAGATACGAGAGATCTTCCGTTCTATCAACGTGGAAAAGACCTACACAAAGGAAGATATTCTCCAAAGTTATCTTAACCTTGTGCCACTGACAACTCAGGAGTATGATATCATCGGAGTTCAGGCTGCTGCAAACTTCTATTTTGGCAAGGACGTAAAGGATCTAAACCTTGCTGAGGCAGCTTCACTTGCGGGTATGACAAGCTGGCCTGCTGCAAACAACCCATATGATAATATGAAAAACAACAAGCTCAGACAGAAGTATACGTTGGATCATATGCTCGATAACGGTGCAATTTCTGAGCAGGAATATAACGAAGCCCTCAACTATGAGCTTAAAATAACAGGCGATATAACCTACACAAGCTCAACTATCTATGAGGACGAAACAAAAGATCAGGGTCCGACATCTTATTTCATGGACGCTGCTATCAATCAGACTATACAGATAATCGCTGACTATTATGGCATTTCATGGGAGGACGCTTCCGCAAGACTTTATGACGGCGGATTTACTGCATATACCACTGTTGACAGAAGTATGCAGAAGAAGGTGGAAAAGGAAATGCAGAAGCAAAGTAATTTCACCACCTATGAAATGAACAAAAAGGACGATACTCTGTGGTCAGGCTTTATCGCTATGGACTACCAGGGCAATGTTAAGGCTATCGTCGGCGGACGTGATAAGAAAGAGGAGTCGAGAGTTTATAATATTGCTACTGATGCCAAACGTTCACCAGGTTCTTGTATCAAGCCTATAGCGTCATACGCTCCAGCGCTGGATCAGGATCTTATGACATGGTCAACCCTGTTCACTGATGAGCCTATCACTATTAAGGTAAAGGGCAAGGACAAAAAGTGGCCTGTAAACTATTCTGAAACAGGCGACAGTGCAAACTGGTCTTATCAGCAGCTTACAACTGTAGAAATGCTCACAAGGTCGCTGAACACTCTTCCTGCACAGCTTATCAAAAAAATGACACCTGCTTATTCCTATAACTTTCTTAAGGAAAAGCTTGACATTACTACGCTTGCAGACTCCGACGCTGACTATTCACCAGTAACTGTCGGTGGTCTTACAAATGGTACTAAGCTTGAGGAGCTTGTAGGCGCTTATATGATATTCGGCAATGGCGGTAAGAAGTATGACGTTACCTACGTTTCAAAGGTAGAGGACGCTGACGGAAACGCTATCTATGAAAAGAGCGACGGATACAAGCAGGCTATCAGCGAGTCTACCGCTTACGTTATGAACAGAATGATGCAGAATGTTATAACTCAGCAGAACGGTACTGGTAGATATGCTAAGCTAAACAATACTGACCTTGTCGGTAAGACAGGTACTTCATCTGATTGGTTTGACCTTTCATTTGTAGGCTGTACTCCTGACTACGTTTCAGGTATCTGGATAGGTTATGAAAACCCTGCCACTATCCCTACGAACGAGTATCAGAATATCGGTGCGATTTGGAAGAACGTTTTTGGTGATATCGCTGAGAATGAGAAGCATAAGTCATTTGACAAGACTTTCAAAATGCCTGATACAGTTGAAAAGCTCACCTACTGCACAAAGACAGGTAAGCTTGCGTCAAATTCATGCTATAGCACGGCAACTGGATATTACAAGAAGTCCAACGAGCCTGAGTATTGTAGCGGAAATCATTAAAATTAAAGCCTCCATAACTCTATGGAGGCTTTTTTGAAAGGAAATCATTATGGAAAATAAACTGCGAATGTGCGTTCCATGCCATTTCGGGCTTGAAAGCGTGCTTGCATATGAGATAAAAAAGATAGGTGGAGAAAATCTTACCACAACTGACGGCAAGATAAGCTTTGATGGTGGCTTTGACGTGCTTGCAAAGGCAAATCTTTGGATCGCCACAGGAGAGCGTGTACTTATCGAGCTTGGCAGCTTTAGAGCAGAAAGCTTTGAACAGCTTTTTGACGGCGTTATGAATCTTCCGCTGGAGAACTTTATCGGCAGGGAAGACGCTTTCCCTGTTAAGGGTCATGCCCTTAATTCAAAGCTTCATTCTATCCCTGATTGTCAGAAGATAATCAAAAAAGCCTGCGTTAAAAGACTTGAAAAAGCCTATGGCATAAGCTATTTTGAGGAAACTGCGGCGAAACATCAGATACAGTTTGCTATCAATAAGGACATTGCGACTATCTATCTTGATACATCAGGTGTAGGACTTCACAAGCGTGGCTACAGAAGAAATTCCAACGACGCACCTATCAAGGAAACACTTGCCGCAGGTATAGTTGACCTTGCAAGAGTTCGTGCGGACTCAGTTGTGGTGGATCCTATGTGCGGTTCAGGTACATTTCTTATTGAGTCGGCATACAAGGCACTGAAAGTTGCACCTGGTCTGAGAAGAAATTTTGCGGCAGAGCAGTGGTCACAGATACCTGAAACAGCGTGGCGCAATGCAAGAGCCGAGGCTATGGACGCTATAGACAGGCAGGGTGCATTCAAGGCGTTTGGCTTTGATGTTGATGATATAGCGGTTGAGCTTACAAGAAACAACGCTAAAAAGGCAGGAGTAGGCTCAAAGCTTACAGTAAAACAGCAGGATATCTCAAAATACAGCCAGATAGAGGGTTCGATAACAATTGTCAATCCCCCATATGGCGAGCGTATGCTTGAAATAAAGGAAGCCGAGGAGCTTTATAAGAAAATGGGACAAAGACTTTGCCCGTCAAAGGAGAACCCATGCTATATAATCTCCCCACATGAGGAGTTTGAGGTGTTTTTCGGCAAAAAGGCTGACAAAAAGCGCAAGCTTTACAACGGCATGATAAAATGTAATCTGTATATGTATTTCAAGTGAGGTGCGTGGTGGGTTTGAAATTATCAGAACTTGACGGAATCGTATTCGATATGGACGGCGTTATTTTCGACAGCGAAGTAATAGGTCTTGAAAGCTGGGAGCGCCTTGGAAAGAAATATGGTCTGACCAACGTTCACGAAAATGCTATGAAGTGCATTGGCAGAAGCACTGTTGATACAATGGCTATCCTAGAAGCCGCATATGGTGACAAAGTGTCAATACCCGAACTTTATGATGAAGCAAAAGCCATTTGTGCAGATATTATCGCTGAGCGTGGTTTGCCTCTGAAAAGCGGGGCAAGGGAGTTGCTTTCTTATCTTAAAGAGCGTGATATAAAGGTAGGACTTGCTTCATCAACGTCTTACAAAAGGGTTATCAAAAATATAAAGGGAGCAGGTCTGCTTGATTATTTCCATGTGATTATTGGCGGAGATATGATAAAACATTCAAAGCCACAGCCTGAGATATATTTACTTGCCTGTGAGAAGCTGGGAGTAAGGCATGAGAAAACTGTTGCTGTAGAGGACTCTTACAATGGCATAAAGGCGGCTTACAATGCGAAAATGATACCAATAATGGTGCCAGATCTTATTGCACCGACAGATGAGATATTGTCAATGGTGTACAAGAAAATGGACAGTTTGGACGCTGTCCTTGAATATTTTAAAGTATAAACAAAAGCACAGTAGTGATATAGAAGTTTTTTTCTTCCTTAGTGTAGTCGCATAACACCGTCGGTTATGCGACCTTTTTTTTCTTATTTACCTATTTCAACGGATATGGTCGATACCGCCACATCAAAGCGGAAGTGTATCTCAATATCTTGCACACGCTTTCCGCTGGACTTGTTGGGTTCGTGGACGATGATCTTATCGACCAGTTTGTGCATGATCTCAGGCTTTCCTGTCAGATCCTCAGTTGTCGGTTTTGCAAGCAGGAAGTCCTGCAAATTGCGGGCATCTTGAATGGTGTAGGTGTACTCGCTTGTGTCAGCTTGGACTGAGGTGATCGCTGTCATCGTGCCTGAACAGATCACGACAGCACCAAGCAAAGCACCTAATGTGAAGATACGTTTCATAGGAAACCCTATTTGTTATGATTTGTTATACTCATTATAACAAAATCGGAACCTGCTGTGAAGTTCCGATTCGTTATCACTTATATACCTTTGGATTATTACTCATTGTGAGAACAGCCAGCTCATAATGCTTTCATCTTCCGCAAAAGCCATACCGCCGCCGTGCTGATCTTGGAAACCTCGTTCGGAGAAATAGTCCTGTTCCTTTACATCAAGGACAAGCAGCTCGCTGATCTCATCGGCAGAAAGCCCCTGCGCTTTATACAGGGAATACAGATCGCTGTACGCCTGTTTCAGATAGCCTGAACCGTAATAGCTGTCGTCTTCACCGATTGCCATATACACAGGAGTATGGGCATTTGCGAGGACATCAAGATCACCGTCCCACTTGGAGCTTGTCATCAAATAGGCGCTGAACAGTTCAGGGCGTTTGCCCATGACGAGCGATCCAGTTTCACCGCCGCCAGAAAAGCCGTGCAGATAGACTTTCTTCCGGTCGATATTGTAATGCTCCAGAAAATACTCCGTCAGCTCTATAGCCTTATTTGCCGATGTTTCGCCCCAATCGTCAAGCTGCGTAGAGAGGACGATCATTTTGTCATTGTAATTTCTTGCTTCAAAAGGATAGCTTTCACCGAGGTTCGCACCCACGCCCTGAAAGTACAGCCCCTCCCAACCGGGGAGCGTCACGAACAACGCATAGGGTTCAGAGCCGTCATAGCTTTCGGGGATATAGCTTGAAAAATGGATATCGCCCTGTGTATCGGAATGCAGCACATTATCCACGATAAAGCCGTCTTTTTTACTGTGTACCGAATTCAATGCTTCCATTCAAAAGCTCACGTTTCATCAGGCAGAGATCAAACACATCCCATCGCTCATCATGGTTCAGATCGTAGTCATTGCCGTGTGCATTTTTTGCCTTGGTCAGCAGCCAGTTCTGTAAATTGGCAGGCTCACGCTTTGTGGGGATCGTTCCCGAAAACTGCCCCTCCCAGAAGTTCACAGCATCGTAGATCCACCCCTCAGCGACTGTTCCCGTGCCGAGTCCGAAGCCGTGCGGAAGTCCCTCATAGGCATGGAACTCCGTGGGGATACCGTAGCTTTCAAGGGTATTCAGGCGGTTCTGCATCGTTTTCCAATTTGCGATACCGTCACTCGTTCCCACGCAAACATAAGTCGGAGCGTCCGCCTTTGAAGTGTAGGTGTAGCCCGTGTACTGCATGATGACCGCACCTGCCTGTCCGATGTCAGTGCGACCTGTGAGCTGCTGCAAATAGTCCGAATTACCAAGCATTGCCGCCATTCTTGCACCTGCCGAGCCGCCCCACAGGGAATAATCATTAGGATCGACTTTCAGCGTGTCGGCATTGTCATGAATAAACTCGATCGCTCTTGCAAGGTCATCATAGGGAGCATCGGGACGGTAGATCAGCGCAAAGGCGTTGTAACCCATTTTCGATAATTCCAGAGCGTGGGGAAAGCTGTCGTGCATCGCCCCCACATAGGCAAATCCGCCGCCTGCATTGCACACAGCAAATTTCGCATTGTCCTCACCCTTGAAGAAGAAAAGTCCCGTGTCACGCAGACTGCTGTCCGCCTGCATTTCCTCCTCGGTGTAGATGTTGTAGAATATCTGCTGACCACTTTCTGCGGCGTTTTTCAGGTGATTCACGATCTCAACGGTCTTTTCGGGCTTGATATAATTGTACCATGTGTAGGTACTGCTTGAACTCACCTCTTTCAGTGTCATATCGTCGGAAACAGTCCTGTCCACGGGAAAAAGCAGTCTGCCGAAATCACCGAAAGCTGCCATATTTTTGACTTCACCGACAGTCATATTCTCGGTCACTTCATCTGTCTGCACGGTATCACCTCCGAAGAACAGCGGCAGAGCGTTGTACATGAACTCACGACAGGAAATGTGGTCGTGCTGACCGCCCTCACGCTGATAGAAAACATAGTGATCGGGGGTAAACACCTCGCTGCGGGAGAGCATTTCCTCTGCCATGTCAATGGACTGGGACTTCACTGTGTCATTTGTGCCGACACCGTGATAGATGAAATATCCACGCTCGTCAAGGTCGTTGTCTTGAATGAGCTGCTGAATGAAGTCCACATTCTTTTCCATCTGGAAATCGCCGTAGCCTCCATAGTACCAGCACGAACCGCTCATGGGCAGGAAGTAGCGGATATAGTCGGAATCATAGCAGAATTGCAGCCACGTTGTTACCGAGCCGAGAGAGAATCCGCCGAATGCTCGGTGGTCACGGCTGGCTTTCAGATCGTCGGGCGAGGTACTTTCCGCATAGGTGTGGAACTTTCCCTCTACCGCAAGCATCAGATATTCCTCGAAGTCACGATGAAACTGTCTGAACTCCGCAACAGAACCGGAAAAGCCCGTGTCGGAATTGTCGTTATAAAATGTGGCGGACACAAATATCGTCGGCGGAATATCGCCCTTAGCGATCATATTGTCCAGCATATCTGTGATGTTTGCATACTCAAAATACTCACCTGCATGACCGCCCCAGCCGTGCATCAGATAGCAAATATCGTAGCGTGTTTCGGTGTCGTTTTCATCGTAGCCGTAGGGAAGATAGACGCATGCGGTCTTAGTAATATCGCTCTCGTCACGGACAAAGTCCTTGCTGTCATAAGTGATCTGCGTGACTGTTCCTGACTGTTCGATCGGCTGCAAATATATATCGGGAACGGCGGTACTCATACCCGTCTGGGCGATCTCCTTCACCGTATCTGAACTTACGGCGGCTTTTGGTATCGTCTGCGAGTTTGCTGTGTTTTCCTGCTGTGTTCCGCAGCCTGTCAGGAATGACATCAGTACTGTTCCAAGTAATGCAAAGCGTTTCATAGCGTTCATCTCCTTGGCTCCTTTCTGAAAGATGTGTTGACCGTTTACTGCAAATTCAGACTGTCTACCCATTCTGTAACTTCGGCAGTATCGTAATTTTCACTGAACCGCATACCTTCGAGCCAGTTGCCCGTACCTGCCATTTCAGCAAGGTGAACACCGCTGTCGCCAATACCGTCTGACATTGATGTGCAGAACGGGATAACGTCTTTCCCGCTGAAATCATTATCCATTACAAAATCATTGACCACCCATGAGGCTTCTCTCCACCAGAGGGGATAGCCGATCAGAACAGTATCATAGCTGTCCCAGTTCTCAACAGTCGTGGAAACAAGCTCTGTGTGACGGTTCTCGTCATTATGCTCTGTCACGACTCGGCTCTGCTCATTCGTCCAGTTGAGGTCGTCCTCTGTGTAAATATCCACAGGTTCGATCACAAATACATCTGCCCCAAGCGCATCGGCAACAATCTCTGCGACACCTTTGGTATGTTCCTGCGCCGAATAATAGACCACAAGAATATTACTGTCAGCGGTTTCATCGGTCGTTTCTTCGGGAGCTTCGGTCACAGCATCAGTAGCTTCTGGTGTTTGCTCTGTTTTTGTCGCTTGTGTTGTTTCAGCTTTTGAACCTGTTGTTACCTGACTTCCGCAACCTGTGAGCAATCCTGCGATCATCAGGAACGGGATCATGATTTTCATTGAATGTTTCATAAGTAATACCTCCGTTTCGGTTTTCTTTACCTATATTATAGCAAAACGGAGACCTCACGAGAAGTCTCCGTTTGTTATGACCTATTAACCTTTGGGTTATTACTTATTCAGCTTTTTCACCGCATTCAGGAACCGCTTCACGGTCTTGCTCGGTTTCGGTGCATGAAGCAGACCGAAGGGCATGGAATAGTCCCATTCCACAGGCAGTGTTTTCAGCAGCGGGTGGACATTCGACCACATATCAATACACATCAGGATATGATCGCTGTTCTCGCAATCGTTGAACACCGAGAGATTGATGAAATCAAATGTCACGATGTTGATCTCAGGGTGTTCTACCGTGAGCCATTTGCGGAGCCTGTCCGTTTCCTCGTTCCAGCCCTCACGGATCAGCATGATCGACCTGCCGTGCAGGTCTTCCACGGTCAGCCTGTCTTTTTTCGCAAGAGGATCATAGACCGATACTGCACAGCGCATCGGTACATCTGCTACGAACTGCGCCGCACACTGCCAGTGTTTCAGCGCTCGTTCATCATAAACTCCGCACACGATGTCAATGTTCTTTCCCATGTTTTTGAGTATCTCTCTTGCGTTTTCGGGAGTGTTCTCAAAGGGGACGAGCTGGAATTTGATGTCGGGGATCTCCTCTCTGATCTGCGTCCACATATCCACAATGGTCTGTCCGGGTGTCATGGTCGATGTACCGATACGAAGTACAGACGGTTGTGTGTCATCGGCTTTCTTCGCCCGCTCCACCGATTCATGGCAATAGGCGATGATATACCGCGCATCCTCATAAACCGACTGTCCTGCCTTTGTGAGCTGTAATCCTCTGTGCGTGCGTGTAAACAGACGGACACCAAGGCTGTCTTCCAGCAGATTGATCTGCTTGATGACCGCAGGCGGCGAGATAAACAGTGCTTCCGCCGCTTTATTGAAGCTGCCGCTGTCTGCGACAACGATAAATGTGTCGAGCTGATGATTATACATAATAATGCTCCCTTCGTAGAGATCTGCTATATTCCATTATATCACAGCACCGACGAAAAAGCAAGCATGAACCTTTAGGTTAATGCCAAAAGACCTGTCCAAATATATCAGACAGGTCTTTCATACATCTTATACCTTTGCAGACAGCTTTTTTGCATCGGAGGAGTTCACGATCATACCCTCATAAGAAAGTCCGTAAAGCCCTGCAAAGCGTGACATTGTATATTCTCCGGCTTCAAGCATCCACTTTTCGGGTGCTGCTCCCTGAAAGATAAAGAACAGTTTACCGCTCAGTTCTCCTTGCCCGACCGGACCATAGCATCTGTCAAGCAAAGTACGCACACTGCCACAGATGTTGTGCCAGTAAAGTGGAGAGCCGATCACAAGTACATCTGCCGCCTTGATCTTTGCGATCACCTCATCAAACTGATCGTTAGGGAGCTTCTGTCCGTACACGCCGATCACATAGTCTGTCAGATTCAGTGTTTCGTAATCCTTACCATTCAGCAGTATCTTCGCAAGTCCGGCAGTATTTCCATCAGGATTTGGGCTGCCGTTGATAAATAAAATGCTCATATCATTTCTCCTTACCAGTTCTTTGTTTCCTTCTCACTGCGATTGTTCTTCTTGCGTTCCTTGACCATCTTCACGAACCACTCCACCATTGCAGGATCGTAGTGGGAGAAGAACGAGCTTGTCGCAGTGTCGAGGGCGGCGATTGCTGTCATATCTTCATCAGAGAGCGTGAAGTCGAAAACATCGATATTCTGTATCATTCGCTCTCTGTGTGTGGACTTCGGCAGCACAACAACACCGCGCTGAATATTCCAGCGGAGCATGACCTGTGCGGAGGTCTTGCCATATTTTTTCCCGATATTTATGAGCGTTTCATTCTCAAACAGACCACCTCTGCCCTCGCCGAAGGGTGCCCACGCCTCACACTGTACGCCGTACTTGTCCATGTACTCCTTGGCGACCTTCTGCTGATTGAGGACGTGCGTTTCCACCTGATTTACCATTGGCACGATGTTCGCAAAGCTGGCGATGTCTACCAGTCTGTCGGGATAGAAGTTGGATACGCCGATCGCACGGAGAACGCCCTCGTTGTAAAGCTCCTCCAATGCACGGTATGCACCGTAATAATCGCTGAACGGCTGGTGCAGGAGCATCAGGTCGAGATAGTCGGTTTTCAGCTTTTCGAGGGAAGTGTAGACCGATTTCTTGCACTCCTCATAGCCGTAATGCTCCACCCAGACCTTAGTTGTGAGAAAAATCTCCTCACGGGGAATACCCGATTTTGTGATAGCTGCACCTACTTCTTCCTCGTTGAAATAGCTCTGTGCCGTGTCGATGAGACGATAACCCACCGAAAGTGCATCGGTCACACACCTCTCGCACTCGTTCTTTGTCACCTGATACACGCCGTAGCCGAGCATGGGCATTTTGATCCCGTTGTTGAGCTGTACATATTCCATAGTTGACCTCCTATTAGTCATTGATATATCCCTGACTTTTCAGCCAGTTTGTTACTTCATTCAGATCGGTATTGTTTCCATTGAAACCCTCTGCGACCGTTGCTCCGTCACATTCGTCCTTCAGAAGCTCATAGCCCGAATCAACGCCGCTGCCCTGATTTGTGCAGAACGGAACAATGGTCTTTCCGCTGACATCGTATTCCTCAAAGAAAGAACCTATCGGCATCGGGGCATTGAACCACCATACGGGAAATCCGATATAGATCGTATCATACTGATCGAGATCGTCTGGAAGTCCGATCAGCTTCGGACGAGTGTTAAACAGTTCCTCCCAGAACGCACGATAAGCCGTCAGCGGATAGCTCTCGTAATATAGCCTGCTTGTCTGAATACTGTACAGATCTGCACCCGTTGCTTGCTGAAACAGTCTTGCAACGTACTCTGTGTTGCCGTAAACATTTCTGCTGTTATCCGTTCTCATACTTGCCGATGAAACAGCATCGATCTTGTCGAGATCAACTACATCTGCCTGAGAGAAATATACCACAAGCGACTTCGTTCCACTTTCGCCTCTGATAATCGCATTATCATTCTTGTTGCCCTTGCCGCCAAAAATGATGATAAGCGATAGGATGACAAGTATCAGCAGGACAACAAGAAACGCTTTCAGAAGTCCCTTGACCGTCAGTTTCTTTTTTGCCTTTTCTTCCATGATAACACCTCCGATTCGTGTTCCTTGTGTATATTATACCATGAAAAGAAGGCTTTGAGAAGTTTCGATTGGTTATATGGTTTGAACCTTTGGGTTATAGCTTGCAATACTATACTTATGGGTCGTCAAAGGGCAATGCCCCGATCACAAAAACATTCCCTTTTTTATTCTGTAATTATTTTAGTCCTGAATCTCCTGCATCATAGCTGCACCGTCCTTGTATGCGGAACGCATTTCATCAGCAGCAGTATCGCTCACGCAGTCCAGTATCTTGTGGAATACGTCAATCTGCTCCTCGTTCAGTGAATTTTCAAACGGTATGCAGAGCTTGTTAAACTCGTCAGAGAACTCAGCGGCGTGAATATCCCCCACAAGGAGGTTGTAAATCATATCAATCATTGTAAGCACCCTTTCGGTAATAATTTAGCTTGCTGTACCTGTCTTACAATGTTTGTCTGAAAACTTCTTTATGCCTCCTGTCGTAAGCCCCTCGGCTTATCACCGAGGGTTTTGTTTTAAGTGTGATGAAATAAATGCAATGTACTCGTCAAAACCTCCGCACCCTACTCTAAAAAAAAGACCATGCAAGGGATTTCCATCCCAGCAGGAGCGAATAGACTTTTCTTTGGCAAACGCTTACGAAAAGAAACACCCACTCAGTTACAAAACTGGGTGGGCTTTTCGTTTCGCTTTTACTTGACAAAATAGACTTTTCTTTGGCAAACCCTTACGAAAAGAAACATCGCCAATAATCTCACAAGTAACGGTGTTTCTTTTCACTAAATCTTTGGGAGAAACCGCTTAGCCAATAGGCTTATGCAGTACCCTTTTGTCATTTTTATTATATCACAATGCTAATAAAAAGTCAAGAGCTATAAGTTCAGAGGATGCCGCTTCTTATCTTATTTTTTGTTCCAATACATTTTTAGATAGTTTTTTAGTTTCGCTACTAAAAAAGCTACACTACGCAAGATATTTTTTAGTGTGTTCTGTCTGCTTAAATAGAAGTCTGCCATCAGGCAATCTCTTGATATAAAGAACAAGAGGCATAGGTGTTTCGTCAAGCAATCCCAACCCTTTTCTAACGCTTTCACTATCGGGGTCAAAATACTGTAAAAACAGATCGTCTTTACCCCAGCATTGAGAAAGACTCTTTGCTTTTTCAAAGCTATATCCATTTTTGTCGCAAAAGTTTTTTATTTCCTGTGACCAGTCGTCAAATCTCTTACACATAGTATCACCCTTTCTCAAACGTGCGGAAATTTCCTTTGGAATCATAGATAACGCTACTGTTCTGTGAGAAGCATTTCAGTATCTCTTTATCACCTGTTGACGGCATCATAACGTTTATATCTATCCCGGGGTGCGTATGACCACTCCAACGATAGCCATGAGCTGCAAGTTTTTTAGCCTGTTCGATATCAAGATTTACCATTAAGGAATTACCACGAATTATGAGTCTATCCTTGCCCTTTGTGAACAATGCAAACTCATCTCCTGTGTGAGCAGTCAACGCCGAAAGATTAGCCATATTAACGCTTTTCTTATCGACTATTACTTTGCTGCCAAACTCAGAAAGCTTTTCGAGTAGATCCTTTTGGCGATTATTAAGCTCAATACCAAAAACAGCGTTTGGATTGCCCTTACCTGTATGTTTCTGCTCAATAGGTAATTCAATAGGTTTTTCTATTGAATTTATCATTATATTTTCAACTTCCTTTCTGTCATTATACCTCTTTGCAGAGGATTCTGTCAAGTCTATTTTTCCTCTGTTGCTGACCTCAACAAAAGAAAAAGGTCAACAAAAAAGAGAGCATCTTATATTTAAGACACTCTCTCAAGTTACAATCAAAAGCCCATAAAAAAGTCCCTCGGCTCACCACCGAGGGACTTTCATTTATGTCAGAAAGATTACTTTGTCATTGCTGCAACTTCGTCAGCGAAGTTCTCTTCCTTCTTCTCTACGCCTTCGCCTCTCTCGAAACGAACGTACTCAACAACGTCGATCTTGCCACCAAGCTCCTTAGCTACAGACTCAACGTACTTGCCAACAGATACCTTATCATCCTTAACGAATGGCTGCTCAAGGAGGCAGTTCTCAGAATAGTATTTGCCGATCTTACCGTCAATGATCTTGTGCTTAACCTGCTCAGGCTTGTTAGCCATCTTAGGATCCTCAGCCATCTGAGCCAGCATGATCTCTCTCTCCTTGTCAAGAGCGTCAGCAGGAACAGCCTCTCTGTTCAGGTATGCAGGATTCATAGCTGCGACCTGAAGTGCACAGTCCTTACCAGCAGCAAGGAGCTCAGCATTGTCAGCTGCAATGTCAGAATCAAGCTTTACCATAACGCCGATGCTGCCTGCACCGTGAACGTAAGGAACAAGAATGCCTTCCATTCTCTTGAATCTTCTAATTACCATGTTCTCTCTGATCTTGATGAACAGATCCTGAAGTGTCTCTTCAACTGTCTTGTCACCACCGCTGATCTTTGTTGCCTTAAGTGCGTCAACGTCAGCAGGGTTTGTCTCGATTACTGTATCAGCAACTGCTGCAACGAAAGCCTTGAACTCATCATTGTTAGCAGCAAAGTCTGTTTCAATGTTTACTTCAAGAACGCAGCCTACGTTGCCCTTAACTACAGCTGTGCAGATACCCTCTGCTGCAACTCTGCCGCTCTTCTTAGCCTGTGTAGCAAGTCCCTTTTCACGGAGAAGTGTTACTGCCTTTTCCATATCGCCGTCAGCTTCTACAAGAGCCTTCTTGCAGTCCATCATGCCAACGCCTGTTGCTGTCATAAGTTCTTTGATCTCTGCTACGGATACCTTACCCATTATTATTCCTCCTAGTGTTTTATATCGAAATAGGCAGACAAATATACTATAAATGCCTGCCTGAAATTTCAGCTCTTATTCAGCAGCCTCGTCAGCTTCTTCCACCTTATCTGCCTCTTCAGCGGACTCAGCGTCCTCACCCTGTCTGCCTTCGATTATAGCGTTAGCCATGCAACCAGCGATAAGCTTAACTGCTCTGATAGCGTCATCGTTACCTGGGATAACATAATCAACATCGTCAGGATCGCAGTTTGTGTCAACGATAGCTACTACAGGTATGCCAAGCTTCTTAGCCTCTGCTACAGCGATCTTTTCCTTTCTTGGGTCAACAACGAAAAGTGCGCCTGGAAGCTTCTTCATGTTCTTGATACCGCCCATGAACTTTTCAAGCTTTTCTATCTCAAGCTTCAGCTTAACAACTTCCTTCTTAGGGAGAAGGTCGAATGTGCCGTCCTCTTCCATTGTGTGGAGCTGCTCAAGTCTCTTGATTCTCTGCTGGATCGTCTTGTAGTTTGTCATCATACCGCCGAGCCATCTTGCATTTACATAATGTGCATTAGCTCTCAGTGCCTCTTCCTTGATAGAATCTCCAGCCTGCTTCTTTGTACCTACGAAAAGTACCTCTTCGCCATTAGCTGAGATGTCACGGATAAACATATAAGCTTCTTCAAGCTTCTTAACGGTCTTCTGAAGATCGATGATGTAAATTCCGTTTCTTTCTGTGAAAATGTATGGAGCCATTTTAGGGTTCCATCTTCTTGTCTGGTGACCAAAGTGTACACCAGCTTCAAGAAGCTGCTTCATTGATACTACTCCCATTGTAGTAACCTCCTGTTTGGTTTTAGATTTCTGCTTCTGCAGATGTTTTTATCCTCCGGACGGCTTTACTTGCTTTCACCTGTCTTACGGCAGGACCAACGGCAAAAACCTGTCCGTGCGAATTGCTTTAATATTATATCATATTTTCTGTTTCATTTCAAGAGCTTACGACAATTTATTTTAACAAATTTTCGATTTTTACAGTTCTGCTCTTTGTGCATACTGCACTATCGTTGAATTTTACAAGTATTGTATCTTCACCGATAAGCTCGATATCCGAGCATTTTATGATAATATCCTCATCTCTGCCCATGATACCGAAAGCCCTTGGTTTGCCATAGACGATCAGTGAAACTATATTCGCTCCCTGAGTATCCATTTCTATATCATCAACATACCCTATTTTCAGTCCTGTTCGCATATTGACGACCTCTTTATTTCGTAAGCTTGAAAAACTACATATCATGAAACCTTCCCCTTTCAAAAAAAGTGCATACCCTTTATAATAGGTATGCACTTTGGGGATCGTCCTATGTATGATCGTTTTTGTTTTTGTAATACATCTCCAACTGATCGTTATACAAATGCTTTATATATAAAGCTATGGTGTTTATGTACATTGCATTTGTAGGCTTTGTTCCGTTAGCAAGGCAACTTTCAAAAAGCATTTGCTTATCCACAGGCTTCATTTTTTCCCAGCCTGAAACTATAGCACTTCTTGTTGAGCGTTCAATAGCCGCAGTGCTTTTTCCGTATTGTTTTTCAATGTCCTTATAAAGTTCGCCTATTTGTACTTTATTACCGCTATATTTGAATATAATAAGGAATATCATGTAGTAGATATGGTCATATCCTGAATGCTTGCGGTTTATGCCCGTTGATGTTATGATCCTATGTATCTCCTTTGAAATATTCTGTCTAAGGATATCAGGATCGACAGGTATCCTTTTTAGCTTGTCAAGCATATAGTGGCATACGTTCTTAGCGTCGTATGGCATAAGTATGTGCAGAATATCATCATAATCGAGAAGAATACGGATTGTTTCTGTGTCATCATAAGTGTAGATGTTATATATTATGGGATAAATGTCATTTTCGTGAAGTATCTCACGAAAATGCAGAAGCTTTTTATATCCCAGCTTACAGCAGTCAATAACGATAACGTCAGGAGTATATTTTACAGCACCTATCTCAAGCTCTATTTCAGTATCACCGCATATATGGACCTTTGTACCCTTGCGTTTCAGTTCCTCGGTCAACAGTTTATGCTGGCCGTCATATGACTCGGAAATAAGGACCGAATAATCAGTCAGCATACACTTCAACTCCCTTATGACGATTTAACATAATAACTCCTATATTATTATATCAAATTTTTTGACTACAAGCAACTTTAATGGCACATTATTAATCGAATTGTTTCAAAAACGTGACCTTATTGTAATTGCATATAACAAAAATATTCACAAATGTCGATTTAGCGTATTGCGACAGACGTTAGATACTTTTCTTGATGTGTTCCAATGCACCTTTTTCAAGCCGTGATACCTGTGCCTGAGAGATGCCAATATTTTTTGCTACCTCCACCTGAGTTTGTCCTTTGAAAAAGCGCAGGAAGAGTATATTACGTTCACGAGGCTGAAGCTCGCTCATGGCTTGCTTCAATGAAAGCTCTTCAAGCCAGCTTTTATCGTCACAGGAGTCGCTCACCTGATCCAATACATAAAGAGCATCGCCGTTGTCAGAATACACAGGCTCATAGAGTGAAACCGGGTCGGTTATGGCTTCAAGGGCAATGACCACCTGACTAGGCTTTTCGGTGATAGTGTCTGCTATCTGCTCAACAGTAGGCTCTTTCTGGTTTTCGCATATGAGCTGTTCTTTCGCCTGCATTGCTTTATAAGCAAGGTCACGGAGAGAACGGCTCACCCTCATGGGTTGAAAATCACGAAGAAATCTTCTAAGCTCTCCTGCTATCATAGGCACAGCGTAGGTAGAAAACTTCACATCAAGAGAGGTATCGAAATTATCTATCGCCTTGATAAGCCCCACAACTCCCACCTGAAAAAGGTCGTCAGGGGAGTCGCTTCGGCTCACAAACTTCTGCAAAACGCTCAGCACGAGCCTGAGATTGCCGTTTATAAGCTCCTCACGGGCTTTCTTGTCACCTGAATGGGCTTTTTTCAAAAGCTCCAGCTTTTCCGACTCTTTCAGTGTTTTAAGCTCATTGGTGTTCACTCCGCTTATCTCAACTTTATTGTACTGCATCGCACGCTCCTGTTAAAAAGCAGCATTTTATGCTGCCGTGATAATATAATTATTACCTTTCAATCAGGAACTATACAGATATTTTTCAGGAAAATCTGACCATAAAAAAATGCAGAGCCGTGTGACTCTGCATTAGTTCTATTCTTTTCTGTCGCTCTTGCGCTGATAGTAGACCGCTAGTATCGCTGTTATTATGGCTGATATGCAAAATGCCAGCAGAAGCTTGTTGGATATTTTTCTGTTTATGAAATTCATTGTAGGGTTGAGTATATCCAATATCCAGAATACAATGAACATTCCCGCAAGTATTATCGTGATATGTGGGAGAATTTTGCTTAGTCTTTTCATTTTTATCCTCCTATATAGATAATGTCGCTGAGGTCACGTCCACCGCCGTCAGGAGCGTTCACAATGCTGTTGTTGAAGTACATCATAGCGGACTTTCCACCGTCAAGATTGAACGCAGACATACAGCCCTCATCACTCATGATAGCCGCAAGCTCGCTGAGAGTTGCGCCCTTTGAGTAGCCTTCGTTTCTGCCGTCAACTGTCACGAAAATATAGTGGCCTGCCGACACACAGCCGATAGCTGAACGTGGATTTGCACTGTTGAGATATTTTGTTGTGTTGAACGTTTCAAGAACGTTGCCGCTTCCGTCAAGAAGTGCAGGACCAAAGTTCCAAGCCTGCCATGCACCCTTTGCTATAACAGCGTCGCTGTCATATTCAGACGGGGAGTAGGTCTGCATTGTGCCGTCTGTGAACAGCACGCACACGTCTGCGTCGTTGACATCATCACGGTATTTTATACCGTTTCTTATAACGATACTGCGTTCTGAATTACCATAGAAATCACCGTTTATGGCGAAAAGAGCGTTGTTTTCCACCGCCATACTGAATACTGAGTCCTTGATGTTCTTACCGAATTCTCCGTCTGCAAAGGCGGCTTTTACCTCGCTTGCGCTTGTGACATAAACATCAGCCACAAAATAGGTTATCTTGTTGCTTCCCTCACCGATAGATTTTTTGTATACTGTCACCTGGGCATTGTCAGTTGAAGCCGAGCCAAGCTCCTCAGAGTTTATGGCACCGTTTGTTATACTGCTTATAGCGTTCTGGTCTGAACGATAGTCGGCAGTGTCCTGATTGCCCCAGTTTCTGTGGTTCGTCTGCTCAGTACGCAGTGTGGTTGTAGTCTTTTCTGCCTGCGGAGCTGTTGTGGTAACTGCAGGCTCGCTATCGTCCTGTGCTGTGCCTTCTTTCTGCGAGTTGTCAGCCGCATTTGGCAGGGTGAAGCTACCCTCTGCGGAGCTGTCAACTGTTGCGATCACTTCTCCCTTTACTCCTGAGCTTTGCGGCATAACGTAGTCAAAAAGCATGAACACGCCTATCGCTGCCGCTGTAAGCACAACGTCCGTTATGATCATTGCCCAGACAGGCATTGGCTTTTTTGTCTTATTCGTCAATTTTTCTTTCCCTCTTTCTGAAAACGAAACTTTTTTGTGCCGCCCAGCTTATAAAGAAAAGCAGCACTTCTATAAGTATTTTGCTGATATATTTGTTGTGTATGAGATATTTCACACATAGCTCTAGCATTATTGTGTTTGCAGCTAGTATGAATGCGGCAAGCAGAAAGTATTTTGCGGCTGTCTTTGCAATGCCTTCCTTATTTTTAAAGACGAATTTTTTGTTCATGGAAAAGTTGAAAATGGAGCTTATCACTCTTGCGCATATGTTAGAAAACGCTACGCTCCCGCCTATCATTGCGAAAATGCTGTAGAAAATATAGTCCACGCAGAAGCTAAGAAGTGATGAGCATGAGAATTTCAGTATATCCTTGTATATCCTCCATGAGTCTTTGATAGGATTAAAATGTGATGACTCGTTTTTGCCAAGGTAAACTGTTTCGATAGGCACTTCATAGAATCTTATGCCTTCTCTTGCACATTCAAGTAGCATATTCATCTCAAACTCATATCTGTCACCGTTTACCGACAGCATAAAAGGTATGAGCTTTGAGGAAAAGCCACGCAAGCCCGTCTGCGTGTCGCTTACCTTTACTCCTGCGGCAAATGAGAAAACGAATTTTGTGATGTTGTTGCCGAATTTGCTTCGCAGTGGTATCTTTCCTGAAAATCTGCGACAACCCATAATAAGCTTGTCAGGGGAGCTTTTCAGGGCTTCCGACACCCTTATTATATCCTCCACCTTGTGCTGTCCGTCTGCGTCTGCAATGACGATGCCCACAGTATCGGCTTCATGTTCTTTTATGTATTCAAGTGCGGTTTTTATGCCACGCCCCTTGCCTTTGTTTACCTCATGGGTGAGAACTATGGCTTTTTTTGCGGCTTCGGCAAAAATCGGCAGCTTATCCTTGCCGCTGCCGTCATTAATGACAATTATATGAAAATCGGTCAATGAAGATATATCGTCAATAACAGCCAGCATTTTTTCATCAGGCTCATAAGCGGGTATCACCGCATAAAATCTATCTATCGCCAAGATATCTTCTCCTTTCATTTATCGTATGGTCTAAGTATATCACATATGCTTTAAAAATACAATAAAACTTCTGAAGAATTTATACATAGTTTATCTGTCGAAATTTTGCGAAAATGAAATTGTGTCAGTATTATTGACAAAATAATAAAAATGTCGTATAATAGAAGAAACAATAAAAAATGTACAAATAAATTCAGCAAACGGAGGATTTGATTTCATGGAATATAGAGTTCTTGAAACACGTTCAGCCGATATTCTCACTAAGTACTACAATAACGAGATAAACAGCTTTCTTAATGCCTGTCACGAAGACATTCTGTGGATAGGTCCTGCTGAGAAGCATGTGATACGCACCAGAAAGGCGCTTGTTGATGCTTTTTTGCAAGAAGAACACGAGCTTGAATTTGTGCTCAGCGACCTAAAGGTGTTTTCCATAGGTCTTACGGAATGTTCCTGCGAGGTCATAATGTTTTTCATTTTGGATACGATTTGGCCTGACAGCAGTGTTGGGAGAGCAGATCAAAGGATACAGTTTTCATGGGTGAGTGAGAACGGCGTAGAAAAAATAAAGCTTTGTCACATTTCCAATGCCATTAAATATGATGAACGTGACAGGATATATCCTGTACATTATGAAGAAATATACAAGAAAAATGTCTGTTCAGGTGAAAGGCGTACAAAGAGAGTGATAGTAAATGGCGTAGACAGGTCGCTTGTTTTTCTGGATAGGTCATGGATAGCTTATGTGGAAAGCAGTGGCAGTCACTGCGTCATATATACCATTGACGGCTCATTTGAATCAGTGCAGAGCCTTAAGGTGTTTGAAAGACGATATAGGGATATGTTTGTGCGCTGTCATGAAAATTATCTTGTAAACCCAGAATATGTAAGTCGCATAAGCCGTTACAGAATAGAGCTTACATATGGCAAAGTGATCCCTATTTCTGAGAAGAATTACACTGCTGTGAAAACAAAATTATCCCATATAACATAAAAACTGGTGAACATTTTGCGTGTTCGCCAGTTTTTTATTCAGCATATTTTTTCTAAATTTCGCCGTATGGATTTTATTATCCGCTTTTCAAGTCTTGATATGTAGGATTGGGATATACCGACTTCATCAGCGACCTGCTTCTGGGTCATTTCTTTTTTGCCTGAAAGCCCAAATCGCATTTTCATTATCTGCTTTTCACGAGGGCAGAGCTTTTCGATCTCCTCCAGAAGAAGCTGTTTCTCAACTTCGCTTTCTATGCCCTTGTTCACTGTGTCGTCATCGGTGCCTAGAATATCAGATAAAAGCAGTTCGTTGCCGTCCCAGTCAACATTCAGCGGTTCGTCTATGGATATTTCATTTTTATACTGATTTGATTTTCTCAGAAACATAAGTATCTCGTTTTCTATGCACCGTGAAGCATAGGTCGCAAGCTTGATGTTTTTATCAGGACAGAAGGTGTTCACCGCCTTGATCAGCCCTATAGAGCCTATTGAGATAAGATCCTCTATGCCTGTGCCTGTTGACTCAAACTTCTTTGCTATATATACCACAAGCCTGAGATTATGCACGATAAGCAGTTCTCGGGCTTTTTTCGGGTCTGTTTCAAGAAGCTCAAAGGCTTTTTTCTCTTCCTCTTTGTTTAGTGGCGGCGGTAACGAATCTGCACCGTTTAGGTAATCTATAGTTTCGGGGTCGTCTGAAAACAAACGGCTCAAAAATCTGTTCAGCCCTAGAGCGAGTGTTTTAAGTGTGGTCATTTGTATTCCTCCTGTATTATCCCAGCAATGCGGGGTTGAATATAGCCCGTGACTTTCCGTTCAGCGAGGGCTTTATGCCCACATAGCATCTGACGTTGTGTACACGGTCTTTATCGTCGATTATCTTTACGCTCCCTGCGGCGGTTATGTGGATAATTCCCTCTCCGCTGACAGTTGAGCAGGGGATAAGCCTGAAACCGCTTAGAGGGTCAGGCTCGTCACGGTCAAGGTCGTAGTGATAGAAAAGCCTGTCACAGCAGAAAACCACCACTGGCGTGCCTGTGAAGCTGTCGCAAAGCCTGTTCCCACTGTCACATATGGCAGGGACTTTCACTATACAGCCACCATTTTCGTATATGGCTTCGTATTTTGCGGCCCTGTTGAAACACCTGCGTGTGATGTTCTCATAAACACAGAGCAGACCATATGCTATACCGCAGGCAAGGGCAAGCTTAAATAGAGAGATGTCAAAATACACAGTGAGGTTTCTGAAAAAAATCACCTTGCTTCCTGATATCTGCCAAAGGGTCACCACTATACCCGTGAAAACTGCGTCAACTGCACAGTATATGATAAAGTATCGAAGTAGTTGCCAAGGGTCTTTACACCCAAAGGCTATAAGCACTGAGAATACCTCACTGACAAGCTTTATCACCACAATAAGAACTGCAGTGAAATATCCTCTGCTTTCTATAGCCATAACAAGCGACGAAAGTCCTCCTACCGAGCAAGCTGTCAACAGCCGCAGCGGACTTATGACCTTGTGACATATCCTGCCTGCCGCTTCCAGCATGATAAGCGTCATAATGGCGTTTGTCACAAGGAGTATATCTATGTAAATTTTCATGGCGTTCCTCCCTTTGATATTATGATAGCACTGCTTGGATGGAAAAATTGTCGCAATGGGGACAAAAAAAGATCCGCCCTCCCGAAATGGGAAAGCGGATATGCTTATTTGATATCAAATTAATCAGCAAAGAAAACTGAGAAAGCCTTATATGCCATATAAGTGTCTATCTTCGAGGTTATCTCAAATGGTGCGTGCATTGAAAGCACTGGTACGCCAACGTCGATAACGTTCATGTCAAGGTTTGCGATATACTGTGCGACAGTTCCTCCACCGCCGCCGTCGACCTTTCCAAGTTCGCCTGTCTGCCAAACGATGTTGTGTTCGTCAAAGAGCTTTCTTACTCTGCCCACAAACTCAGCAGAAGCATCGGAAGTGCCTGACTTGCCTCTTGCGCCTGTGAACTTTGTGGCAACAACGCCGTAGTTTATCTGTGATGAGTTTCTTATCTCGAACGGCTCTGAGAATGTTGGGTCATATGCCGCATTTACGTCTGCTGAAAGGCACTCAGAAGCAGAGATAACATTTCTGCCCTCAAGTCCGTATACCTTTGCAAGGTCAGCAATGAAGTATGGCAGATATGAGCTGTTAAGTCCTGTGTTGCCGTCACTTCCTGTTTCTTCCTTGTCTGTGAGTATGGTCATGCAGGTCTTTTTAGGGTCTTTGCATTTGAGGATAGCCTGCAAAGCTGTGTATGCACAAACTCTGTCGTCCTGACCATAAGAGCCTACCATGCTTCTGTCAAAGCCAACGTCCTGTGCCTTGAATGCAGGAACAGCTTCAAGCTCTGCAGAAACGAAATCGTCCTCTACGATGCCGTACTTCTCGTTAAGGATAGCCATTATGTTGAGTTTTACCTTGTTTGAAACAGCGTCATCTCTGAATGGTCTGGAGCCTATGAGCAGATTAAGCTCCTCGCCCTTGATGAGCTGTGGAGCAGGTCTTTTCATCTGAGCGTCTGCAAGGTGTGGCAGGATATCAGTTACGCAGAAAACAGGGTCGTCCTTGTCCTCGCCGATATTTACTGTAACGCTTTCGCCGTCAGCCTTTATAACAACGCCATGAAGTGACATTGGAACAGTTGTCCACTGATATTTTTTTATGCCGCCGTAATAGTGTGTCTTGAACAGGCAAAGTTCCTTGTCCTCGTAAAGTGGGTTCTGCTTAAGGTCAAGACGTGGTGAGTCGATATGAGCAGCAGCAAGTCTGATACCTTTTTCAAGACCGTCCTTGCCCATAACTGTAAGTATGATAGCCTTTCCTCTGTTTACAAAATAGAACTTGTCGCCGGCGTCATACTTCTTGCCCTTTTCATAAGGCTTGAAGCCTGCTTTTTCAGCCTGAGCCACTGCCTCGATAACAGCCTCACGCTCTGTCTTTGCAGTGTTCAGAAAGCTTTTATAGCCCTCGCAGAACTTGTCTGCCTTTTTGATTTTTTCTTCGCTAAGGCGAAGTCCACCGTTTTTCTTATCCGAAAGAAGCTTTTCTGCAAGCTTTTCGCCCTCGGACTTTTCTTTCTTCTTGTTATCCATTGTAAAGTCCTCCTTTTAATGTATTCTTATTGAAACTGCGTTACAATGGGCGGACACTGTTCGCCCCTGCGCATGGTTTTGCTTAACTGTTTTCTGTAATATCCCCATGACTGCTGAGTATATCCTTATAATTGTCATAGGCTTTGCGTATCTTGCGCACATAGTTTGAAGTCTGGTCATTTTCGTCAGGTATGTCGCTGACTTTGAAATTGTCAGGGTCAACAGTGCCGTTTTCTATCCAACTGTCAACAAGATTCATTCCGCAGTGATATGCTGCCGCTGTCAGCTCTACAGAGCCGTCATACTTTTCCATAAGATAGCTGAGATAATATGTGCCATATTGGATATTAAGTTCAGGGTCGAACATATCGTCATAGGTGTTGTCACGCTGATCGTCAAGGCGATATTTTATCCAATCGTATGCGTCCTCCATAAGCTGCATAAGACCTCTGGCACCCACTGATGAAACAGCGTCTTTATTAAAGCCGCTTTCCACTTTTATTACAGAGAACACAAGCACAGGGTCGCACTTGTACTTGGTGCTGTATCTTATTACATACTCCTCATAATCTGTAGGATATGAAAAAGAGTTCGGAATATCCTTTGCCTTGTTGATTATCTGCTCGTGATAAAGATATGTGAGCCAGCCTATACCGCACAGCAGAAGTATGACTGCTATGAGTACGGGACCTTTTTTTATGTGCCTTTTCTTTTTACGCCTGCTGTTTTTTCCATTAGCCGCCATTATATCTTTCCTTTATTGTTTCTATGACCTCACAGGTCTTTTGGAATGTGTCATTCACAGAGCCGTTGTTCTCAATGACGAAATCGCTGTGAGCCTTGAAAAATTCCATAGTATGCTGAGAAGAAAAACGCTTTTTTGCAAGCTCCGCCGAAATGCCGTCCCTTTTGGTTATCCTTTCAAGCCTTATGCCAAAGTCTGCCACAACGCTTACGATAACACTGCAAAGCTTATCCGCACCTGCTTCAAAAAGGGTCGGTGCGTCAAGAAGAACAAAATCGCTCTCAGCGGCGTTTATCTTTTCGTCAATAAGCTTGTTTATAAAAGGGTATATGGTATCATTGAGCATTTGAAGCTTATTCTTATCTGAAAAAACTATCTCCCCGAGCTTCTGTCTGTCAAGAGAATAGTTCTCGTCAAAGCAGCTTGGGAAAAGCTTTGCAAGTTCTTTACAGCATTCGCTATCAGCGTTTGTGACTTCTCTTGCGACTATATCGCAGTTTATTATCTCAAAGCCATTTTTTCTGAAAGCGTCCGATATAGTTGTCTTGCCTGCACCGCTTTGACCTGTAAGCCCTACTACTGTTTTTTTCACAGTTTCACCACCTGAAAGCCTGCGGCTCTTAAAAGTCGGTTATACACTGCAAGCCCCACACCGTCCTTGTTAGGACAGCGTGCATAGACTTTCTTTGCACCAATATCGTCTAGCTCTCTGAGAACGTCAAAAAGCTCTTTTGCCTGTTCCTCGTCATTTGCGCCATAGCAGATATGGGGCATATCAAGCCCCTCGCAATCGCTGTCAGTGAACACCATAAGAGTGGTGTCATTGTCAGTGTGAGTTTTCACATATTCTCTGAAAGCTTCAAGGCTGCTGTCAATGATAGTCACATCAGCCTTTGGGGCATAGTGCTTGTATTTCATACCAGGGGAGCGAACTTTTACGTTCTCACCCAGCTTTTCCAAAACGCCCTTGTCGATAAGAACGTTCGGGGTGATCTCCATGAGATCCTCGGCTGAGATAAATCCCGGTCTGAGAAGTCTTATTCCGTCCTCGCCCTCAAAGCTTATTACAGTTGATTCAACGCCCACTCCGCAAGCTCCGCCGTCTATTATGGCAGGTATCCTGCCGTGCATATCGTTAAGGACGTGCTGTGCTGTTGTAGGCGACGGGCTTCCTGAAAGGTTTGCCGACGGTGCGGCGATAGGGAAGCCACAGGCTGAGATAAGCGCTCTTGCCACCTTATGTGACGGCATTCTTATGCCCACTGTGTCAAGTCCTCCGCTCGTTACCATTGGTATCTTTTCAGACTTTGGCATTATCATTGTGAGAGGTCCTGCCCAAAATTTTTCTGCGCACTTTACAGCAAGGGGCGGTATCTTATCCACAAGTCCCTCAAGCTGAGAAATGTCAGATATATGCACTATTAGAGGATTGTCGGCAGGTCTGCCCTTTGCGGCGAATATTTTTCTTACAGCCGCTTCATCAAAAGCGTTCGCCGCAAGACCATATACAGTTTCCGTCGGCATACCAACGACTTCACCCTGTGAGAGCAGCTTTGCGGCATATGCTATGCTGTCCTCATCAGTGCCAAGTATTTTTGTGTCAAACATTTTTTATTCTTCTTCCTGACTTGCAAGCTTGGCAGCCTGATCGGCCGTTGCAAGTGCGTCGATTATTTCATCAAGTGCGCCGTTAAGCACCTGTTCAAGTCTGTAGATAGTAAGACCGATTCTGTGGTCGGAAATTCTTCCCTCAGGATAGTTGTAAGTTCTTATTCTTTCGGAACGGTCACCTGTTCCCACCTGTGAACGTCTGTTGTCTGCGATCTCCTTGTTCTGTGCCTGAACTTTCTGGTCAAGAAGTCTTGAACGGAGAACTTTCAGAGCCTTTTCCTTGTTCTTGAACTGTGAACGCTCGTCCTGACACTCAACTACCATGCCTGTAGGCAGGTGAGTTATTCTGATAGCGGAAGATGTCTTGTTGATGTGCTGTCCGCCTGCTCCTGATGAACGGAACACGTCTATTTTCAGATCTTTTTCTTCGTTAAGGTCAAGCTCCACCTCATCAGCCTCTGGAAGCACTGCAACTGTAACAGTAGACGTGTGAACTCTGCCCTGTGACTCAGTTTCAGGTACACGCTGAACTCTGTGTACTCCGCTTTCGTATTTAAGTCTTGAATATGCTCCCTCGCCTGAAACGCTGAAAGTTATTTCCTTATAGCCACCAAGCTCTGTTTCGTTGGCGTTCATGACTTCTATGGTCCAGCCCTTTGAAGCGGCATACATTGAATACATTCTATAAAGAGAGCCTGCAAACAGCGCAGCTTCCTCACCGCCTGCTCCGCCTCTTATCTCTATGATAACGTTACGCTCATCGTTAGGGTCTTTCGGCAGCAGGAGAAGCTTAAGCTCTTCTTCAAGCTTAGCCATATCTTCCTTAGACTCCTCAAGCTGCATCTGCACCATTTCCTTGAAGTCCTTATCCATTCCGCCTGCGTCAAGAAGCTCGATGGCTTCGTCATTGGCAGCCTTTGCCTTTTTGTATTCGCCGAACTTTTCAACTATCGGCGTAAGTGTCTTGTATTCTTTCATAAGGCTCGTATACAGTGAAGTGTTGTTTACAGTTTCAGGCTGCATGAGCTTTTCGTTTATTTCATTGAATTTATCTTCGAGTGCTTTGAGTTTTTCAAACATAGTTATATTCTCCTGTCATTTTTATTTCATATCATACATTTGTTATATATCATAAATTGCGAGAATAGCTATGACTCAGCCTCTCTGATAATAGTTTTTACGTTCTTTTCGGCTTTGCTGCGTACTATCATGAACTCTCGTCCGCAGCCCTCGCAGCGCAGCTTGAAATCCATGCCTGAGCGCAGAACTATCATTCTGTTACTGCCGCAGGGGTGACTTTTCTTCATTACAAGAATATCGCCTTTTACAATATCCATTTTGCACCACTTTCCTTTCTTAAAAGGTGAAGCAGAGCGAATACTCTGCCCATACATCGTTATTATAACACATTTCTCCCTTTATTGCAATAGCGGAGAGGGCGGTTTTATTGCTGTACAAATATTATAGTCCATATATTTGATTTTTGTTGCATTGTTACAAAAATGACATTATAAGAAGCTGAATTTACAAAATGTTCATTGAATAGCTTTTGGAAAAGTGTTAATATTAGATTGTTCAAATTTGAAATATCTAATATTGGAGGTTTGACAATGAACGATAATATGACAACAGCAACGCATATGTTCGATCATTCAAAGAAGCTTGCAGAAGCATATGAAAAAGTCATGCAGCCCCTTTGTAAAAAGCTCGATATGCCAAAGACGGCGCTTGACGTACTCATGTTCCTTGCGAACAATCCTGAGTTCAACACAGCGGGTGATGTGTGTAGATATAGGAATATCAAGGCGGCGCTTGTGTCGTTCCATGTAGAAAAGCTTGTGGAAGCAGGCTTTGTTGAAAGGCAGGCGGTAAAGGGCGACAGAAGAAAATGCCGTCTGGTCTGCACAGAAAAGGCTCAGCCTGTTATAAAAGAGGGCAGAGAGCTGCAGAAAAAGTTCGCACACAAGCTTATCGCTGGCTTTTCGGACGATGACATGGCACATTTCAAAAAATGCCTGCATATCGTTAGCAACAATATAGACAGCATTCTTAAAGAATGTATGTAGAAGGAGGTAACAAATATGATAAAACTGCTTAAAAAGATGGGCAAGCGTGAGGTGCTTATGGCTGTTCTCTGTGCACTTCTGGTGCTGGGACAGGTGTATTTTGACCTGACGCTGCCTGACTATATGACTGACCTGACCATGATGCTCAACACGGCAGGCAGTGAAACTTCCGATATCCTGAACGTAGGACTTAAAATGCTTGGCTGTACCCTTGCAAGTGCCGCTCTTGCTATCGTCTGCGGCTATCTTTCCGCAAAGACTGCCTCAGGATTCAGCTACACAATAAGAGAAAAGCTGTTCAACCATGTTATGGATATGGGCAGCGAGGAGATGCAGGACTTTTCCATACCGAGCCTTATAACAAGGACAACAAACGACATCACACAGATACAGATGATAGTGTCAATGGGACTTCAGATGATAATAAAATCTCCTATCATGGCAGTGTGGGCTGTTATAAAGATACTTGGCAAGAGCTGGGAGCTTTCAGCGGTGACTGCGGCGTTCGTTGTGGTGATATGCGTATTCGTTCTTGCAGTTATGGCGACCTGCATACCGAGATTCCGTATCGTTCAGAAGCTAACTGATAAAATAAACCGTGTGGCAAGAGAAAATCTCACAGGCATAAACGTTGTCCATGCTTTCAATGCTGAGAAATATCAGAACGACAAGTTCGATGTTCCAAGCAAGGATATGATGAACACACAGCTTAAAAACCAGAGAATGTTCGCACTTATGATGCCAGTTATGAATATCGGAATGAATGGTCTGACCCTTGCTATCTACTGGCTTGGTGCAGTGCTTATCCAGCAGATAGCCCTGACGGCTGTTCAGGACAGGATAACGTTTTTCAGCAACGTTGTTGTTTTCAGCACATATGCCACATACGTTGTAATGTCATTTATGATGCTCGTTATGATATTCATGATGTTGCCTGCGGCTCAGGTCTCAGCAGAGCGTATCAACGAAGTGCTTGAGCGTGACGTGAACATAAAAGAGGGCAGCGTCAGCGAGGGAAGAGAGCAGGGTACTGTGGAATTTAAAAACGTTTCTTTCAGATATCCTCATGCCTCTGAGGACGAGCTGAGCAACATAAGTTTCAAGATAGAAAAGGGTCAGACCCTTGCCATAATCGGCGCAACAGGAAGCGGCAAGACAACGCTTATAAGCCTTATACCAAGATTTTATGACGCAACAGAGGGCGAAGTCCTCGTGGACGGCGTAAACGTAAAAAACTACAAGTTCGATACCCTTTATGACAAGCTTGGATATGTAACACAGAAGGCTGTGCTTTTTGCAGGAAGTATAAGAGAAAATGTTTTCTTTGGCGAGAGTGCCGCTCCTGAAACTGACGAGGAGCTTAAAAACGCTATCGAGCTTTCTCAGGCGGAGGAGTTTGTGGATAAGCTTCCTGACGGCACAGAGCATATGATATCTCAAATGGGCAGAAACGTTTCAGGCGGACAGAAGCAGCGTTTGTCTATTGCAAGAGCGCTTTCAAGAAAGCCTGAGATACTTGTATTTGATGATTCTTTCTCAGCCCTTGATTACAAGACAGACGCAAAGCTCAGAGAGGGTCTTAACGAAAAGCTTGGGGATACAACAAAGATAATCGTTGCGCAGAGAATAAGCACTATCCGTCATGCAGACAAGATAATAGTCCTTGACCGTGGCGAAGCCGTGGGCATGGGAACTCATGAGGAGCTTATGAAAAACTGCGACGTATACAAAGAGATAGCACTTTCACAGCTAAGTGCGGCAGAGCTTGCATAGAAAGGGGGACTGCACAATGAGAAAATACGAAAAGTCTAGTAAGGGCGAAATGGCGTCCGCTATGAAAAAAATAATAGAGTATATGAAAGGCAGTGTAGGTATCGTTGCCGTGGCATTGGTTCTTGCGGCGCTTGGTGCGGTGCTGACTATCATAGGACCTGACAAGGTGGGCGAGATAACCGACCTTATGGCAGACGGACTTATGACAGGCATTGACCTTAAAGCGGTGGCAAGGGTAGGAATTTTCCTTGGAGCGATATATATTTCAAGCTCGCTTTTTACCTTTATTCAGCAGTATATAATGGCGACAGTCACCCTGAAAATGTCATACAGAATGAGAAGCGACCTTTCAAGAAAGATAAACTGCGTTCCGCAGAAGTATTTCAACTCACATTCACAGGGCGATATACTCAGCCGTATCACAAATGATGTATCAACTTTACAACAGGGTCTTACAAACAGTCTTCCGACCATAATCAGTGCGGCGGCACAGTTTGTGGGCTGTCTTATAATGATGTTCGTTACAGAATGGCGACTTGCACTCATCTCACTGTTCATCACATTCTTGGGACTTTTCCTGATAGTTTTCATAATGTCAAAATCACAGAAGTTCTTCCTCGACAGACAGGAAAGCCTTGGTAAGCTCAACGGCTATGTTGAGGAGATGTATTCGGGTCACGAGGTAGTAAGGATATCCCGTGGAGCAGATAATGTAAAGAAACATTTTGGTGGACTTAACGAAGCTGTATACAACGCAAACTGGAAGTCACAGTTTCTGTCAGGTATCATGCAGCCGCTTATGAACGTTATCGGCAATCTTGCATACGTTGCAGTATGCGTTTTCGGCTCAATGCTCGCCCTTAACGGCACTATCACATTCGGCGTAATAATATCGTTCATTCTTTATGTAAGACTTTTCACATCACCTCTTGGTCAGATAGCTCAGGGCATGACAAATATGCAGACAGCTTCCGCCTCAGCTCAGAGAATATTTGACTTTATCGAAAGCGAGGAACTTCCAGACGAGAGCGACAAGAGCAGTGAAGTTCCTGATGTAAAGGGCAACGTAAGCTTTGAAAATGTTCGTTTCAGCTATCCTGATACTCCTGACAAGGTGATAATAAAGAACTTTTCCGCAGAGGTAAAGGCAGGTCAGAAGGTGGCTATCGTCGGACCGACCGGTGCAGGTAAGACCACAATGGTAAATCTGCTTATGAGATTTTTCGAGATAAACAGCGGAAGTATCTCCATAGACGGCACGCCTATATCACAGCTCAGCCGTGAAACTGTCCACAATATGTTCAGCATGGTTTTGCAGGACACATGGCTTTTTGAGGGCACTGTGAGAGAAAACCTTGTTTACAACATGGAGGGCATAAGCGATGAGTCCCTTGAAAGAGTGTGCAAAGCCTGCGGTCTGGATAAATTCGTTCATACGCTCCCTGAGGGCTTTGATACAGTGCTTTCAGAAAGCGTGGCAATATCCGCAGGACAGAAACAGCTTCTCACTATTGCAAGGGCAATGCTCCAGAATGCGCCTATGCTAATACTTGATGAAGCAACATCTTCTGTCGATACGAGAACGGAACTTCTTATCCAAAGGGCAATGGATAAGCTTACAAAGGGCAGAACGAGCTTTGTTATCGCACACAGACTTTCGACTATCAAAAACGCAGACCTGATACTTGTTATGCGTGACGGCGACGTTATCGAAAGCGGAAACCATGAAACCCTTATGGCAAAGGGTGGATTTTATGCCGAGCTTTATAACAGCCAGTTCGATCAGGCTTCATAAAGCAGGCTTTTATATGCAAAGCACACGGCTTTTACGGCTGTGTGCTTTGTGCTTTTTTTACTAAAATGGGTGTGACAGTGGTGTGGCTGTATTGAAAAATGACAATAAAGTGTATTTTATTTCTTAAAATCAGATATTTCACTTGACTAATCCGTATTAAAATGGTATGATGAATATGTATTTTTATTAATGTATGTAAAATATATTTTAGCAGAAGGATTGATATATAATGAAAACACCATTTATAACCAAGGAAAAGGCCGAGGAGATAATCAAGCAGTATCCTACACCTTTTCATATCTACGACGAAAAGGGTATCAGACAGAGAGCCAGAGATCTTTACAAGGCATTTAGCTGGAACAAAGGCTTCAAAGAGTATTTCGCTGTAAAGGCTACCCCTAACCCATTCATTTTGAAAATACTCAAGGAAGAGGGCTGCGGCGTTGACTGTTCTTCTCTTACTGAGCTTATGATGAGCGACTGCTGCGGATTCAGCGGAAGCGACATCATGTTCTCTTCAAACGTAACTCCAAAGGCGGATTTTCTCAAGGCAAGAGAGCTTGGCGCTTATATCAACCTTGACGATTTCACTCACATAGATTATCTTGACGACCTTTGCGGTATTCCTGAAACTATCTGCTGCCGTTTCAATCCGGGCGGACACTTCGAGATAGAAACTCAGATAATGGACAACCCTGGCGAGGCTAAGTACGGCTTCACAAGAGAGCAGCTTTTTGAGGGTTTCAAGGTACTTCAGCAGAAAGGCGCAAAGCATTTCGGACTTCACGCTTTCCTTGCTTCAAACACTGTTTCAAACGCTTATTATCCAAAGCTTGCAAGAATACTTTTTGAGCTTGCTGTTGAGCTTCATGAAAAGACGGGTGCAGACATCAAGTTCGTAAACCTTTCAGGCGGTGTTGGCATAGCATATGAGCCTGACAAGCCACAGAACGATATCTTCGCTATCGGTGAGGGCGTTCGCAAGGCATTTGAGGATATAATGGTTCCTGCTGGTCTTGGGGACGTTGCTATCTTCACAGAGCTTGGCAGATATATGCTTGCTCCGTTCGGTCATCTCGTTGCTACCTGCACACATCATAAGCATACTTATAAAGAGTATGTTGGACTTGACGCTTGTGCCTGCAACCTTATGCGTCCTGCTATGTACGGTTCATATCATCACATTACAGTTCTTGGCAAGGAGAACGCTCCGTGCGACCACAAGTATGACGTAACTGGCGGTCTTTGCGAGAACAACGATAAGTTTGCGATCGACAGAATGTTGCCTGAGATAGACACAGGCGACATCATCGTTATTCACGATACAGGCGCACACGGTTTCTCAATGGGTTATAACTACAACGGAAAGCTCCGTTCAGCAGAGATACTTCTCCACGAGGACGGCTCTTTCGACATGATCAGACGTGCCGAAACTCCTGCTGACTATTTCGCAACATTTGATTTCACTGATATTTTCGATAAATATACAAAGAATAATAAGTAATGACGCTTAGATCCACAGGGAATTTCTCTGTGGGTCTTGCTGTTTTTGGGCGTTTGGTGAGCAAATATTAAAAAAATCGGAATTTATGTGATTTTTGCTTGCAAAATAGTATGAGATGTAGTATAATATTAAATTGAATTGGTGTATTTTTGCACCTAAGGCGTTGCCTTAATATTAAGAAAGGTCAGGGATTATATATGGATTTGAACATGGTCAAGTATCTGGCAGAGCTTAGCAAGCTGGAATATTCCGATAAAGAGCTTGCAGCCACAGCCGAGCAGATGACTGATATTATTGATCTTATGGATACCGTAAAGGAAATCGACATTACCTATGACGATCTCAAGGACAATCATGATGTTTACCTCAACGATCTGAGAAAAGACGAGGTCATCGAATCTATGCCTACTTCAAAGGTCCTTTCAAATGCAGTGAATACAAACAACTGCTTTGTAGTGCCTAAGGTCGTAGAGTAAATTTAACAGGAAGGTAGTGTGAAATTTGGACGTTTCTTCAATGAAAATCCGTGATATGCGTAAGGCTCTTGACAGTAAGGAAATCTCAGCTAAAGAGCTTGCACAGACATATTTTGAGAAAATAAAGAAATATGACGATAAGGTAAAGAGCTTTATCACTGTTACTGAGGAAAAGGCTCTGGAGCAGGCTGAAAAGGCTCAGGGCGTTATCGATAAGGGCGAAGCAAAGGCTCTCACAGGAATACCTGTGGCAGTAAAGGACAATATTTGTACAGAGGGCGTAAAGACCACCTGTGCGTCAAAAATGCTTGAAAACTTCGTTCCGCCTTATAATGCGACCGTTATGGAAAAGCTCGACGCTGAGAATATCGTAATGCTCGGCAAGACTTCCATGGACGAGTTCGCAATGGGAGGCTCTACACAGACCTCTGCTTTTGCAAAGACAAAGAATCCTTATGATCTTGACCGTGTACCTGGAGGCTCATCAGGCGGATCTGCTGCGGCTGTCGCTGCGGGACTTGCACCTGTTGCTCTTGGTACTGATACAGGCGGATCTATCAGACAGCCTGCTGCTTTCTGCGGCGTAACAGGTATCAAGCCAACATACAGCAGAGTTTCAAGATTTGGTCTTGTGGCTTTTGCTTCATCTCTTGACCAGATAGGCTCTATCGGTCTTGACGCTCATGACTGTGCTATCCTTCTTAATGAGATATGTGGTTATGACTTCCATGACGGCACAAGCTCAAAGCTTGAAGTGCCTGACTTCACTGCAAAGATAGGCGAGTCAATGAAGGGCATGAAGATAGCACTCCCTAAGGAGTTCTATGCAGAGGGCATCAATGATGAGGTAAAGGCTGCCGTTTTAAAGGCTGCTGAGGAATATAAGGCAATGGGCGCTGAGCTTATCGAGTGTTCTATGCCGTCGCTTAAGTATGCTGTTCCTTGTTATTATCTTCTTGCCTGCGCTGAGGCGGCTTCAAACCTGTCAAGATATGACGGTATCAAGTATGGTCACAGAACGCTCACAGCCGACAGCTATGAGGAGCTTATAATCAAGTCACGTTCAGAGGGCTTCGGCGAGGAAGTAAAGAGAAGAATACTTCTTGGAAACTACTGCCTGTCAAGCGGATATTATGACGCTTACTACAGGAAGGCAATGGCTCTCAGACAGCTTATAAGAAAAGAATACAACGATATATTCGAGAAGTGCGACGTTATTCTTACGCCGACAACTCCTGCTGTTGCATACAGCCCTGAGATGACTTCCGACCCTGTTCAGATGTATCAGGCTGATATATGCACAGTTACAGTAAATATCGCAGGTCTGCCTGCAATATCAACTCCTTGCGGCTATGACAGCAAGGGTATGCCTATCGGTATGTCTGTTATAGGCAGAAAGTTCGACGAGGCAACTATCATCAAGACTGCCGACGCATACGAAAAGGGCTTTAAGCCTGTTGCGCCAAAGCTTTAAGGGAGGTAAGACAAATGGAAAAATGGAGAACGGTCATCGGCCTTGAGATCCACGCCGAGCTGCTTACCAAAACTAAGATCTTTTGTAACTGCTCCGCTGAGTTCGGAGGTGCGCCAAATACAAGATGCTGCCCTGTATGTACAGGTATGCCTGGTACTCTGCCTATCATCAATCAGCAGGCTGTAGAGTATGCTGTAAAGGCAGGATATGCGCTCAACTGCGGCATCAACAAGTTTTCAGTATTCGACAGAAAGAACTACTTCTATCCTGACCTGCCAAAGGCATATCAGATATCACAGCTTTACAGACCTATCGTAGGCCCTGGCTATGTGCCTATCGAGGTGAACGGTCAGAAGAAGAACATCAGAATAAACCATATCCACCTTGAGGAAGACGCCGGTAAGCTCGTTCATGACGCTTTCAACGGAATCTCAATGGCTGACTATAACAGATGCGGTATCCCGCTTATCGAGATAGTTACTGAGCCTGATATAGCGTCAGCAGAAGAAGCAATGGCTTTCGTTGAGCAGATATCTCTGCTTTTACAGTATGCAGGCGTTTGCGACTGTAAAATGGAGCAGGGCTCACTGAGATGTGACGTTAATATCTCTCTTATGCGTCCTGACGCTACTGAGTTCGGCACTCGTGCGGAGATAAAGAACATCAACTCTATCAAGTCTGTTGGCAGAGCTATCAAGTATGAGGAAAAAAGACAGGCGCTTCTTCTTGAAGCTGGCAAAAAGGTAGTTCAGGAAACAAGACGTTACAACGCAAACAGAGATAAGACAACTTCAATGCGTACAAAGGAAAACGCTAACGATTATCGTTATTTCCCAGAGCCTGATATTCTTCAGGTAAACCTTACAGACGCTCAGCTTGATGAGATAAAGGCTAAGCTGCCTGAAATGCCAAGCAGCAGATTCAAGAGATACACTGAGGAATACGGTATTTCTGAGATAGACGCAAAAACGCTTATCCAAACAAAGATAATCTCAGATTTCTTTGAGAATGCACTTAAGAGATATAACAATCCTAAGAGCGTGGCTGTGTTCATTCTCGGCGAGTTTATGAGAAGAGTAAATCTGGGCGAGATAGATATAAACAATATCAGCTTTACTCCTGAGGAGTTCGCTGAGCTTGTTGAAATGGCTGATACAGAGAAGGTATCAAAGAATGACGCTAAGACCGTGTTCAGAGCAATGGTAGAAGAGGGCGGCAAGCCTATGGACATTGCAAAGAGCAAGGGTATGATAATCACTGTGGATACTGCAAAGGTTGAGGCAGGCGTTGACGAGATACTGGCTGCAAATGCCGCACAGGTAGAGCAGTATAAGAACGGCGAAACAAAGGTATTCGGCTTTATCATGGGTCAGTGTACAAAGGCTCTCAAGGGCGTTGCAACACCTAAGATAATCAAAGAAATTCTTGAAAGCAAGCTGAAAGCTGCCGCTGCAAGCGCTGCTTCTGACGCAGAGAAGAAAGAGGACGTAAAGGACAACGTTATCGACACTTCAAAGCTCACAAAGTATGAGAACGCTGATAAGTATGTTCCTGAAAATGACGGCAAAATGCTTATGATAGATACGGCTGACGTCAAGAAAGAGTTTATGCTTGCTGACGCTAAGGCTAACATGGGCAAGGAAGTTGAGTTCTCAGGCTGTGTTCATAGAATAAAGAACATGGGCAGCATTGCGTTTATCGTTGTAAGAACCTCAAGAGATGTTATACAGACAGTTTACTCTGCCGACAACTGCAAGGATTCTATCGAGGGTCTGAGAGAGGGCTACTTTGTAAACGTAAAGGGTATCGTCAAGGAAAATCCTAAGGACTTCAACGGTCTTGAAATAGAGCTTAATTCTATAAAGCTTATCTCCACAAACGCCGCTGAACTGCCTTTGAAGATATCACAGGGCAAGCTCAACTGCACAATAGAAGTAAATCTTGACAACCGTGCCGCATCACTGAGAAACCCTTATGAGAGGGCTATATTCAAGCTCCAGGAGGGTCTTGTTCAGGGTATGCACAAGTTCATGCAGGCAAACAACTTCACTGAGATACACTCGCCCAAGATTGTTGCTCAGGGTGCAGAGGGCGGCGCTAACATCTTCCGCCTTGACTACTTCGGCAAGTCTGCGTTCCTTAACCAGTCACCGCAGTTCTACAAGCAAATGGCTGTGGCATTCTTTGACAGAGTTTATGAGATAGCTCCTGTTTACAGAGCTGAAAAGCACGCTACTTCACGTCATATCAACGAGTATATCGGTCTTGACTTTGAAATGGGCTATATCGACAGTATGTATGACGTTATGAAAATGGAGATTGCAATGCTCAAGTCCATTTTCGAGTATATCAAGGAGAACTATCAGAACGAGCTGAGAATACTTGAGGCTGACGTTCCTGAGATAAAGGAAGTTCCGTCTATCAAGTTTGCTGACGCTATCGAACTGCTGAGAGGCGGCGAGGGAAGCGGCAAGAAGTTCGATCTTGACCCAGAGGACGAGGTAAACCTCGGCAAGTATGCCAAGGAAAAGTACGATTCAGACTTTATCTTTGTTACACACTTCCCATCTTCAAAGCCTCCGTTCTATGCAATGAACTCTAGAGAAGACCCAAGAGAAGCATACAAGTTCGATCTGCTGTTCAGAGGACTTGAAATTACTTCGGGCGGTCAGAGAATACACGATTATAACGAGCAGGTAGAGAAGATGAAGGCTCAGGGACTTGACCCTGCTGACTTCAAGAACTATCTTGAGGCTCACAAGTATGGTCTGCCACCTCACGGTGGACTTGGTATCGGTCTTGAAAGACTTCTCATGAAGCTTCTTAACAAGAACAACATCAGGGAAACATCACTGTTCCCAAGAGATATCAACAGACTTCTTCCATAGTCTGGAATATGCTGACACAAGAACGGACGGGTATACTGTCCGTTCTTTTTTGTATGGGCGACCTGAGGTCGTCGGGGCTGTATAAAAGCAGAATATTTGTCCAATAAGAATAGTATAATTCAATGATACTGATTCGGAGGACTGATATTCTTGAAAAAAATTCTTACTTTACTTATTTGTTTTTTGACCCTTTGCTCCTGCGGAGGTGAGGTAAATTCCCAGAGGGACAGGCTTGTGACTATGGAAAAAGCATCGGTGATACCTGTGTGCGGAGAGAAAAACTACACTGATGTGGAAACGTCACACAAGCTTAATTATACTGTGCAGAAAGCTATATGGATATCCTATATTGACCTTGCTGATATGCTCACCGGGAAAAGTGCCGAGGAGTTTCGTGAGAACTTTTCTCAGGCGTGCGACAACGCTTTGAACATAGGTTGTAATACACTGTATGTTCACGTCAGACCTTTTGGGGACGCTATATATGATTCGGAACTTTATCCTGCATCAAGATATATAACGGGCATGGCAGGGGAGCAGAGTGACTTCGACCCGCTTGATATAATGATACAGACCGCACATGATAAGGGGCTTTCTTTTCACGCATGGATAAACCCTCTCAGGTGTGAGAATGAGGAATGTTTTCAGAATTATGACGATAGCTTTCTTCTGAAAAAGTGGTATGACGAGGGCGACGGCTACCTGGAACAGGTTGATGGCGACAGACATTTGTGGCTCGATCCTGCTTATGATGAGGTAAGACAGCTTATAGCAGAGGGTGCAGCGGAGCTTGCAGAAAATTATGATATTGACGGCTTGCACTTCGACGATTATTTTTATCCCACAACGGCTGAGGACTTTGACGCACAGTGCTTTTCTGCCCAGACGGAGTTTGACGACCTTTCTCAGTGGCGGCTGAACAATATCTCCCTTATGGTTGGGGAGATATACAGTGCGGTCAAGGGGGTGGATAAGGATATCCTCGTGGGAGTTTCGCCTCAGGGAAATATGGAAAATAACTATGAGTATATGTACGCTGATGTGAAAAAGTGGTGCAGCGATGAGGGGTATATAGACTACATTTGTCCGCAGATATACTTTGGTTATAAAAATTCTGTCAAGCCTTATGAGGATACCCTACAGCAATGGGCTGATATCTGCACAACTGATGTTACGCTGGTGGCAGGTCTGGGAGTATATAAGATAGACAGTGAGAGTGAATTTTCTGAAAATATCGGCATTATCGGCAGGCAGATAAATGACGCTGTAGTTAGTTATAACTACGCAGGAGCGGCGGTATACGGCTATGGAAGTCTGTTCGGCGGCAGTGATAGAGGTGTTCGTGAGCAGGAGTTTATCGAAATTGCTTTTGATAAACTTGATACATCTGTAAAATGATATGCGATATATAAATTATGGTATGTTAAATGTAAACAAATTGTGATATATTATTATAAAATTTATGGAAGTAAACAAAAAACTATTGAAATTTCTTTTTAAATATAGTATAATGTTATATGCTGTAAGGCGATAATAGAAAATGTTTTTGTATTATTTGCCTAAAACAATATTATTTTGCTAATTATTCAGGGAGGGATTTTAGTGTACAAAATCGTAACAAGAAAGCAGCTCAATGACGCTGTTGTTCTTATGGAGATCGACGCACCTTACATTGCCGCTAAGGCTGAGGCTGGTCAGTTCATCATCTACAGAGTTGATGAGAAGGGCGAGCGTGTTCCGCTTACTATCGCTGACTATGACAGAGAAAAGGGCACGATCACAATTATTTTCCAGGTAGTAGGTGCATCTACAACTGAGCTTGCAAGACTTAATGAGGGCGACTATATCCATGACGTTGTTGGTCCTCTCGGCGTTGCTACAGAGTATGACGAGGGTATCAAGAGAGTTGCAGTAGTAGGCGGAGGCGTTGGCTGTGCTATCGCTTACCCTCAGGCTAAGAAACTCCACAGCATGGGCGTTGAAGTTGATCTTATCGCAGGCTTCAGAAGCAAGGATATCGTTATCCTCGAGGACGAAATGGGCAAGGCTTCTTCACATCTTCATATCTGTACAGACGACGGTTCATACGGCTATCACGGATTTGTTACAAACAAGCTTCAGGAGCTTATTGACGGTGGTGCTAAGTTTGACGAGGTCATCGCTATCGGACCAGTTCCAATGATGAAGTTCGTTTGCAAGGTAACAAAGCCTTATGACATCAAGACACTCGTTTCACTCAACCCTATCATGATCGACGGCACAGGAATGTGCGGCGGATGTCGTGTAACTGTTGACGGCAAGATCAAGTATGCTTGCGTTGATGGTCCTGACTTTGATGGTCAGAAGGTAGATTTCGACGAGCTTATGAGAAGAAACTCAACTTATAAGGAGCAGGAAAAGGCTCACTTGTGCAGACTTACTGGAGGTGTAAGATAATGGCTAATATGAGTTTGACAAAGACTCCTATCGCAGAGCAGGAGCCAAAGGTAAGAGCTAGAAACTTCAAGGAAGTTACTTTGGGTTACACCCCTGAGCAGGCTATAGAAGAAGCTCAGAGATGCCTTAACTGCAAGCACAAGCCTTGTATGACAGGATGTCCTGTAAGCGTTAGGATCCCTGAGTTTATCGCAAAGGTAGCAGAGGGCAAGTTTGAAGAAGCTTATGCTATCATCAAAACAACAAACGCTCTGCCGGCTGTTTGCGGACGTGTATGTCCACAGGAGCATCAGTGTGAGGGCAAGTGTGTAAGAGGTATCAAGGGCGAGCCTGTTGGTATAGGCAGACTTGAGAGATTCTGTGCAGACTATATGATGGACAAGGCAGTTGCAGTTGAAAAGGCTGAGCCAAACGGTCATAAGGTAGCTGTTGTAGGCGGCGGTCCTTCAAGCCTTACAGTTGCAGGCGACCTTGCTAAGCTTGGTTATGACGTAACTATCTATGAGGCATTCCATACAGCAGGTGGCGTTCTTATGTATGGTATCCCTGAGTTCAGACTTCCAAAGGCTATCGTTCAGCACGAGATAGACAATCTGACAAACATGGGCGTACATATCATGACAAACATGGTTATCGGCAGAGTTCTTTCTATCGACGAGCTTATGGGCATGGGCTATGAGGCTGTATTCGTAGGTTCCGGTGCAGGTCTGCCAAGATTTATGGGAATCGAGGGCGAAGGTCTTGTAGGCGTTTACTCTGCTAACGAGTACCTTACAAGAATCAACCTTATGAAGGCATACAAGGACGATTATGAGACTCCTATCATGAAGTCTAAGAACGTAGCTGTAGTAGGCGGCGGTAACGTTGCTATGGACGCTGCACGTTCTGCAATGCGTCTTGGCGCTGAGCACGTTTATATCGTATACAGACGTTCAATGGACGAGATTCCTGCAAGAAAGGAAGAAGTTCATCATGCTCAGGAAGAGGGCATCGAGTTCCTCGTTCTTAATAACCCAGTTAAGATAGTTGGCGACGAGAACGGTCACGTTAAGGGCATGGAGTGCATCAAAATGGAGCTTGGTGAGCCTGATGCAAGCGGCAGAAGACGTCCTATCCCTATCGAGGGTTCAAACTTCATTCTTGACGTTGATACAGCTATCATGTCTATCGGTACATCACCTAACCCACTTATCAGAAGTACAACTCCTGGTCTTGAAACAAACGATCACGGCTGCCTTATCGTTGACGAGAACGAGTCAACAACTAAGGAAGGCGTTTACGCAGGCGGTGACGCTGTAACAGGCGCTGCTACTGTTATCCTCGCTATGGGTGCAGGTAAAAAGGCTGCCGCTGCTATCGACGAGTATATCAAGAACAAGAAATAATTTCTTGTAAATGAAAATTATTTGTTAAAAGGCTTGAAGTTTGTGCAAATATCTGATATACTAATATAGTATTATTAGATTTGGAGGTCTTTTGATGAATTTGTCAGCAATTATTTCAGTTTTGGCTGCTGAGCAGAGTTCACCTGCATCACTTGCCATGACTTTTATCCCACTGGTACTCATAATCGTGTTCTTCTATTTCTTTATTATCCGTCCGCAGAAAAAGCAGGATAAGAAAGACGCTGAGATGAGAGATAACCTTGAGATAGGTGACGAGGTCGTTACAAACGGCGGAATCGTTGGTATCGTGTTCTCTATCAAGGACGACACTGTTGTTATCGAAACAGGCGGCGACAGAAGCAAGATACGTGTTAAAAAGTGGGCTATCGCTAAGAACGAAACAATTCATGACGGCGACGTAAAGTAAATATCGCTTTTGAGGGACGGGTAGTTTTATCCGTCCCTTTTTGTGTTCTTATTGTCCGTGGCTGTGAATATAATTTTCCTAGGGAATTTTGTATGCGGGGGTGCGGATATGAAAAATAACAGGTTTTTTGGGGGCAGAAAGCTTTCTGTGTTGTCATCTACGGCAATTTCTGCCTGCGTGGGGTGCGGTGCAATATTTGTTGCTGTGCTTGCTTTTGCGTATGTTATCACTAAGATAGATGCCACCGATCTTATGCTGTCGGTGATGTCAACAGCGGCACTTGGTATCGGGGCGTATGCAGGGGGATATGTTTGCGGAAAAAGGCAACGTAGAAACGGTCTGCTGTCAGGTGTGCTGTGCGGAGTGTTCATTTTTCTTATCATTGTTATTCTCAGTGCACTGTTTTCAAAAGCTGCCGAAAGCTTTTCCGTGCCTGCAAAGCTTGTGCTTACCCTTGTGTGTGCAGGCGTAGGCGGAGTTGTAGGGGTAAATTCTAAAAGCAGCCGTTTTTGATAAGGATAAATATTTATACTGCATTAACTATTCGTTCATAAAACATGGTGGGATATGTGGTATAATTAGTGTAAATCAATTATTGGAGGTAAAATCCTATGAAACATATCAAGACGATCAATAAGGCTAATCTCAAGAAGACTGCTGCTAAGGGTGGCTGCGGCAAGTGTCAGGCATCATGTCAGTCAGCTTGCAAGACCTCCTGCACAGTTGCTAACCAGAAGTGCGAGAGAGAGGCTTAATATTCCGATCTTTCTGAGGCGTGCGAGCGTACACACGCCTTGCTAAAGGGGCATTTTTATGTCCCTTTATTTTTGTATAAATTTGTATATGAATATAAATGCGAAAGGTGATTTTTAAATGATACACAAGTTTAAGCTTGGCGGCTTTAATGCACTGCTTGACGTGAACAGTGGCGGAGTACATATTATAGACGATCTGACATATGATTTGTTAGACAACGTTGAGCCGCCTTTTGAGGAGAAATGTCCTGAGGACGTTGTAAGAAAGCTGTCAAAGATGTATGACAGCAAGGATATCGAGGATTGCTATGAAGAGATAGTTTCTCTTTATAATGACAAGATATTGTTCAGCGAGGACGATTACGAGAAGTATGCCCTGTCTGCTGTGGCTTCACCTATCAAGGCAATGTGTCTGCATATTGCTCACGACTGTAACCTGAGATGTAAATATTGCTTTGCGTCAACAGGTGATTTCGGTCAGGGCAGAATGCTTATGGACTATGAAACAGGCAAGCGTGCTATAGATTTTCTTATAGAGCGTTCAGGAGACAGAAAATTTCTTGAGGTGGACTTCTTCGGCGGTGAACCGTCACTGAATTTCGGTACGGTGGAAAAGCTTGTTGAGTATGCACGTTCACAGGAGGAGCCTCACAATAAAAAGTTCAGATTTACTGTTACAACAAACGGCGTACACCTCACTGACGAGATGATAGACTTCATCAACAAGGAAATGTACAACGTTGTTCTGTCTATCGACGGAAGAAAAGAAGTCAATGACAGAATGAGAGTGCGTGTTGACGGTTCAGGAAGCTATGACAGGATTATCCCTAACTTCAAGAAGCTTGTTGAGAAGCGTCCTAAGAACAAGGATTGGTATGTAAGAGGCACTTACACAAAGTATAATCTTGACTTCTCAAATGATGTAATGCACCTTTATGATCTGGGATTCGATCAGATATCTGTTGAGCCTGTTATGGCTGACCCTAGCGAGCCTTATGCTATCACTGAAGCTGACCTGCCGAGGATCTTCAAGGAGTATGAGATACTTTCTGAGAAGATACAGAAGATAAGGGACGAGGGCAAGTTCATAAACTTCTTCCATTTTATGATAGACCTCGACCAAGGTCCTTGTGCGATAAAGAGACTTAGGGGCTGTGGAAGCGGAAACGAGTATGTTTCTGTTACTCCTGACGGCGATATTTACCCATGTCATCAGTTCGTTGGTATCACCGAGTTCAAAATGGGCAATCTCTATGACGGCACATTTAACGAGGAAATGAAAGATATGTTTGCTCACGCACACGTTTACAACAAGCCAGAGTGCAAAAAGTGCTGGGCAAAGTTCTATTGCAGTGGCGGTTGCAATGCAAACAACTACATTTACGCAGGTGATATTCACAATGCGCACAAGCTGTCATGTCAGATACAGAAGAAGCGTCTTGAATGCGCTATCATGATGAAGGCTGTTAAAATGCTCGACAGCGCAGAATGAATATAAATATTTTGTAAATTTCACGCATTGTAACTTTTGCGTACATATATAAACTTAATATGTACAAAAACGTTTGAAGTTTAACAAAAAAATTTATTGAATAATCGGTTTAAAAAGCACGGAATAACAAATGACGTTATTTCGTGCTTTCTGTTGTTATTACATAGTATGATAATGTCGAAAAATAGCAAAATGTGTCTGTCATATTAATAAGTATTAAGATAAATATAATGTATACTAAGCTGGTAGCTTATTGACAAAGTGGGTCGAATTTAGTATAAGATTGACATAAACAAAAGGTGCTTGGCGGTCATGTTACCGCAAATCGGCTATAACGAGCGCCCTCTGTATCGGACAGGATAAAACGACAAATTATTATGAAAAGGACGAAGAGATATGAAAACTAATGAAAAGAAGAATACTTCTGCTAAGAAGAAACTTATACCTGCAGTTGCAATGCTCACAACTTCCGCTGTAATGCTTTCTACTGCTACTTATGCTTGGTTTACTATGAGCAGAGAAGTTGAAGTAACAGGCATTAAGCTTACTGCTACAACTCCACAGACAATAGAAGTTTCACTTGGTAGGGCTACAACACAGGCTACTATAGATAATACTACTTGGGCTACTGCTCCTAAAAATTATGCTGCTGATACAGACCTTTGGTCAAACAAGGCTGCTACAAGCTCTGTATATGCAAGCTTTGGTAAGCTTATCCCTGCTTCATCAACGGACGGAACAAATCTCTATTATACAACAAAAGCTAAGGAGAATGGTAAGTCTGTTGATATAACAGGTGCGAATGCTTTTACACAAGCTACTGAAAATAACAATGCTGGTTGGACATTCCAAACTGCTGGAGCTTCTTCTGAAACAGAAAGCAATCTTACTGCAGATACAAAAGGTGAGGGTTACTATCTAGATATCCCTGTTTGGTTTAGAACTACAAATGTTGAAGATGTAAAGCTTGGTGTTGATGTTACTGTTGAAGACCCTAATAAGGATAATGATGACACTAAGGGTGACTTGTATAAAGCAACTCGTGTGGCTATATTGAATGAGGATAGAAGTGCTGCTAATGGTGGAGTTTTCCTTGGCGCAGAAACTGATGTAGACACAGGATATTATAAGAAAAAGGCTGTTAAAGCTAACACTGGTACAAGTGAAAATGAATATTATGGTGCAGTTACCACTGCCACAGAAGTAATTGAAAGTAATGGAAAGGTCACAAATACTGCTACTGAGGTTGCTACTGTAAAAGGTGTTGGTACTGGAAAAACTGGTTATGGTACGCCTACAAAGTATTATATCAGAGTTTGGCTCGAGGGCGAAGATGTAAACTGCTGGAATGCTAATGCAGGTCAGAGCTTCACTGTAGATCTTAAATTCTATGACTTGAGCAACAAGTAAAATTTGTTACATAACAAAAAAGACGCCGAAGAAATTCGGCGTTTTTTGGTAAATGGGCATAAAAAATAATTTTCCATATCTGGGGAAATTCCCCAACTTTTCTTTGCTTTTTGTCGAAAATATGCTATAATAATATATTGGAACAGGAAAGGAAGTGACTTGCTTTGAACGGTAATTCAACAGTTGACGGCGTTCGTGCCGTGGAGCTTTTCTATAGACCTATAAAAAATACCGACAGCGGCAGGGTCACTTTTTTGCAGTCGCAAACAAGGCTCAATTCTCCTGCTATGGGAACGCTCATGCCTGCGGATTATCTCCCTGTGGCTCAGCTTTCCGACCGATGTGTTAGCATTTTCAAGCTTGCTTTCGTTCAGCTTTTGCAGGCTTTGGGCAAGTTTAACGAAAGGGAAGTGGACGTTGATTGGGCAAGCGTGTTCATGCCTGCAAGATTTTTAAGGCAGACGGAAGCTCCGAGAGTTGTGGCAGATTATTGCGATAAGTTCGACGTGAAGTATGAGCGTGTCTGCTTCGAGTTGTCGTCTGATGTGCTTGATGAAGCTGACAGCACAGCGGCAGATAACGTGGCTCTTATGAGAAGACAGGGCTTTCATTTTCTGCTCACAGGCTTCGGCACTGAGGGCTTTAAAATGCTTAAGACCGCTGAGTTCAAGGTAGATAATATCATGCTTGACGGCTCAGTGGCTCAGGTTCTTGGTAGGAGCGACAGGTATGATACCTGCGTGAACTCTCTGCTGAATTTCGTTTTTGACCTTAATGCTGAGGTCATAGCTGACGGCATTACTGATGATAAGCAGGTGAAACAGCTCAGCGGTATGCAGTGCCTTTACTATTCGGGAGAAAATGCAGGAAAATATATTGCGGAAAGATACGTTCGCAATAGAAATGAGTAATAAACGGGTGATACGGTTTTGGATGGTAAAAATATAGATAAAAATACAAGAGTAGTCGATACCCTTGCACTTCGCAGGACCGCCAAGGAAGCTAAACGCTATGTGGTATTGATGAGATTGCTTAAAATACTTGCCATTATACTTATCGCTATCGTGGCGGCGGCTTATGCGGTGTCTTATTTTTACGACAAGTATGGTAGCTTTACAGTTAAGATAAGTAAGTATGATATGATAAATCAGGGGCTTACTCTTTCGGAAACTCCTGACTATACCACGAGCAATTCAAGGCTCAATGCGGATATCCTCTATGATATGACAAATATCAGTGGCGAAGATCTCCCTGATAATATCGACAAGATAAACGGCAGCCATAATGGCGAGGGGTATATAGCTTATACTTTCTATCTCATAAATTCCGGTAAAGACACACTTAGCTATGACAGCGAAATGACTATTGAGAACGTCACGAACGGCGTTGATGAAGCTATCAGAGTGGAGCTTTTCGTGAATGGCGAGAAAACGGTTTATGGTAAAACAAAGTCTGACGGCAGCGGTAAGGAAAGCGATTGCGACAAGGAGTTCGCCTCCTCTACTGAGGTCATGAAGGACCGACGTGAAAAGCTTGGTCCTGGTGAGAAAGACAAGTATACAGTAGTCATATGGCTTGAGGGAAATGACCCTGATTGTGTTGACAAAATAATCGGTGGCACAATGAAGCTTGGTATGAATTTCAAGATCGTTGAAACAACTTAAAGAATTAGAAGGGAGGAAGCCTCGGGTTTCCGAGGTTTTGAATTATGAAAAAAGCTTTGAAGATCGTTTTTAATGTTATCGCATGGGTGGTGCTTATCTTTGCACTGCTTATAACAATTCTCGTGTTCTCGTCTGATAAGAATAATGGTACGGCAAGTCTGCTGGGATATGTCCCACTCACAGTTGAATCTGACTCAATGAAGCCAACTTTCAAAAAAGGCGACCTTATTATCTCAAAGGAAATAGACGATATCAATTCTCTGAAAAAGGGCGACGTTATCACTTTCTGGACGCTTATTGACGGCAAAAAGGTGAAGAATACCCACCGTATCGCAGAGGTACTCAATGATAACGGCTCTGTAGGCTTTATCACACGAGGCGATGCTAATAACGTAGATGATACATACACTGTTTATGCAGGTGATATAATCGGTCAGTGGAAAGGTGCAAAAATAGGCGGTTTCGGCAAGGTAATGGATTTTCTCAGAACAAAAACGGGATTTTTCATTTGCATACTTTTGCCGATAGCACTGTTTTTCCTCTTTGAGCTTTATAAGCTTATCGCAACCATAATCGAAATAAAGCGTCCTGCTATCACAGAGAGCGATGAGGAAGAAATAAAAAGACGTGCAGTTGAGGAATACCTTGCACAGCAGAAGAAAAAGGAAGAGGAAAATGCACAGCAGGAGAAAAATGACAAATAACTGCTGCTTGGGTGATACATTATGAATGGATTTCTGAAATGGTTTTTTGTTTTCATGTCGTCAATGCTTGCAGGCTTTGGGCAGATCTTCAAGGGTCTGTGGAACGGCATAAAACAGATTTTCAATATAAAAAACTACATAAGGATATTCAAGACCTACTCGGCAGACTTTGGTGCGCTGGGCTGGATACTTTCTGTGCTTGCAATTATCGTTGTTGTGGCTATCTTTGTGCTTATTATTTTTATGATAGTGCTTGCTGTGAGAAAGTACATAAGATTCAGACACTCTATCGTCAGCAATGAGGATCTTATCGAAGAAATATCTGACTTGCAGCGTCAGGTGGTCAAAATGACCAAGGAAAAAGATGAGATCATGGCAATGAAGGTGGCTCAGCTTGGCGTATATGATAACACCGCTCTTGCAGAGGGTGAAACAAAGCTTGCAGAGGGCGAGCAGATGCCTGCACAGGGCGAAGTTCAAACCACTGTGGACGGCGTTGTTCAGACAGCAGATTGCCGTTTTTCAAAGCTTATCGAGGTGGACAATTTCTACAAGACATACGAGCCGCCTGCTTACAATAATGACATCACCCTTAGCGGTATCTGCGAAGCATACAGAAACTTTGCCTGCTCAAGAATGCACCTTTATTATGACATAAAAACTATCCGACTTTTCATTGCTGGCATGGCTTCAACAAAGCTCATTATCCTGCAAGGTATCTCTGGTACAGGTAAAACATCATTGCCATATTCATTCGGTAAGTTCTTGCAGAAAGATACCACTATTGCTTCTGTTCAGCCGTCATGGCGTGACAGAACTGAGCTTTTTGGCTACTTCAACGAGTTCACGAAGAACTTTAATGAAACAGAAGTCCTCAAAAGAATTTATTCTTCTGAATACAATGACGATGTAAACTTCATACTCCTCGACGAGATGAACATTGCGAGAGTAGAATATTACTTTGCAGAAATGCTCTCAATTCTTGAAATGCCTGATCCTGCTGAGTGGGAGCTTGATCTTGTTCCTAACGTGTGGAGTACCGACCCTGTTCGCCTTGATAAGGGCAAGCTGCGTATTCCGCAGAACATTTGGTATATCGGTACTGCCAACAACGACGATTCCACGTTCACTATCTCAGATAAGGTATACGACCGTGCACAGCCTATCAATCTTGACGCAAAGGGAGTTGCCTTTGACGCACCTGACACGCCGCCTATGAATTTAAGCTTTGAACATCTTGATACACTTTTCAAGGAAGCTTTTCAAATGTATCCTGTTTCACAGGACAGTCTGAAAAAGATCCAGCAGCTTGACCTGTGGGTAATTGAAAAGCTGAGAGTGGCTTTCGGTAACCGTATACTTAAACAGATGAACTTGTTTGTTCCTGTATACGTTGCCTGCGGCGGAGAGGAACTTGACGGCATTGACTATGTGCTTGCCACAAAGATATTCAGAAAATTTGAGTCGCTTAACTTGGCAATGCTAAGAGAAGAGCTGAAAGAGCTTTGCACCTATATGCTGAAGCTTTTTGGCAGAAACACTATGAAAGAATCTATCGCATATCTTGAAAGATTGCAGAAACTGTACTAAAATTTGTACTCATAAACTTTGAGAGGAGGGACGGGCATGAGCGAATACAACGAACAGCGTGTAGCTTTTGATAAAGCTGTAAAGACGTTTGACGGCAATAACAGCTTTGCGGCAGCCCGTGCCTTGCTTCTTTCGGGCGAAAAAACTGTATCTTTTAATCGTAAGATAATCGAGAAGAATATAGATTCGTCCTGGCTCATAGAGATAGAAAAAGCTCTGCCACATCTTGATACGGTAATAAGAAATCCCAGAAACACCATTAAAGAAGTGGAAGAGATCGTGCCTATCGCTATGTCAAGGAAGATAACGGTAGAGTCCATAAAACATCTAGGACAGCACACCGATCTTATTCAGGATATCGACAAAAAGACTGGAAAGATAACTCCGTCAAAGATACTCAACATACATAAAGAGGAAACTCTCGATACATATGAAAATAGATTTGTAAATACCCTTATCGACAGGCTATACATTTTTATAAATATAAGATACAATAAGCTTGTCCAGACCGCAGAGGCGCAGGAGGCTTATTCTTTTAATTACGATACCGTGGCGGACAGCGGCGACGGGAGAAAGGTCAACATTAGTTTTAAGATAGAAACCGTTGACTGTCTTGTCGGCGGCAGCAAGGATACTGACATTTGGGCAAGGCTTGAAAGGGTCAAAAAGGCTATCGAAGGCTATAAAGGCTCAGTGCTTTGTACCACTCTTGGCAACGCTTTTATCAGACCGCCTGTTATGAGAACAAACGCTATCACTAAAAATGTGGACCTTATGGCGTGTCTTACCCTTTGGCAGTTTATCGAAAGCTACGATAAGGCAGGCTACGAGGTCAACGTTTCTGATACCGCACAAAGACCTGATGATTCTTATATCGAGGATATATATGGTCTGACCGCAATGAACTATATGCTTTTCCGCTCCTATACCCATGGGGCAGACAAGTCGGAGGAGCTTAAAACTATAAAGAGCAAGACCCTCGCACCAAAGGTTGTCAGGCGTTTTGATAAGCAGACGTCTGATAAATACGATGTCATAGTTGGCGATGGTGAACAAAGTAGTGCAAGTAAGACAGATATGGGTATGACTGCCGAAGAGGCAGGAAACCTTACGGCAGAGCTTGAACGTATAGTTGAGATAGAAAAGCAGTTTCTCAAAGACGAGGAAGACCGTAAGAGGGCTGAGGAGCTTGCGGCTGCAGAAGCTGAAAGAAAGCGTGCCGAGCAGGAGAAACTGGAGCGTCAGCGGCGTGAGGAAGAAGAGCGCATAAGGCTGGAGCATGAGGAAGCTGAACGCAGAAGATTGGAGCTTATTCAAAAACAGCAGGCGGAGCAGGCTGCAAGAGAAAAGGCGGAGCGTGAGGAACGTGAACGCCGTGAAAAAGAGGAAGAGATCAAGCATATTGCAAGACGCAAAAGGCAAATGGAAGAGCGCCAACGCCGTGAAGAGGAGCAGCGTGTCCGTGAGGAAAGAGCTAGGATCCGAGAGAAGAAAAAGCTCGTCCGCAGCAGCCTTGGATCTGCTATGGATCAGCAGATCAGCACGAATGAAGAAGCCGTGTCTTCAAGCTTTGTGTCGGATTATGAGTCCCCTGAGATCGCTGCAAAAAAGGCGAAAGAAGCACAACAGCAGCGTGAGCAGGAACGTCGTGAACGTGAACGTGCTGAGCGTCTTAAAGCTGAACGTGAAAGCTTTGAAAATAAAAATATCAATGAGATATTTAAAGAATATTCCAAAAATCCATATTACATGGCAAAACGTGGCATAACATATGTTCTGGCTCACGCATTTGGGATCATACCTGTTGTGACGGATAATCCAGACTATATCAGGATGTTCAAAGTCAAGAAGGAAAAAGAACTGGCTGAGGCAGAGAGAAAACGTGCAGAGCGTGAAATTGAGATCATCTATGAAAAATATGCTCCGTATCTTAAATATGATGTAAAGAGGCGTATCAAAAACAGGCAGTTTAAAAAGAGAAAACGTCTTGAGCGAAAGAACAGACCGCCAAGACCATATATTCCGCCACAGCGCACCGCTGAGGAGCAGAAAGCTATCGGCACTGAAATGAAACGACTCTATAAGGAGTATCATGTTTCAGCAGTTGGCAGAATGGCAAGGCATTTGAAAGAGAAATATAGCAAACAATAACACGGAGGGAGAGTCGTTATCATCGGCAAGGCGTTGAGGATAGTAAAAATAGCTTTGACAATACTTGGCTCTGCTGTGTTTGCGGCACTGCTGAGTGTGACGGTGTACATAATGGTCTGCGGCTGTATCGGCAAAACAGCAAGCATTTTTGGTTACAGCGTACTGAAAGTCGTGAGCGGAAGTATGGAGCCGTCTATACATGAGGGTGACTATATTTACATCAAAAGGACGGATACTGACAGCTTAAAGGCAGGGGATATCATTTCGTTCTACTCTCAAGATGATAGTATTAAAGGCGAGATAAATACTCACAGGATATCTGAGGTTTTGAGCGACGGCACTTTTGTTACTAAAGGCGATGCTAACAAAATAGAGGACAGCGTGACGGTGCAAAAAGTCAGCATTATTGGAAAATACTATGGAAAACTCAGATTTTTCAAGTGGCTTGGGTCATTTGCATCAACAAAGAAGCTCCTCATACTGTTTGTGATAATCCCAACAGTTTGCATGGCGGTGTATGAGGTAAAAACTATCGCTGAGATAAAAATATATTCAAACCGTGAGGAAGCTTTGAAAGCGGCTGAGGAAGAAAAGGAAAAGCTTATGCGTGAGGCTGTTGAAAAGGAAGTTCAGCGGCTGAAAATGCAGGAAAACGAGAAAAAGGAGGCGAACAGCTTTGAATCAGGAAAAGATAATGAAGGCTAAAATGATAACGGCTATCGTTATTTGTATTGCGGCACTTGCAGGGCTGTTCGTTTTTATCGGGCTTTATATGGACAAGTCCGAGGAAATCAGAAAGACTTACATTGCTAAGTATATGGAAAATCTGTCTTCCGCCTCTGAGGAGATAGACACTTATCTTGAAAGCGGCAAGGATCTTCCAACGAGATATAACATGATACTTTCGGACATGGGTGCGGCAAGGTCGCTGGTGTTTCTTATCGACGATTACACTGATGAGCAGAAGGCTATAAATGAGCTTCATTACTGCTTTGTGAAGTATCCCGAACAAATGCAGGGCAAGCTTGAGGACGTAAAAAAAGCACTTGACCATATCACCGAAAATCTTGACAAAGGCTATAGGGAAGTCAACGAGATAGTTGATTCGGTTGATAAAATGGGAAATTAATGCAAGGAGGACAATAACGTGAGCAGTAAAGGGCAGCTTAAAAGAGAAATAAAGAAATGCAGACTTACTATCGAGGAGATAGAGCGTAAGAGATCACGTTCACAATCAGCGCTTGTTCAGGCAATTCTTTTGCAGGAAGAGCCTAGCGAAATTGACGTTGAGTGGTTCAACAAATACACAGGCGAGATAACCGCTTGCAGAAACCACATGATAGAATTGCAGAAAGAGCTTGACTCGATGAAATAATGGAGGTCGCCAAAGTGGCTGAGCATAAAGTGATAGAGAAAGCAGACAGCGAGGAAGAAAAGAAGAAACGCAAACTGCTTATTATAAAAATAATACCAGTTGCAGTGCTGGCATTTATACTTATTGCGGTCAGCTTGGCTTGGTTTACCATTGATAAAGCCCTTGATCTTGATTCATTTGGAATGAAAAGCGTAGATTCGCCATTTGAACTGAAAACAGTAGGCAGTGCCAATGTGCTTAAAGCTGAGATACTTGACAGCAATGACTACTCTAAGGTGTCTGATGGGAGCAACATCACTTCTGACGAGAACAAAAAGATCTACTGGCTTCTTGATGAAGAAAGCGGTATGACGAATGGTATTAATCCTGGTAGTCATGGAAAGCTTACTTTTTATGTTGTCCCGAACCAGTCGGGGGAAATGGAGATACAGTTCAAGTTGAGTATCACGGGGTATGCAGAGAATAAAAACGAAGACGCTGTTTCTTATGAAAAGGTTACTGAAGAAGAAGTAACTAGATTTATGAATGGACATATCATGTTTTTTGAGAAATATGATGAGAACAATCACACATATTCCGATTTTCTTCATGATGAAACATTCACAAGGACGTTTAAAGATTGTAAAGTAAACGTTCCGCAGGAAGTGAACGTATATTGGGTGTGGCCGAACACGCTTGGTCAGATACTAATGAAAAGCACAGATGAAAATCTGACAGAGAAAAATGTGCTGTTTGATGATGACAGTAAAGAACGTTTGGATTTTGCGGAATATATAAAGGGTAATTTAAGTTTGTTCTTGTCAGGTGATGCTGATAAAGAACAGAATAAAACAGTTATTGAGAAAATACTTAATGGTGATAAATACAGCACAGCACAGTTATCATCACTAAGCTCCATGTATAATGACGCTGACGAAAAGATAGGTACAAAGGTGCAATATATCCTTGTTGAACTAAACGTATAGATAAGAATATTAACTTTGCACGGAGGCAGTTGAAAGTGAAAGCTAATAGAAATCAGAAAATTAATAGAATATGCCACAAGCTTTACAGCAAGTATCGCAAGAATGTTATTTCTTTAGTTACCGCTGCCGTATTGCTTGTCACGAGTATGCCGCTTGCAGACATTTCAGGTGTTGTGTCTAAAATGGTATCAACTGTCACCAACGCTATTACGGCTATGGCGGCAGATACATATACTGACATTACTAACGATATCAAAAATGGCGTTTATACCATACAGAATGCAGACGATTTTAAAAAGCTTCTTAATGCAGATCCTGCTGACTATCAGAAAATCACAATATTGTTTTCAAACAACCAATCTCAGTTTAAGGCTTCTGATTTTACAGGAATAGAAAAAGGACTTGGCAATGAAGAATATCCTTTCATGGGAACAGTCAAAGCAAATGAGGGTTCAGCTATTAATCTTCCTATTAATTTTGCTCTGTTTGAATATCTTAGTGACAGTGCAAATTTAGATACTATTATTTTTGCTAGACCGGAAGAAAAAAATTCAGCTTTGCTTGCTGAGAATGTTATACACGGTGATGTGGCTTCAGCTTATAAGTGGAAAATAAAAGCTGATCCTGTAGATGATTCAGGTGCTACAATTTATAAATCTTTCACGTCTGTTATAGGCAATATGAAAAATGGAGCAAATGTCGATCTGGATATCACTCTAAGTAATGGTGTCAAGGTGGAAGTATCAGGCGGGGATAATGCAGGTCTTGCTTGTGGCACTATGGACGAAAACGCAAGTCTTGATGTAAGCTTGTCAAGTAGTTCGCTTGACGTTTTCGGCAAATCGAACGCAGGTGTGTTTGTCGGGAAAATGAGTGCTGGTGCAACACTGAACATTGACAAGTGTGATGCCTTGACAGGCGTAAATATATCCGCAAACAACGCGGGTGGACTTGTGGGCAGTGCAGAGAATGCAGAAATAAATGTCGGCGAAGGTGTCACCCTTACCATGACCGGAAGCGTTACAGGCTCTGTAACTGCGGGCGGTCTTTTCGGCTCTTATACATATAGTAAAGCCGACAGTAAAGAATTTGATATTTCAAAATTCAGTGGCATGAAAATGGCACTTGCTTGTTCATCAGGAGATACCGCTGACAGTGCGGCTGTTGGCTCTGTTTTCGGAGTGCTGATAAACAGCGCAGATAGTGTAAAAATTAGTATCACGGGCACCGCTAATGATACTATTATTTCAAACTTCGATGGCACTGTCAGGGCAGGCTTTTATGGTGGTATTGTCGGAAGATATTCTGCCAATGCTCTTAGCTCTGAACTAGCACTAAGTGATATCACTGTAAATGTGACTGGCTCATGCAATGCCCTTGATTTTGGCGGCCTTATTGGTAAGATAGGTGATAACAGCAAGGCTTATGTAAGCGTCAAGAATACCACTATAAGTATTAATAATCCCACATCCTCACAAAATAATTATGGCGGACTTGTGGGTTATGCTGATCAGGCTTTTATTGATGTTGGCGGCAAAGTCACAATTACTGCAAATAATGTTTCTGCAAACCAGAGCGTAGGTGGCATTGTTGGCAAATTTAATAAAAATGGCGTTGTAAGGCTTGGCGGTGAAACAAACCTTTCAGGCTTTTATCCTAAAGACCCTAACAAAAACGGATGTCAGATAGTAGGAAATAGAGGCAATGCTTTGATCTATAGCTTAAGCGGCTGGTCATTTACAAGGACATCTTCAAAAGTCATAGACGATATGGATTGGGGCGGAGTGCTTCGACTTAACGATTCCGATCTGCTTGAGAGTGCTAATGGTGTTCTGTCTTTTGATGGATCAGGGCATACTGTTACAATAAATGGATTTCCTAATAATAATATAACCATAAGCAATAGGGCAGATTTTGCCCGTGCGGCTTTGATAATGCAGCATGATAGCAACGATTTTGTTAAGTATAGCGGTGCTAGCAGGGCAGATATGCTTGCTGCAAATATCAGCCTTAGTGCAGATGTTGATATAAGCGACACAGGTCTAACCGGCTTTATGCGTGATAATGATGAGGGTACATTCACAGGCACTCTGAATGGCAATAGTCATACAATTACTATGAGCATAGGCAAAGACGCTAAGATAGTTTTCCATACTCACAACGGACTTTTTGCAAAGACAAGCGGTGCAAAAATAAGTAATTTAACGCTTGTTTCAAACTTTAATATTGTCGGTGATAATGTTTCTGGCGGTGATGCTTGTTATATTGGTTCTGTATCTGCATACAACAGCGGAGCTTTGACTATTGACAAAGTGACCGCTGATGTGACCGCATCTCCAAGTGGAGATTTTACAAACTTTGTTGGCGGTCTTGTGGGGTGTGTTACCGATGTTGCTAGTGCAACAACCGACATTTCATTCAATAACTGTACTCTTAATGTCACCCTTAAATATAACAGTACAAAAGCAAATGACTGCACTGTTTTGGGCGGAGTTATTGGAATTGTTGATGGAGCAAAAACTGAAATTACAAAAAAAATCGTTTTTGATGAAGTAACGGTCAAAGGCTCAATTGAGGATAAACATACAGGCTCTAATGCAAGAGTAGGCGGACTTATTGCTGAAGTTAAAGCAGTTGATGACAAAGGATTGAAAACGAATACAACGATTTGTAATAAAATAGATATAAAAAAAGTAGACATCAATGGTTTGACAATTACAACCAAAGTAAATAAAACAGGAAGCACAAGTGGTGGCTTTTTGGGACATAACTGGTATAGGGTCAAGGTTACGCTTTCTGATTTGAAAATATCGAATTCTAAATTAAATGTTAGTAGTTATGAGCTTGGAGGTCTCGTTCTTTCAACAACAGGATATTGGAATGTTAAAACTATCCATTTCGCAAATGATGTTAAAATTTCTAATAGCCGTTGCTTTAGATTTGGTATGCTTTCAGGAACACTATTTGGAAGAAGCTATGATTCATATGGTTTTGATTATATGAATGCAATTAATTATAATAAAGCTATTTGTGGTTCAGATGCAACATATTTTGAACTGACTGGAATAGGTGATAAAGGCTATGTTATAGATTACAGTACAGAACTCAGTTTGAGCAAATGTGAATATTTTGATGAAATAACTAGATCAAGTATTTATGGTGATGCTGCAAACCCTGTATCAGGTCAGAACGCCATAATTTCTATTCCTGCTGTTACAGATAGCGGAGAGCGATTGCTGTATATGGACGGAAAGAAATGCAATACCTATCAAAATCAAACAACAAATAATGGTGCTGTGTGGAAAAATAATTCTTGGGCAAGATATTATTATAACCTTGATGTATATAAAAACGGTAAAGCCACCACAGGCGGAGCTAAGGCTGTTGAGTGGAGTGCAAAGCTTTTTGCGGCAAATAATATAAAAGCATATATTAATAGCACAAATATAGATTTTCCAACAGATCCAGAAATAGATTTGACAGGATATTCATTTTATCCAGTTGATACAAATGGTTGTAATATAAAATCAAATTCAACTATTACTTTTGAAAATAATGGCTTTAATCAGTCTGAAATGGTATCAAGCAGTAATAGTGACAATTATGCCCGTACAACTGACGGAATAGATGGAACATCTTTAACAAATGAGCATAATCAACATTACATGATGCAATCTGGACTTTTCAGAAATGAAAATGGAGCTGTTACCATAAGCGGTAAACTGACCTTTAAGGGAAATATCGGTAAGGTGAATGGTGGTTCAGGTGCATTGGTTTGCGGCTCGGTTGCTGACGACACCAATACTACAAAAAAATCTGTCAAAATTACCGGCAGTATCGTTCTTGATGATCTGTATGTGAATGATACTTCTTTAAGTTTAAATGGTGAAAATTCTTATGCCCCTTTGCTTATAAATAAGATAGGCAACATGACAGAGATCACTATAAAGAATGTGTCACAGAAAAAACACAGTATGACTGCTGAGCAATATTACAAAGGCGATCAGAATTATGCTGCAACAAGCCTTATAGGCAATGTAGGAAGCGAAAAGGGTCAAAATATATCTCTGACTTTCTCAAATATCAAGCTTGACGCAAGTAATGAAAATTCAATTTTCAAAAATGCTACTTTGCTTGAAAGCTTTCAGCATTCTGACGGAGCAGGCTCTTCTGCAATATACAATTATAAATGGGACGACGATTGGGGTACAGACTCAGCTGGCAATATTAAGCATAATGTAACCTACGGAAAAGAAGTGTCTGACACCATAAAGAATCGTGTAGATGATGTGAGCAGGCAGAATAAGTATCATGGCGATTGGAGTAAAGATGACAGGTATACTTCTCATGTCAAAAATAACGCAACAGAGGAATATAGCTTTACTGAATACAAGCCATATGTTGCTAAATCGTATGATACCACCCAAAACTATGATGAGATAGACGTAAACCTTGAGCGACCATATCTTGACGAGGGTTGCGGAACATACTCTGATCCATATATCCTTGACGCTTCCACACTTGCAGAGGTCGCACGAGTTATCAGTACAGCCGCACCTACAAATGGCTGGGAAGTAAACTATAATGCAAATGTTTCTGCCGATAAATCGACTGTTAATGCTAATAGTGCTTTTTGCAAAGGCACTAATCATAAAACTTATACTTATGATGGAACAGGCAATTTCGTAAGCGGAACGGAAAAAGTTTCAAAAGATAACATGATCAAATATCTTTGCGAGGCTTATTACAAGATAAATGATGATATAGTTCTCGGCAGTTCTTTTGCAGGTCTTGGCGGAACATCAAACAGTTACGTTTTCAGGGGCGTTATTGTTGGACAGAAGAAATCCGACGGAACATATCCAACTATCACCAATAATTCTGCAAGCCCGCTCATCAGGTTCAGCAGCGGAAGTGTTGTAAAAGATATCAATATAGAATATACCAAAGAAGTAACGCTTTCAAAAAACAATAATTATAAATTAAACTATAGTACCGGAAAGACGGAGTATTATGGTGGTGTTATGGGCGTTGTGTTCGGTGGAGATAATATCATTGATAATGTCAAGGTAACAAATCCTAAGATAACATTTGCAAATAACGATAACAGCAAACAACATCTCATTACTGCAGGCGGATATGTTGGCGCCATAGTTTACGGCGGCGTTATTTTCAGAAATATGAACAACGTTGCCAAAGATAGTGCGCTTACAACCAACAATACTGAGGCAGTGGGTGAAGACGTATATACCAATCTTTTTATCAATCCATATATAGGCAGAGTTGTAAACGGCTTTGCTATCGAAGAGGGAACAACGTTTGGTAAGTCAACTAACCTTAACAATGGCAGGAAAAATTATCTCATCACGCAGTTTAAGAGTGAGCTAAGTGATGATGAGAAATTAAATGTTATTGCCGGCACGACCAATACTATTGAAGTACCTAATGCACAGGCGTTGTTTATGCTGTCTATCATATCACAGTCCGGTATGGGATATACAGACCGTAATAACAATACTTGCGGATATGGTCATTATACTTTTACCCGAAATGCAGACTATTCAAAAGTTGGCACAGCTACATTGACTTCTGATGATAAAGATTACAAAACTGCGCTCTCAGATTATCAAAGACTTGAAAAGGCTACAAGCAGGGAATATGAAAAGAAAAATTCTGTAATGCTAAAAAAATATACAAAGCCAAGTGAAAAAGGTCTTTATGAAGCAAAGTGGGCACACGAATTAAATAAGAACTTTACTGTTAAACTCACAGGAAATGGAACCTATGACCTCATCAACACAGGTTTTCGTGGTATAAATCAGTTGTTTGATGCAAAGGATAGTAACCTTGGCGACATTAAATGTGATTATACTTTATCTTTGACAACTATCCAGGGAAATGATCAGACTATAAAGCTCGATACAGATATAAAAGCCTATGCTGTGAAAATAACGGATAACAAGAGCGGTAGCACTATTGAAATCCAAGATATGGATAACTATAAATATCGTACCGCATTTGCCTCCGTAAAAGGAGTTGGGTTAATAAACTGTTCAACGTATGCTTTAACTGTAAATAACCTTAAGCTTTCCGGCAAGATCAGCGTTAAGACGTATAACAACGATGGACAATCGTATGTTAATGAAGACCTTTCTACAGGTGGTATTGTTGGCGGAGTACAGAGTTCTTGCACGTTTAGCGGAATAACATTGACTGATCTTGAAATATATGGTGCATATACTGTGGGAGGACTTATAGGAAAGTCAACAAATAATATCAATATAAGTAACGTTAAGTCTGAAAACAGTGGCGTTTATGTGTATGGCGGATTTGAAACAGGCGGTCTTGTGGGAAATTCTCAGAAAGGCAACGAATTCGCTGTTAAGGATTCTAAGATAAAAATTAATAAAGTTGAATTTGCTAATCTTGATAAAGGCACAAAAACTTGGTTTGGCGTAGGTGGAATCGCAGGTTCTGCAAATATCAAAACGACAATAAGCAATGTTCAGCTTACAGCCTATAATGAAGACAGCTTTATCGGTTCAAAAAAAGACAATAAACCCCTTGCAACCCAGACAATGAACGAGGGCGGTCTTATAGGACTGTCTAACGGAGCATGCACAATAACAAACACAAGCGTCACCGTCGATGTTTATGGTAGTAATGCCGGTGGATTCGTTGGAATAAACAAAAACCAGTTGTCTATCAATGACTGTTACTATGGAGGAACATCTGAAACATCAGCTTGCGGCGTCTATGGTTATACAAGCTCAGGCGGAATGGTCGGCACACAGAATGCGGCTGTGACCATATCAAAGTCTGCTGTAAAAAATGCAACGATAGGTATACCAACTGCTAAAACTGGTGATGCAGGTATCGGAGGTTATGTTGGTATAAAAGCTAATGGTGATCTGAAGATATCTGATTGTGAAGTCAACAATGTTACTCTTTCAGCAGAAGATAAGTCCAATGGTGCGGGTGCAGGCGGCGTGATCGGTCATAATGACCGTGGAAGCACATATGCTTATGATATTCTCATAAATAAATTAGGCTATGTAAGAGGCAACAACAGCGTGTCTGTTTCTAACTTGATAGGTTGGAACAAGGATGAAAATCTATCATCTAAATTTATTGGAGTATCGGTAAATAACACGGATTGTTTACCTGATATACAGTATAATGCTTCACAGATACCTGCCAGCTTCACCGCAGTTCACTCCGACTACAACGGTACTCAGGACAATACCAAAAATATCGGCGAGGGAAGCGGCACGCACGTTGATATCAATTCGCCTTATGTCAATATAAACCCAAGCGTTACTGTCGGCGGTAAGACTTTCGCAGGCGATCTTGTTGGCGGAAATATGCAGACTATCATTAGTGACGCTGCTTCTTATACGAATGGCACAGCCAAAAAATCCTATGGCATAAACAGTACCATAAAGACATATGCAGAGGATCTGGCTAATTCAAAGCTCACAACATTTCGTCAGGCCTCTGAGCTTGATGTTCAGGAGCTGAATGATCTTCCAGTTTTGCTTATAGATGATAACTCATCGTTGAATATTACACAAATGCTCGCAAAGTATATTTCAGTTCTGACAAATTGTGATGTTTGCGACAGCAGTTCAAATAAGCTGAAAACAACAGATCTTATGAATGTAAGCACAGCGACTTATGTGTATGATAACGATGTTTTGAAAAAGTCAGACAAAAGCACTCTTACGTTTAACAGCAAGACAGGATATTTCAAGGTCACAGACGGTCAGTATGACAATGACGGCACAAACAGATTTACTGTCATTACTCTTGATTATATCGACCCAACGGGAAGTGGCAAAACTGCTCTTAGACTTCATATTCCTGTTTTTGTAAGAAAGGTGCTTGATTTCAGCTTCCAATCTTACGTTATCTCAGGCACAGACTATAACCATTCTCACTATACGGATAAAACAAAGCTTGCTTTTGAGAGCTTTGATGCACCTGTTACTACTTATTTTAAGTATTCTTATTACAAATCCGCTAACGAATGGGAAAAAATGCTCAATAACGGTGATAGTCTGCTTTGGAGCTTTGATAAAAAGCTTTATATTATTGGTGATAGTGCCACTGACAGTGGTGTGCTTACCGATGATACAAAGCTAACTCTTGTTGATGCAAATAACAATGACAAGACTTATCATTCTACCGCAAGTGATGCTAAGTTTAATAAAACAACTGGTGAGCTTGACTTGACAAATATAAGTGGCTTTAAACCGGTTACAATGAATGATGTACTGTTAAGATATGCGTCGGTAACAGCTAAAGAATCATCTGACGGAACACTTGTTGAGACAGCTGATGAAGCTACAGCTACTGTTAAAACAAGCGACGGCAAGTATTATAGGCCTGCTGGTGAGAATGAAACAGTCACTTATAAGATAACTGTTTCAGCGAATAGTGATACACCAAAAAATGATAATGACGAAATGATAATAAGCGAGAACTATTATCTCACTATCGATATTCCGGAAACGGGAAGCACAAAAAAAGTCATCAAAAACTTTGTGAATTATTATAGCGGTAATAAGCCAAGAAAGCTCAATGGCAATATTCCTACAAACCTTGTCCAAGTGACAAATAATGACACTGGCGCATATGTTATTGCAAACTTTTTTACACAGCTAGTAAGTGTGACGGCTCATGACCCAGAGGAGATAACAGCGTCAAATAATTTTGTCCGTGCGACAATGACGTCAAAAATAAGCATTGATCGGAGCCTTAGAGATACATTTAATGGCTATAAGAGTGACGATTTCAATATGTATCAGGCGTTTAAATTCTCTATGAAGAACTTTGATGAAAACGATGCGGGAGCTAATGCAAAGATCATTGCAGGAACTTCGGTGAATGTTGATTACAGCATTTTAAACAGTTCAGACACAGAGTTATCAAACGCAAAAATAAGCAAGACTGAGACACTTTCAGAAGCTAAAGACAGCTATATGCTGATGTATCCCGATTCGGTCTACGATTATATCAATAGTGACACAAATGGCTCTATAACTGTCAAGGCTGATATAAGCTTAACTTATGGTACTGCAGGGATCATAGATCAGTTTCCTGAACGTAAGGACGGGGATACCAAAACCGGTATTGGAGTAAATGCGGCGTCTTATGTTGCATATAGCCAGAACAATATTGAGAACAGCTCTATCTCTGCAAGTGGAGTTATGCCTGCCAGACGCTATTATAGAAAGGCAATGACGGTGGCACAGCTAAACTATAACGTTGCAGAGTCAACGGTTCTTGAGTCGAAGGATTCACCTTTTTCACAGCTTGGTATCAATGCCAAAGATATGACTACAGAAGAAATGGCAATAACAGCAAATGCTATCTATGATCTGTCTGCTTTGAGTCGATCAACAAAGGACAGCGGCAAAAAAATACAGTATACAATGAGGTTGTATGTTAAGGACAATAGTGGCGATTATAAGCAGACAAACGATATTAGCAAATACCTCAGTAGCTTTACTTTGGAAAACGCCACATCAAGCAGCGGTCTGAATGGCAAGGAGTGCGTTTTTACCACTGACTATAATGGCGAAGAACAAAACACAGCCGTTACGAAATTTACAGTAAAAACAGGCAAGGCTTTTGAGGAGCAGGGGCTTACCTATGCGAACTATAGAGTTGAGCTTACCGCAGTATTGCTTAATGACAACAACTCAGTTGTTAATGGAACTACCTCAAGCGACTATGTTGTTTACACAAACGCAAAAATAGAAACAGGCTTTATAAATTCATAATAAGCAGGCATTTTCAGGAGAAAATTATGACAAAAAGCATTTTTGGAAAATTCAGAAAATTAGAAAAAAAGAAGAAGCTCCAGCTAGTCATAGCAGTATCCATCTCGGTGGTACTGCTTGTGGCACTGCCTGTTTATGCGTGGTTTACTCACAAACGTTCTATTGCTCTTACAACAAAAATAAATGCCCCTACTCAGCTTTATATCACTGCAGGAAACAAAGAATCTGTGGCAAATCTTGAAATGGCAGATATAGACGTTGAGAACGGCAGTTATAAAGACTTTGTTTTCGGCATAGGCGGGGCAGACGTGCAACAATATCAAATACAGCTTGCACATACAACGAATATCCCTTTTGAGTATGAGATATATCGTGCGAAAAGCGTCAGTGAAACTGAAAAATCAGAAGCTGTCGTTTATGTTTCAGATGAAGAGAATAAAACGTTTTATTACAAAATAGACGGCAATAAGATCTCAGGACATTATCTCAATCAGCAAGGCTCGGAGATACTTGCTGACAGCACACTTCACGAAAAGTCCTATGACAGCTACGGCAATGTTCAGAAAAATTCCGAAGCACTTTATTGGCAATCGGATACACTGACGGTAATTGACAATAAAGATCCGTTTTGCGATTATTTTATAATCAGAGTAAAATGGAATAAAAACGTCCAAAACAATAAAGAAACTGATATGGTCTACCTGACAGTTCAGAGAAAGTAATAAATCACAAAATAGAGAGGAGGGTGGCTGTTATGAAAGACAAATTTATAAAAAAGCTTAAAAGATCGTGGCTTGCAATATGGATAGCTTTTGCGGCAGCCGCACTCAGTACTATTGGCGTCCTGGCGGCTTATACCAGCGTTTCAAGTGTAAAGCGAGTTGTATCCACACAAAAGGGAGCCGGCATGCTGTTTTCATCTAATTATCTTACAACAGATGAAAATGATCTTCCAAGGACGATAACTTTTAGCAGTATGGAAAACTCGCCTTGTGTGACAGTCAATGTGTGCAACTATCCGCAAACATTGATAAAGCATAATGACAAGGATATCACATACACTTTGACAGTCGAGCTTGTGGACAGCAACGGAAAAGCCGTTACCGGAGAAAACACTGCAAAATACTCAGTTGAATATAACGGTGAAAAAAAGACTTTTGGAAGCAATTCAAAAATAGAGTTTTCACTTCTGAAACTTATGGCTGACGATTTCAACAAGCATGAATTTGTGCTGACTTTTGATAAGTCACAGCTCACAAAGTCTGACATATACATGAGAGTGACAGCCACTCCTACAAATCAGGCAGAGTTGAAACCGCTCTCCGCAAAGCTTGGCGTTATCTATATAAATAATAACACATCAGCAACATGGACAGGCACATTCATCGACAATGCCACCTCGCCTAAAGACCTTGACGGCTTCAACTACCGCCTGTCAGGCAGTGGCGAGGGTACTGTCACCCTGACTTGGAATACGAACTATGTTGATATCAGCCCATGGTTTGAGAATACTTATGATCTGACTATTTCAAAGGACAGTTCTGGCATAGCCACTGCAACTTTGAAAGTCAATTCTGCTGAAAAAAATCAATATGATATTCAGTTCTATCGAACGAACGGCATTAACAGTGCAGAGCAGTGGTCTGACGGTAATCATACCGATATTATGGTGACTGGTACGGGATTTGTTTCAATGAGTTTCACTCAAAGCGCAACGAAAGAAAATTAGAATATGTACAAAAAACGGACTGCACACAAAATGCAGTCCGTGTATTTTTTTCTGTAGGGGCGAACAGTGTTCGCCCGTTTTTTTATATCCGTATAATGTCCAAGTACGAAAGCTTAGAGTGCAGACTTCAAAGCCTCAGCAAGCTGAGCAGGACATGATGTGCCACGTCCGTTGCAGTCAATGCCCTCAAGTCTGTCAATAACGTCTTGAACCTTCATGCCCTCAACAAGCTTTGATACACCCTGTGTGTTGCCGTTACAGCCACCTGTGAAATGCACTTTCTTTACGATACCGTCCTCTACTTCGATATCTATTTTTCTTGAACATACTCCCTTTGGAGTGTAGCTTATCGTTGCCATTTGAAAAACCTCCTAAATTCTTGCTACGCCTGTTTCTCTTGCAGCCTTTGCCACGGCCTCAGCCACAGCGACAGGTACTGACCTGTCAAAAGAGTTCGGCAGAATAAATTCCGCATTGAGCTTGTCCTCAGGCACACAGCCTGCGATAGCCTTTGCTGCGGCCATTTTCATTTCCTCGTTGATGTCAGAAGCCCTTACCGCAAGTGCACCCTTGAAAATGCCAGGGAATGCGATAACGTTGTTTATCTGGTTAGGGAAGTCTGAACGTCCTGTGCCCACGATGAACGCACCTGCCGCCTTTGCCTCGTCAGGCATTATCTCAGGAGTCGGGTTAGCCATTGCGAAAAGTATAGGCTTATCATTCATGGATTTAACCATGTCAGCGGTCACAAGCTTTGGCTTGGAAACGCCCACGAAAGCGTCTGCACCCTTGAGTGCGTCGGCAAGAGAGCCGTGGAGCTTGTTCTTGTTTGTGACCTTAGCCATTTCAGCGTGAGCCTCGTTAAGATAATTGTCGCCCTCGCAGATTATTCCCTCACGGTCTACCATGATAAGGTTGCCGATACCGAGAGAAAGCAAAAGCTTTCCGATAGCACAGCCAGCCGCACCTGCGCCGTTTATAACAAGTGTAATATCCTCTATCTTCTTGTTTGCTACCTTGCAGGCGTTCATAAGTGCCGCACCGACAACGATAGCAGTTCCGTGCTGATCGTCATGGAAAACAGGGATATCAACTTTTTCTTTAAGCTTAGCCTCTATCTCAAAGCACCTTGGAGCAGCGATGTCTTCAAGATTTATACCACCGAAGCTGTCTGATATCATGGCGATGGTGTTTACTATTTCGTCAACGTCATTGGACTTTATGCAAAGCGGGAAAGCGTCAACGTCTGCGAACTCCTTGAAAAGCGCACATTTGCCCTCCATAACAGGCATACCTGCCAGACCGCCAATATTGCCAAGACCAAGCACAGCAGAGCCGTCTGTGATAACAGCCACAAGGTTTGCACGTCTTGTAAGCTCATATGAAAGGTCAGGATCTTTCTGTATCTCAAGGCAAGGCTGAGCAACGCCTGGTGTGTAAGCCAGCGTCAGGTCTTTTGCATTGTTTACCTTTGCTCTTGAGCAGACCTCTATCTTGCCTTTCCATTCTCTGTGTTTCTGTAGGGATTCTTCCATTACGTTCATTTTATACAGTCCTCTCTATTTTACGCATTAAAGGAACATTACCGCATGATAATGTCCCTTTATTATACCATATTATTTCTCTACTTTCACAGCCGCTTTGTTAGCTTTTTGTGAATTTATATGAATGAGCTTGAACAGCTTATCAAGATTTTCCTTGTCAGTGGTCATGCTTCCGATATGCGTCATTGTCTCATTATACAGACCGTGGAAGTCAGAGCCACCAGTCACTATCAGGTCATGTTCCTTTGCGATATCCACAAGCTTCTGCTGTTGAGTTGGTGTAGCAGAGTAATGATATGCTTCAATTCCGTCAAGCTTGCCTGCCTCGATAAGCTCAAGGAGCAGCTCGGTGTTGTTGAACATAACAGGGTGTGCCATAACAGCAATGCCCTTTGCGGAATGGATAAGATCAAGCACAAAGTTTACGTCAGGATATTCACGGGTAACAAGACATTCGCCGTTTGGATATGCAAAAAGCTTGTCGTTCACAGAGCCGTAAAGCTCAGTGGCATAGCCGTAATTCACTAATGCTCTCATGATATGCTGTTTAAAAATGCTCTTTGAGCTTTTTGTGTAGTGCAGTACAGCATCGGCAGGAATAGGATATCTTGCCATTACCTTTTCTATCATTTCCTTTGCACAGTCTTTTCTTATCTGGCATGACTTCAGGCAAAGACCCTCGAGCCTGTCTGGCTTCTGCGGTGCATAGCACAGAATGTGTACTTTTGAATTGCGCTTCTTGTCCCATGCGGAAAGCTCTACCGCAGGAATGACCTTGACCCCATAACGTTCGCCAAGTATTTGCGCTCTGTTTGATGATGAAAGAGTGTCATGGTCTGTTATCGCAAGAAAGTCAAGTCCCATTCTTTTTGCCTGAACAATGACCTCTTCTATACCAAGCGAGCCGTCAGACAGCGTTGTGTGACAATGCAGATCTCCTGTCATACCTTTGTTCCTCCAAATCTATAAAATATATCTGTCATTTTCTGTATATATAGTACAGTCGTTAAATTTGACTAAATAATTATAACATATTTTATATACATTTGCAAGCGCTTTTAAACAATTTACACAAAATTTGCATGAAAATTATATTATTTTGTCGTATATGACAAATCCGCAGTGTCGAAATAGTGCGATTTAACGAAATATCAGAGCTTATATCCAAAGAATTTTTCGCAAAACCATACGTCTTTAACCTGAAAGCTCTTGCCGTTTAGATATTCAAGTATGCCTGAATCAGTGGTGAATTTAAAGGTGAGCTTGTACGAATAAAGTGCCTGCGTTTTCACATTGTATGCACGGTTGACTTTATTTATTCCGTATTTGCCGTCACCAAGGAGAGGATGACCAATGTGAGCAAGATGCGCCCTTATCTGATGCGTCCTGCCTGTGACAAGGTCAACTTCAAGAAGTGCAAGATCATCAGCCTTGTTTTCCGCAAGCACACGATAAGAGGTTATCATGGTGCGGCTGCCCTCAAATTTCTTGTCAGATACCTTGACAGTTTTTGTGGTTTCATCTTTCTGATGATAAGCCGTGAGCCGTGCAGACTTTTCCTTTGGTATGCCAACTGTCACGCAAAGATAAAGCTTTTCAAGCTCTCTGTCTTTAACTTTCTGATTAAGCACACGCAAACTTTCAGCATTTTTCGCACATATGACGATGCCCCCGGTGTTGCGGTCTATCCTGTTACAAAGGGCAGGAGCAAAAGACAGCTCCTCCTCAGGACGATATTCGCCCTTTTCATAAAGATAGTGCTGTATCCTGTTTATGAGCGTGTCCGCCGAACCGCTTTCGTCCTCATGCACCACAAGTCCGCACTTTTTGTCGCAAAGGATAATATTCTCGTCCTCGTAAATAATATTCAAAGACGTTGGCGCATTGAGAAAAGCAGGTCTGTCAGCAACTTCGCCCTCGAAAAATTCGTCATTGATGTAAAGCTGCATAACGTCACCGCAAGCAAGCCTTGTGGATATCTCACAGCGTTTGCCGTTGACCTTGATACGCTTTAGGCGCAGATATTTGTACAGCAGATTTTTAGGCAGCTTCGGCACAGCCTTTGTGAGAAACTTGTCAACACGCTGACCTGCGTCATTTTGATTTATTATAAATTCTCTCATGCTATACCTCAGAGCTTCACACGAGCGGAGAATCCTCCGTCAATAAGCTCGTCAAGACCTGAGCTGTCAGCACCGCTGTCACGGAGCAGGAAGAGTATCTCGGACATATCGCAGGCTTTGCCTTTACGGCGAGATATCTCCTCTTCACATTTGATAGCATATTGTAAAGGCTTTTTGTCAGCAGGGAAGTTCACATCTGAGCCTTGAGCGATGAGCCATTTGATGAAATCAACACTTCGCTTGTCAGGCTTGAGAACGCCGTCCTGCTCAACAAAGTCAGCACTTTCGATAGCAGTGAGCAGGAAAGTAAGCCCGTTGCTGTCAGTGTCGTTGTAGTCCACATCATCAGAGATGAATAAGAATTTAAGCTCTTCCAGTTCACGCTTTGAGAGGGTGTAGTTGTATTCGTCATATGATCTATTCATGTTACGTCCTCCTGAAATTATTACTATAGTGATATTATAACCTAAAGTGTGGGAGAATGCAAGGGGGGAGCGGTATTAAGTGAGGAGTGAGGAATGAGGAGTGAGGAATGAGGAATGAGGAGTGAGGAATGAGGAGTGAGGAATGGGCAAAGCTGAACAGAGATGTGGACAAGCACCGAGCGTAGCGAGCACTTAAACGCAGGCTCAAGCCCGGCGTTAGAGGGCTTGTGGGTTCTTAGGGCAAAGCCCTGAGCGGAGTTTGAGGCAGAGCCTCAATAGGCGTAAGCCTACTAGGTGCAGATTGAATTATAAAAAGCAGAATAAGGTTGTGCTCTATTATAAAGTAATATCGGAGCAAAAATCTGCACCGCTTACCCTTTCCCTAATCAAATGTAACCCCGCAAAGAGCGTAGCGATTTTGCGGCAGAAGAACCTCTCCAGAACAATCTGTAGGGGCGAACAGTGTTCGCCTGTGCTCAGGATTTGCTGTAAATTCAGAATTGTCGGGGAGAATTTTTTGCTGCCGAACCTTGTTGTTACCGTGGGTTTGTTTCTTCGACGGGCGAACTGTGTTCGCCCCTACACATACATCGAGCTGATACCGCAGGTTGAGTAACAATACCAGTCCGAAAAATCGTACATATACGCAAATTCAAAAAATATTGATAAAAAAGCCTTTACAATTAAAAATAAATGTAATATAATAAGTAAAACAACTGTTCGATTGAGGAGGCATTTATGGATAAGTTTCAGCTTGTTTCAGATTATAAGCTTTCAGGCGACCAGCCTGAGGCAGTGGACGCTTTAGTAAAGGGTATCGAAAGCGGTATGAGAGAACAAACCCTTATGGGCGTTACTGGTTCCGGCAAGACCTTTACTATGGCGAACGTTATTGCTAGGATAAACCGTCCAACGCTCGTGCTTGCCCATAATAAGATACTTGCCGCACAGCTTTGCTCTGAGTTCAAGGAGTTTTTTCCAAACAATGCCGTGGAATATTTCGTGTCCTACTATGACTATTATCAGCCTGAAGCCTATGTGCCTAGCAAGGACGTTTATATCGAAAAGGACAGCTCCGTTAATGACGAGATAGACAAGCTCAGACATTCCGCTACCTCCGCTATCGCCGAACGCCGCGACGTTATTATCGTTGCCAGCGTTTCTTGTATCTACTCCCTTGGTGACCCTGAGGAGTATAAGTCCATGGTGGTGTCTATCCGCCGTGGTATGGAGAAATCCCGTGACAGACTTATCGCCGACCTTGTGGGTATCCAGTATGAGCGAAACGATATAAATTTTGTGAGAAACAAGTTTCGTGTCAGGGGAGATGTGGTGGAGATATTCCCTGCAAATTCTACAGACACAGCTATCAGAGTGGAGTTCTTCGGAGATGAGATAGACCGTATCACAGAAATAAACGTAGTGACTGGCGAGGTGCTTTGCTCACTTGCCCACGCCGCAATTTTCCCTGCGTCACATTATATCGTCAGCCGTGATAAAATGCACGACGCTATCGAGGAGATAAAGCAGGAGCTTGACGAGCGTATCAAGTATTTCAAAGACAATGATATGCTTATCGAAGCTCAGCGTATCGCACAGCGCACCAACTATGATATTGAGATGTTGGAGGAGATAGGCTTTTGCAGCGGTATCGAGAACTATTCCCGTGTGCTTGCAAGACGTCCCGCAGGCTCTACGCCGTTCACTCTCCTTGACTTTTTGCCTGAGGATTTTGTGCTTTTCGTGGACGAGTCACACGTTTCTCTGCCGCAGGTAAGAGGTATGTATGCAGGCGACAGAGCACGAAAACAGACCCTTGTTGACTACGGTTTCAGACTGCCGTCAGCAATGGATAACAGACCGCTGACCTTTGATGAGTTTTATTCTCATATTAATCAGGCGGTGTTCGTGTCCGCTACCCCTGGACCTATCGAGCAGGAAAGGTCACAGCAGATAGTGGAGCAGGTAATAAGACCGACAGGTCTGCTTGACCCTGAGATAATCGTAAAGCCGACTGAGGGTCAGATAGAGGACTTGCTCAGCGAGATAAATATGCGCACAGCTAAAAATCAGCGTGTGCTTGTTACTACTCTTACAAAGAAAATGGCTGAGGATCTAACAAACTATCTCAAGAGCTTTGACGTAAAGGTGAGATATATGCACCACGATATCGACACTATTGAGCGTATGGAAATAATCCGTGACCTGCGTCTGGGCGAGTTCGATGTGCTTGTTGGTATCAACCTTTTGCGTGAGGGTCTTGACCTGCCTGAGGTAACTCTTGTGGCTATACTTGATGCCGATAAAGAGGGCTTCCTGCGTTCTGAAAGCGCGCTTATACAGACCATAGGCAGAGCCGCTCGAAACGCCGAGGGTAAGGTAATAATGTATGCCGACACCGTGACACGTTCAATGGAAAAGGCTATCACCGAAACGGAGCGCCGTCGTGCAATACAGATGAAGTTCAACGAAGAACACGGCATAGTTCCGAAAACTATCGTCAAGGATATAAGAGATGTAATAGAAATATCCACCAAGGAAGAGGTGGAATACGAGGCAAGGCAGAAAACAAAGCTTTCAAAGCAGGAAACTGCAAAGCTCATAGACAAGCTCACCAAGGAAATGAAAGAGGCGGCAAAGCTGCTTGAATTTGAACACGCCGCATTCTTGCGTGATAAAATTGCGGAGTTAAAGGGTGAAAAGAAATAAAAAGCCTTGTGAAACATAAAACGGATATACCCCAACAAAACGTGTGTAGGGGCGAACACCGTTCGCCCGAATATCCTTTTGCAAAGCCGTTTGCTGACTGCCATGGAAGTAATGTGCAGGTAAACGGGCGAACACCGTTCGCCCACCTGCACACTAATATGTGATTTTCTGTATATAAAAAGGAGAGTAAAGAATACCAATGCCAATTAACGAGATAGTTATAAAAGGTGCAAGAGAGCATAATCTCAAAAATGTTGATGTTACCATACCGAGAGATAAGCTTGTTGTTATGACAGGCCTTTCGGGTTCGGGTAAATCTTCTCTTGCATTCGATACCATATACGCTGACGGACAAAGACGTTATGTTGAGTCGCTGTCATCTTATGCGAGAATGTTTTTGGGTCAAATGGATAAGCCTGATGTTGACAGCATCGAGGGGCTTTCGCCTGCTATATCCATAGACCAAAAGACTACCTCCAAAAACCCACGTTCAACTGTTGGAACAGTCACCGAGATATACGACTATCTCAGACTGCTTTACGCCCGTATAGGCGTGCCACACTGTCCTGTCTGCGGAAGAGAGATACGTCAGCAGACCGTTGACCAGATAGTGGATAAGATAATGGAGCTTGACGAGGGTACTAAGATACAGCTTTTAGCTCCTATCGTCAGAGGACGTAAGGGCGAGCATACAAAAGAGCTTGACCGTGCAAGAAAGTCGGGCTATGTGAGAGTGCGTATAGACGGCATAACCTATGACCTTTCGGAAGAGATAAAAATAGAGAAAAATAAAAAGCACACGATCGAGATAGTCGTTGACCGACTTGTTATCAAGGAGGGCATAAAGTCCCGACTTACCGACAGTATCGAAACTGTTTCTTCGCTTACAGGGGGACTTGTAGGGGTTGACGTTATCGGCGGAGAGGAAATGCTTTTTTCACAGAATTATGCCTGCCCTGAGCATGGTGTTTCTATCGACGAGCTGACACCGAGAATGTTCTCATTCAACAATCCTTTCGGTGCTTGCGAAAAGTGTACAGGTCTTGGTGTGTTCAAGAAGATAGACCCTGAGCTTATTATTCCTAACAAAGACCTTTCTATAAGACAAGGCGCAATCAAAGCCAGTGGCTGGAACAGCCTTGAAGAAGGCTCTATCGCCATGATGTATTTCAACGCAATTTCTGAGACCTACGGCATATCCCTTGACGAGCCTGTGAAAAATCTCGACAAGGACGCTATAGACATTTTCCTTTATGGAACTCAAGGTCAGAAGCTTCACCTGAAGCGTGGCAATAAGTTCTATAAGGCTGACTATCAGGCTGAATTTGAGGGCGTTATACCAAACCTTGAAAGACGTTACAAGGAATCCAACAGCGATTGGGCAAAGGCTGATATAGAAGCTTATATGAGCGATGAAAAGTGTCCGTCCTGCCATGGTGAAAGGCTTAAAAAAGAAAGCCTGAGCGTTACAGTTGGCGGAATAAATATCGCAGAGCTTTGTCACAAATCCGTTGCAAAAGCCCTTGAATTTTTTGAAAACCTTGAGATAAGCGACCGTGACAAGCTTATCGGTGAGCAGATAATAAAAGAGATAAAGTCACGCCTTGGCTTTCTCAAAAGCGTTGGACTTGAATATCTCACGCTGTCACGTTCCGCAGGTACTCTCTCAGGCGGTGAGAGCCAGCGTATAAGGCTTGCAACGCAGATAGGCTCATCACTTGTGGGCGTGCTGTATATCCTTGACGAGCCGTCTATCGGCCTGCATCAGCGTGACAATGACAAGCTTATCGCAACCTTAAAAAGGCTTCGTGACCTTGGCAATACCCTCATAGTGGTAGAGCATGACGAGGACACAATGCGTGCGGCAGATTTCGTGGTTGACGTTGGACCGGGAGCAGGCATTCACGGCGGCGAGATAGTCTGCGCAGGAACTGTTGACGATATAATGAAGTGCAAGCGTTCCATTACGGGACAGTATCTCAGCGGAGCAAAAAAGATACCTGTCCCTGAAACACGCAGACAGGGCAACGGCAAGTATCTGAAAGTTATCGGTGCAACACAGAACAATCTGAAAAACATAGATGTTGAGATACCTCTCGGCACTTTCACCTGCGTAACAGGTGTGTCAGGCTCAGGCAAATCATCGCTTGTGAACGAGATAATCTATAAAGAGCTTGCGGGCAGATTAAATCGTGCGAAAATACGCTCTGGAGCGTTTAAGGAAATGCAGGGGATAGAGCATCTTGATAAGGTAATAGATATTGACCAGTCGCCTATCGGCAGAACGCCAAGGTCTAATCCTGCCACTTATACAGGCGTTTTCACTGATATCAGAGAGCTTTTCGCACAGACCGCTGACGCAAAGATGAAAGGCTACGGTGCAGGACGTTTCTCATTCAACGTCAAAGGCGGAAGATGTGAAGCCTGCGAGGGCGACGGAATAATCAAAATAGAAATGCACTTTTTGCCTGACGTGTATGTGCCATGCGAGGTATGCGGCGGAATGAGATACAACCGTGAAACGCTGGAAGTTAGATATAAGGGCAAGAACATCTATGACGTGCTTGAAATGACAGTGGAAGAGGGCGTTGAGTTTTTCAGTGCTATCCCTAAAATAAGCCGCAAGCTTGAAACACTGTATGAAGTTGGTCTTGGCTATGTGAAGATAGGGCAGGCGGCCACAACCCTTTCGGGCGGTGAAGCACAAAGAGTCAAGCTTGCCACAGAGCTTTCAAAAAGAGCCACAGGCAGGACGATATACATTCTTGACGAGCCGACTACAGGACTTCATACTGCTGACGTGCATAAGCTTATAGAGGTATTGCAGAAGCTTGCAGACGGGGGAAACACGGTGCTTGTTATCGAGCATAATCTTGACGTCATAAAGACCGCAGACCACATCATAGACTTAGGACCTGAGGGTGGCGACGGCGGCGGAACAATCGTTTGCACAGGCACGCCTGAGGAAATTGCGGCTTGCGACAGGTCTTATACGGGACAGTATTTGAGAAAGATGCTGTAACAAATGAGGAATGAGGAGTGAGAAATTGGCATAGCTGACCCTTGTGGCTCTTCAGCACAAAGTAAATGTATGCACTTTGTTTATTCTGCTATGTAGTGCAGAGGGGTGCAGAAATGAAACTACCAAACAAAAAAATAATCAAAGCGGTGTCGAGAAATAAAACTCACACCGCTTTTCTATAACTCAAACAAAGCACCAGCAAAGAGCGTAGCGATTTTGCGGCAGTAAAACCTTTCCCGAATAATCTGTAGGGGCGAACAGCGTTCGCCCGTGCTCAGAACTTGTACAAATTCAGAACTGTAGGGGAGTTTTTTACGTTTGCCAAACAGCGTAATAATCAGGGTTTATTTCTTCGACGGGCGAACAGTGTTCGCCCCTACACATTATTTTAGCAAATACCGAATATAAATATCTCGGTGATGAACTTGTTTAAAATAAAGATAAAAAATACCACCTACGGCGTGTCGTTCAGTTTCTTTTTCGTCGTCGCACTTGTGTCTGTCTGCTCAGGTACGCAGGCGGATATGCTCTTTGTTACGCTTATGTGCTGCGCACTCCACGAACTGGGTCACCTCGTACTTATGACCGCTTTCGGAAGCTCACCGCAAGAAATTGTTGTCTATGGAGGTGGTATCCGCATTACTCCTGATAATAAACAGCTTTCTAAAAATCACGATCTTGCTGTGCTTTTCGGTGGCGCAGCAGTAAATTTTGCCCTCTGCCTGCTAACATATCTAACAAATGGTGGTGGCTTTTTCTGTCAGGTGAATTTTCTTCTTGGTGCGCTAAACCTACTGCCATTTCGCTATTTTGACGGCGGCAGGATACTCGCCTTGCTTGCCAATGGCAAGATTTGTGAGCTTTTCAGAGCTGTGTTTATACTGCTTACAGCGGTGGCAATGGTTTATATGATACTCCATGGCACCGTGAGCATTTCTTTTGCCGCAACTTTCTGTTTTATCGTCCTCTCCGAAGTCATATATTAACACTTTGCTTATTGCTTTTGTAATAAATTTTTGGTATAATAATATGAAATGCTTATGTATCTGTAGGGGCAAACAGTGTTCGCCCGTTTCACCTCACTTTGTGTATTGCTTTCGCTTTACTGGGTGCGGTGAGATAGTACAGACATTCAATATCGGAGGATAAAACGTTGGAAGAACTGAAAAAGAAAATAGAAAAGCTGCTGCTTAAAGTGCAGCGTCCGTCAAGGTATATCGGCGGCGAGGTGGGCAGTGTTGTGAAGGATAAGGATAAGGTGGACGTGCGTTTTGCCTTCTGTTTTCCTGATACCTACGAGGTGGGTATGTCACACCTCGGCATGAAGATACTTTATGGTCTGAAAAACGCCCGTGAAAATTGGTGGTGCGAGCGTGTCTTTATGCCTGAGGAGGACTACAACAAGCTTATGCGTGAGAACGATATCCCACTTTACGCACTGGAGAGCCTTGACCCTATAAAGGATTTCGACTTTATCGGCTTTACGCTCATGTATGAGCTTTCTTATAATAATGTATTGGAAATGCTCGACCTTGCAGGCGTGCCGGTGCTTGCAAAGGACAGAACTGAGCTTACGCCACTTGTTATCGCAGGCGGTCCGTGTGCCTGCAACCCTGAGCCTATGGCTGACTTTTTCGACCTGTTCATTCTTGGCGAGGGTGAGGAAGTCAACGTTGAGCTTCTTGAACTTTACGAGAGAATGAAGCCTTTGAAGCCTACTAAGCAGGAGTTTCTAAGAGAAGCCGCAAAGCTGGAGGGTGTTTATGTTCCGTCTTTCTATGACGTGGATTACAACGATGACGGTACTGTGAAGTCTATCACGCCAAACGTCCCTGAGGCACCTGCTAGGGTCAAAAAGCGTGTTATAAAGGACTTTGACAAGGTATATTACCCAGAGGGATTTGTTGTGCCGTTCACTCAGATAGTCCATGACAGAGCGGTGGTTGAGGTACTGAGAGGGTGCATAAGAGGCTGTCGATTCTGTCAGGCAGGCTTTATCTACCGCCCGTTCAGAGAGAAAAGCATCGACACCATAAAGAACGAAACAAAGTCTCTTTGTGAGCAGACAGGCTATGAGGAAGTTTCTCTTTCGTCACTGTCAACAAGCGACTATACAGAGATAAACAAGCTTTTGGAAAATCTTGTGGAATACACCGACGGCGAGCAGATAAACCTTTCACTGCCGTCGTTGAGAATAGACAATTTCAGCGAAGAGCTTTTGGAAAAAATAAAGTCTGTAAGAAAAAGCGGTCTGACCTTTGCGCCTGAAGCAGGCACTCAGCGTCTGCGTGACGTAATAAACAAAAACATAACCGAAGAGGAGATAATGCGTACCTGTCGCACTGCCTTTGAGGGCGGTTACAGCACTGTCAAGCTTTATTTCATGCTTGGTCTGCCGGAGGAAACGCTGGAGGACGTTGAGGGTATCGCAAAGCTTGCACAGAAAGTCCTTGACCTTTATTACGAAACTCCAAAGGAAAAGCGTGGAAAGAGCGTGCAGATATCAGTTTCTACTGCAACATTCGTACCAAAGCCTTTTACTCCGTTTGAGTTCGAGCCACAGGCAACTCCCGAGGAGATAAAAGTGAAACAGGAACACCTTTTCAAAAGTCTTACAAGCCGTAAGATACGCCTTAGCACTCATCAATCCTATACATCTATACTGGAAGCAGTGCTTGCAAGGGGTGACAGACGTCTTGGTAAGGCGATATACACCGCATGGAAAAAGGGTTGCTATCTTGACGGCTGGGACGAGCATTTCAAGGCTGACAAGTGGCAGGAAGCATTTGAGGAGTGCGGGCTTGATACAAGCTTCTATGCTCACCGCAGACGTTCTTATGACGAGATAGCGCCGTGGTCGCACCTTGATTATCTTGTGAGCCACGAGTTTTTCGTTCGTGAGAACAAGAAAGCACATCAGGCAGTGACTACACGAAACTGCAAAGAGGGCTGTTCAGGCTGTGGCATAAAATGCGAATACGGAGGTGTTTACTGTGGCAAACGCTGAGCCGAAGAATGTAAATCTCCGTTTGGAGAGATTTGAATACAGAGCGGTATTTTCAAAAACAGGCAGGGCGAAATACATTTCTCATCTTGACCTTATGAGAGCCTTTCAGCGAGTGTTCAAAAGGGCGCACCTGCCAATATGGCACACTCAGGGATTCAACCCTCATGTGTATATAATGTTCCCGCTTGCATTGCCCCTTGGCACTGACAGCAGGGTAGAGATAATGGACTTTGCACTCACTGAGGATATCCCATACGTCGAGGTTTTGGAGCGAATGAACGCACAAACGCCTGTTGGTCTGGAGATAGTGAGCGTTTCAAAGCCTGAGCATAAGCATACCGACATTACAGCGGCGGAGTATGTGGCAAGGCTGAAAACGGATAAGAGCGTACATGAAGTGGCGGAGCTTTTCGGCAAGTTCATGGCACTTGACAAGATAGAGATAGAAAAGCGAACCAAGAAAAAGACTATCAATCTTGTGGATATAAAGCCACATATCACAGTGCTTGACAGCAAAGAGCTAGAGGACAGCTTTGAGGTGACATTAAAGCTGCCCTGCGGAAGCTCCTTCAATCTTAATGTGAACGTAGTCATAGACACGTTCTGTGAGCGTTATGGTATAGAAATATCGGAAATTTATACAGAACGTACAAAAATACTCATGACAAATGGCGAAAATTTTATATAAATATCCTTGCAAAAGGTTTTGAGATGTGGTATAATATTAAAGCATTTGAATTACCGTCGGTTCTTCCGACGAGAGTTAATGCCACGCCTTTGAACGAAAGGCACGACATTAAAGCGGGCAGTCCTCTGGCTTTGCAGCGATAGCTGCCATAAAGCGAATGAATGTCTGAAAATATTAAGGAGGAATTTAAAGTGGACGCTTTAAAGCAGATTTCTAATTCAAGCCTTAAATCCGAGGCACCTGTTATCAATGTTGGTGATACAGTAAAGGTACACGTAAGAATTACAGAGGGTGACAAGTCTAGAATCCAGGTATTCGAGGGCACAGTTATCGCTAAGAAGCACGGTGGAATCCACGAGACATTCACAGTTCGTAGAGTAGCTCACGGCTGTGGAATCGAGAGAGTTTTCCCTGTTCATTCACCTGTAGTTGAAAAGGTAGAGGTTGTACGCAGCGGTAAGGTTCGCCGTGCTAAGCTCTATTATCTCCGTGACAGAGTTGGTAAGGCAGCTAAGGTCAAGGAAGCTATCAGATAATTCTTTCTATAAAAACGAGTCGGCTTTGGTCGGCTCTTTTTTTTATATCCACGACTGAGTTGTTCGCACGATATACGGTAGGGGCGAACAGCGTTCGCCCGCATATATCGCCCGACAATTTTATGATATTCGTACATTCGTTATATTTTCACAAACCATGTAGGGCGTCGTCCCCTACAGTTCTGAATTTGTACAAGTTCTGAGCATGGGCGAACACTGTTCGCCCCTACAGATTATTTGGGATAGTTTGTCTTGCCGCAAAATCACATGACATTTCATCGTCACATTGCACAAAATGTCGGTATTCGATTTGTGCAAACAAATGATTTATATTTTAATTTGGCAACATTTCTGCAATTGTTGCATTTTTTATGCAACAAAATGCCTTTTTTTCTGGATAAGTAGAGGGGGATAATTTCCTCTGCTTCACAGAGAAAGGACGATAAAAATGGCAAAGAATTTTCACACAGACAACAAAGCGTTCATGCTTTACAAAGACTGGGAGGACATTTTTCAGGCGCTTGACAGCAGCGAAGAGATAGGCGAGCTTGTCATGGCGCTGTTTGCTTATGCAAAGAGGGGAGAAACACCAAAGCTGTCAGGCGGAACAAAGATAGCGTTTCTTATGATGAGGGCTGCTATCGAGCGTGACGGCATTGCATGGGAAGAGATGTGTGCTCAAAGGAGCGAGTGCGGTAAAAAGGGCGGCAGACCTAAAAAGTCTGATGAGTCAGGGAATACTGATGAAAAAGCTGAGCAGACAGCTGCATCAGCAGATAATGCAGAAGAAAAACCTCAGGGTATAAATGATACCGCAGAAAAACCAAAAGCTTTTTCACAAACCGAAAGGTTTTCAGAAAAAGCAAAAAAAGCTGATAAAGATATAGATATAGATAAAGACAAAGATACAGATATAGATATAGACAAAGATACAGATAAAGACAAAGATAAAGATAAAGCTATAGATAAAGAGAAAAAGAAAGACGCAGGGACAGCGAAGTCTGTCGTCAGGTCTTTCGGCACACACAAAAATATAATGCTCACATCAGAGCAGTATAACGAGCTTGAAAGCAGGTGTCGGTCTGTCGGTCTGTCTTTAGAGAGCTATATATCTAAATTATCTCAATGGCTGTTTACCAAGGGCAGGCACTGCACAGACCCATACCGCATAATCTCAGGCTGGCTTGACAATGATTCAAAGAGAAAGACTGCGGCAAAGCCCAAAGAAAGACAAGGCTGCGATCTGTCGTGGTATGATGACTTTGCCATGAATTTTGATCTGTCAAAGTTTTTTTAGGCAATATCAAAAAGAAATTTATCTCACCCCCTTGTAATTTGTTTTGAAATTTGATATAATAAATCTATATGAGTATTTGACGGCTTTTGCCGCCTTTGGATAAAGGATCGAGGCTTTTATGGACGATAATAAAAAATTCGGCGACGTTTCTCAGGAGGATATTGACAAGGCTAAAAAAGCCGCCCCTGACGACCTAAAGGAAAAACAGCCCGTGAATGTTATGGACGAGGTCTTTGAATGGGCTGAATCTTTCGTGTTCGCTATGTTTGTGGTGATCCTGATATTTACTTTTTTCTTCAGGATAGTTCTTGTTCAGGGTCCTTCTATGCGTGAGACCTTGCAGGATCAGGATAGACTTATAATCACTCACATAAATTATACACCGCAAAAGGGCGATATCGTTGTTATCAACAGCGAAAAGCTCGGCAAAACTATCATCAAGCGTGTTATCGGCACCGGTGGAGATAAGGTTGTCGTTGATTATAATAACAACACCGTTACAGTAAACGGTAAGGTCATTTCAAATGACAATATCAGGGAAGCTATGTATAACACTAATCTCTTTGATGAGAAATATGAAGTGGAAGAAAATGTTTTTGAGTATGACGTGCCTGAGGGCAAGCTGTTCGTCATGGGTGATAACAGAAATAATTCCACAGACAGCAGAAGGATAGGCTTTATCGATCCATCTGACGTGCTTGGTAAGGCAGTTTTAAGGCTTTATCCATTTGACAGCTTTGGTAAGGTAAGTTGAAAAAGCAGGGCAAAAGAGCTGTTGATAATCTGTTCGACTTTCTTGAGATCATAGTCATGGCAATGTTCGTGGTCGTGCTTGTTTTTACTTTTGTGTTTAGAACAGTGAATGTACAAGGACAGTCAATGCAGGACACTCTTTTTGAAAATGATTCTCTTGTTATATCAAAACTGCTTTATACGCCAAAGCAGGGGGATATAGTTGTGGTCAACTCGTCTGTTCTTGACAATAGGATAATCAAACGTATCATTGCCGTAGAAGGGCAAAAGGTCGAGATAGACAACAAGTCGGCTATAGTCAAGGTCAACGGAGCAGTGCTTGATGAGAGCTATATTAAGTGCGACGGCAGCTTTGATGACGAGTATTTTGATGAAAGATACTATAATAAAGAAAGTGAAGTTTATGAATATGAAGTGCCTGCGGGATGTTGCTTTGTAATGGGCGACAACCGAAATCATTCCACAGACAGCCGTGTAATAGGATATGTGCCTTATGACGAGATAGTCGGCAGAGTTCTGTTTCGATTTGCGGCAGGCAATGATGAGGGCATTGGTAAGGTAGATTGAGTTAGAGTAAGGAGGAAGATATGAGCGAAGTATCTCACGTTCAGTGGTTTCCTGGACATATGGCAAAAACACGCCGTATAATGGCGTCAAACCTGAAGCTTGTGGACGCAGTGGTGGAAATAACTGACGCTCGTATCCCGTTTTCAAGCAGAAACCCTGAAATGAAGCGTATCGTAGGCTCAAAGCCAAGGCTTGTGCTTCTAAACAAGGCTGATTCAGCCGATCCGGAAGTAACGGCAATGTGGCTGGACTATTATGCAAAACAGGGAATAACTGCTCTTGCTACAGATTGTAGGAGCGGCAAAAACGTAAGCAAGTTTTATGGAAAGCTCAAAGAGCTTTTAAAGGACGATATTGAGAAATGGAATGCCAAGGGTATGTCTGGCAGACCTATAAGAATAATGATAGTCGGTATACCAAACGTGGGCAAGTCGTCATTTATAAACAGACTTGCAGGGTCAAGGCTTGCAAAAGTTGAGGACAGACCCGGTGTTACAAGAGGCAAACAGTGGGTGAAGCTTGACGAGGGCTTTGAACTTTTGGATATGCCCGGTGTGCTGTGGCCTAAGTTTGAGGATAAGCTCGTGGGCGAAAGGCTCGCATTTACAGGTGCGGTCAAGGACGATATTATGGATATGGAATATCTTGCCTGCCGTCTGCTGGAGTTTTTGAAAGAGAACTATCCTGAGCTTATTGGGAAACGCTACGGTATCAGAACAGATGATATAGAGCCTGCTGACGAGGAAACTATCGGCTGTGTGGTAGGCTTTGAGCTTCTTGAAAGAATAGGCAGAAAGCGTGGCTTTTTAGTTTCTGGCGGAGAGATAAATACCGAAAGGGCAGCCATTACAGTTATGGACGAGTTCAGAAACGGTACTCTCGGCAGACTTACTCTTGAAAAGCCAAAGGGGTATTGATATGACGCTCAGCGAGTTTGACAACGAGATAAGAAAAGATCATAACGTGGTGTGCGGCTGCGATGAAGCCGGCAGAGGTCCCCTTGCAGGAGATGTGTTTGCAGCGGCTGTGATATTTGATAAGGACACAGTTATAGAGGGGATAAACGACAGCAAAAAGCTTACAGCGAAAAAGCGTGAGGAGCTTTTTGATGAGATAATGGAAAAAGCAGTTGACTTTTCTATACAGACCGCAACAGTGGAAGAGATAGAGGATATAAATATACTTAACGCCGCAATGCTTGCAATGAAAAGAGCGGTGGAGGATATGGATACAAAGCCTGACGTTTGCCTTATCGACGGGAACAAGACCCCTGAGGGTCTTGAATGTCCAGCCATAGCGGTGGTAAAAGGAGATGCCAAAAGTCAGGCAGTGGCGGCGGCTTCAATTCTTGCAAAGGTCGCAAGGGACAGGTATATGGAGCAAATGGCTGAACAATATCCTGAGTATCGGTTTGAGAAGCATAAGGGCTATGGCACAAAGCTCCACTATCAGATGATAGACCAGTATGGACCATGCGGTATACATAGAATGAGTTTTCTCAAAAAGTATTATGCAAAGAAAAATGGGCATTGACCATACCCAGCGCCGAAAGGCTGGCAATATCGGGGAGGACGCAGTTTGCGGCTTTCTTGTAAGACACGGGTATGAGATAATAAAGAGGAATTTTACCGTCAGAGGCGGTGAAATAGATATAATCGCAGAGAAAGCGGATATCATAGCTTTTGTTGAGGTGAAAACAAGAACCATAGGCTCTGTTACCTCAGCTGAAGAGGCTGTCGATCCGGTCAAGCAGCGGCATATCGTTCAGACAGCACAGGCTTTTTGTAAGGGGATTTTAGAGCCTGTGTGCTGTCGGTTCGATGTTGCGGCGGTGGAGCTGGAGAACGGCAGAGTCAAAAAGCTGAGATATTATGTGAACGCTTTTGATGCAAGTATGAAATAAAGACCATGGGTCGGATATGCCGAACGAACTGTGTCTGTAGGGGCGAACACTGTTCGCCCGTGACGTGGAATGTTAGACGTTATCTGAACAAATGGTCTGTAAATAGCCGACACCTGTCGGACATCTAAAACAAGAAGGGTTGTTGTTTATGTTTTACAAAAGTACAAGAAACAGCGAAGTAAAGGTTTCGTCTGCACAGGCGATAGCACAGGGCATTTCTGAGGACGGCGGTCTTTTCGTTCCGTCTGAGATACCTGCCATAACACTTGATGATATCAAGGCTCTTGGCGAAAAAAGCTACGCTGAGAGAGCATTTTTCGTTTTCTCAAAGTACCTCACAGATTTCACAGAGGCTGAGATACGCTACTGTGTAGAGGGTGCTTACAACACAAAGAATTTCGACACAGACAATATTGCAGAGCTTGCTCACCTTTTTGACGGCACTTATATGCTTGAACTGTGGCATGGTCCAACTTGTGCATTTAAGGATATGGCTCTCCAGATACTTCCATACCTGCTCACAACTTCTATCAAGAAGCTTGGCGTTGACAAGAAGGTAGTTATCCTCGTTGCTACATCAGGCGACACTGGCAAGGCTGCTCTCGAGGGCTTCAAGGACGTTGAGGGTACAGAGATACTCGTGTTCTATCCAGAGGACGGCGTTTCAGCTATGCAGAAAAAGCAGATGACAACTCAGGAGGGCGGCAACGTTGGCGTTTGCGCTATCAAGGGCAACTTTGACGACGCTCAGACAGGTGTTAAGACTATCTTCACAAGCAAGGAAACTGCCGACAAGCTTGCTGAGAACGGCATGATGTTCTCCTCTGCAAACTCTATCAACTGGGGCAGACTTGCACCACAGATAATCTACTATGTATCTACATACGCTCAGCTTGTTGCTGACGGCGAGATCGAGCTTGGCGACAAGATAAATATAGTTGTTCCAACAGGCAACTTCGGTAATATCCTCGCAGGCTACTATGCAAAGCATATGGGCGTTCCTGTTAATAAGCTTATCTGCGCTTCAAACGCAAATAACGTCCTCACAGACTTTATAAAGACAGGTATTTATGACAGAAATCGTCCGTTCCATACAACTATCTCACCTTCTATGGATATCCTTATTTCCTCTAACCTTGAAAGACTTCTCTATCACCTTAGTGGCTCTGATGACGCTCAGATAAGAGAGTGGTTCGGCAGCCTTTCCAAGACTGGCAGATATGAGGTAACAGACGAAGTGAAGAAGGCTATCGCTGACGAGTTCTATGCAGGCTGCTGCGACGATGAGCAGACAAAGGCTTGCATTAAGGAGATCTATGACGAGTATTCTTACACTTGCGACACTCACACAGCCGTTGCAGTGAAGGTGTACAAGGACTATGCGGCTGCTACTGGCGACAAGACAAAGACTGTTATCGCTTCAACAGCAAGCCCATATAAGTTCTCAGGCTCAGTTCTTGCAGCTATCGGTAAGGATACAAACGCTGACGAGTTTGGTCTTGTTGACGAGCTTGCCGAGGTTTCAAAGATACCTGTTCCTGCTTCACTTGCTGCACTTAAGGATAAGGAAGTAAGATTCACAAAGGTGATCGACAAGGCTGATATGAAGGACTACATCTACTCAGCTCTGGGTATTTGATATGTACCCGTCCGACTATTGTCGGGCGGAGGTCAGCGCACAGCGTATGTCCACTGACCATGGCGAGGGGAATTAGCCTCTTGCCTTGAATGTCTTGCACTCTGTTTCGTCACAGCAGTTAGGGTCAGTGCAGGTACAGCCTACATTGATCTTGCCTGCGGTACATTCGCAGTTGTTGCTGTTGTAAACGCAGTTGTCTACGTTGCAGTGGATACCGTAAATTCTATCCTTCTCCATTTGTACATCGCTCCTTCCGCAGCTTTTTGCTGCAAAAGTAGTATGTGCATGAGTGGTCGGGATAATACATGAAGTTTCTGGAATGGAGGAAAAACCGTGAGCCTATTTGCCATTGCCGACTTGCATTTGTCGCTGGGTACAGATAAACCAATGGATATATTCGGTGGCTGGTCTGACTATGTGACAAAGCTTGAAACAAACTGGCAGAACAAAGTTCGTCCTGAGGACACCGTGGTGATACCGGGTGATATCTCGTGGGGAATGAATTTTGAGCAGTCGAAAAAAGACTTCGAGTTCATAAATAAGCTCAACGGCAGAAAAATAATATCTAAGGGCAATCACGATTATTGGTGGAACACCAAGAACAAAATGGATAAATTTTTCGCAGAAAACGGTTTTGATACCATAAATATCCTGCATAATAATCATTACAGCTATGATGGCTACGGCATATGCGGAACGAGAGGCTGGATAAGCGATAATGGTGAACCTGCAGATCAGAAGGTTCTGGCAAGGGAAGCAGGCAGACTTGCACTTTCTATCGAGTCTGCGCAAAAGGCAGGCTTAGAGCCTGTGGTGTTTTTGCATTATCCGCCGCTTTTCGGCAATAGCTGTAATTATGATATGCTTGAAGTTCTTCATAAATACGGCATAAAAAAGTGTTTTTACGGACACCTTCACGGAAGAGCCCACGCTTATGCAATAAACGGCACTCGTGACGGAGTGGAATATCGGCTTATAGCTAGTGATTTCTTGCATTTTGACCCATTGGACATAACGAAAATTGTGCAAAGTGACAATTTATAAAAAAATGCTGGAAATGACAATATATTTGTGCTATAATGTATAAGATACATTTATATAATGGAGGAATAATAAATGAGTTTAAAAGCTACAAACAATGTTGAAACCAATAAGTACGAGCTTGAGATCGAGATCTCTGCTGAGGATTTTGAGGCTGCAATAGAGAAAGCTTATCTTAAAGCAAGAAAGAATATCGCTATGCCTGGCTTCCGTAAGGGTAAGGCTCCTAGAAAGCTTATCGAAAAGGAATACGGCGAGCAGGTGTTTTTTGAGGACGCTGTAAATCTTCTGTACGCTCCTGTTGTAAACGGCGCAGTTGAAGAGTCCGGTCTGGAACTTGTTACTCGCCCAGAGGTAGAGGTAACTGAGATCAGCAAGGAAAACGGTGTAAAGCTCAAGGCAACTTGCATCACAAAGCCTGAGGTTGAAGTTAAGGACTATAAGGGTATAGAAGTTGAAAAAGTTGTCAATCCTGTAACTGATGAGGATATCAACAAGCAGCTTGACGCTCTCAGAGAGAAGAATGTAACTGTTGAGACAGTTGACGACAGAGCTGCTGAGAACGGTGACGACGTTGTTATCGACTTCGAGGGCTTCAAGGACGATGTTGCTTTCGAGGGTGGTAAGGCAGAAGACTTCACACTGTCACTTGGAAGCGGTCAGTTCATTCCTGGCTTTGAGGATCAGATCGTTGGTCACAACGCCGGTGAGGATTTCGACATCAACGTAACATTCCCTGATGAGTATCAGGTAAAGGAACTTGCAGGCGCACCTGCTGTATTCAAGATCAAGCTCAAGAGCATATCAAAGAAGGTTATGCCTGAGCTGGACGATGATATGGTAAAGGATTCAACAGAGTTCGATACAGTTGACGAATACAAGGCTGACGTTAAGAAGAAGCTTGAGGAAGCTAACGAGAAGCACGCTGATTCTGAGGTAGAGGCTAAGATATTCGATAAGGTCATCGAGAACATGACAGCTGAGATCCCACAGGTTATGTTTGACAACAGAGTAAACGAGATGATAAGCGAGCTGGAGCAGAGACTTGCACCACAGGGCATCTCACTTGATCTCTATATGCAGTATACAGGTCAGACTATCGACACTGTAAAGAAGGCATATGCTGAGCAGGCTGAGAAGCAGGTCAAGCTCAGACTTGCACTTGAAAAGATCGCAAAGCTTGAGAATATCGAGGTAACTGAGGACGAGCTCAAGGCTGAGTTTGATAAGCTTGCTGAGGCTTACAAGCTTGACGTTGACCAGATCAAGCAGTTTATCCATGATGACGACCTTAAGAAGGATATTGCAGTTGGCAAGGCTGTTGACCTTATCAAGGACGCAGCAGTTATAAAGTAAGATAATTTATGCTTTCGCCCGCATGACCTTATGCGGGCGAAAATAGATTAAGGAGGCAATTTTATGGCATTGGTACCTTATGTAGTGGAACAGACAAGCAGAGGCGAGAGAAGCTATGACATTTATTCCCGCCTGCTCAATGACAGAATAATCATGCTCTGCGACCAGATAGACGACGCAGTGGCAAGCGTAGTAGTGGCACAGCTGCTTTATCTTGAGGGACAGGATCCTGAAAAGGATATCGACCTTTATATAAACAGCCCTGGAGGAGTTATCACTGCCGGCATGGCTATCTATGATACTATCCAGTATATCAAGTGTGACGTGTCAACTATATGCATGGGTATGGCTGCTTCAATGGGTTCATTCCTGCTTTCAAGCGGCACAAAGGGTAAGAGATTTGCTCTGCCAAACAGTGAGATACTCATTCATCAGCCTCTTATCGCAGGCGGCGGAATTTCTGGTCAGTGTACAGATATCAAGATACATTCTGACCACATGGTAAAGACCAGAGAGAAGCTCAACAGGATACTTGCCCAGAACACAGGCAAGCCTATCGAGCAGATCAACATCGACACTGAGCGTGACAATTATATGACAGCTCAGGAGGCTCTTGAATACGGTCTTATCGACAAGGTAATAACTAACAGATAGGTTCGGTGAAATAAATGGCTAATGATACAATAAGAAAATGCTCGTTCTGCGGCAAGCCTGAGGACAAGGTTAGAACACTTTTTTCAGCAGGCACGAGCCACATTTGTGACGAGTGTGTACTTTATTGCTATAATGTTCTGGCTGAGCAGGAGGGACTTCCTACAACGAAGCAGCGTGGCAAGGGTAAAAATGCAGCTGACAGCGGCATAACCCTTAAGAAGCCTGCGGAGATAAAGGCAGTTCTTGATGAGTATGTTATCGGGCAGGAGGAAGCAAAGATAGCTCTTTCTGTTGCGGTATACAATCATTACAAGAGAATTTTGTCACTTAATGACGATGATGACGTAGAGATACAGAAAAGTAACGTTTTGCTTCTTGGACCAACAGGAACAGGAAAAACTTTGCTTGCACAGACTTTGGCAAGGCTTCTAAACGTGCCTTTTGCTATTGCTGACGCTACTACGCTCACAGAGGCAGGCTATGTAGGCGACGATGTTGAAAACGTGCTTACAAGGCTTATTCAGGCGGCAGATTATAATGTTGAAGCGGCTCAGAACGGTATTATTTATATCGACGAGATAGATAAGATATCAAGAAAATCGGAGAACGTTTCTATCACAAGAGATGTAAGCGGTGAGGGCGTACAGCAGGCACTTCTTAAGATAGTAGAGGGCTGTGTGTCCAATGTGCCTCCACAGGGTGGCAGAAAGCACCCACATCAGGAATTCATACAGATAGACACGAAGAATATTTTGTTTATCTGTGGCGGAGCTTTTGAGGGACTTGACAGTGTTATCAAGAAGCGTACAGAGTCATCATCACTTGGTTTTGGCGGAAAGGTCAAGAGCAAGGAGGATGATAACAATGTGATGAAGAGGGTAGTACCACACGATCTTGTTAAGTTCGGTATCGTACCAGAGCTTGTGGGCAGACTCCCTGTTATCACGGTTCTTGACGAGCTTGACGAGGACGCACTTTGCAGGATCTTGACAGAGCCAAAGAACTCTCTTATCAAGCAATATACGAAGCTTTTCAAGCTTGACAACATCGATTTTGAGATCACAGAGGACGCAAAGCGAGAGATAGCCAAGAGGACTATTGAAGAAAAGACAGGAGCAAGAGGACTTAGAGCGATAGTTGAGAAGATACTCACAAAGCTCATGTTTGAAGCACCATCTGATGATGAGATAGTTGGCATAAAGATAACGGCTGAATGTGTTCGTGGCGAAGCAGAGCCTGAGATAACTCGTGCGGTAAGCTCGACCAGAAAGAAATAATAGTACAAATCTTTGTACAGATAAATGAGAGGCGGAGTATTCTGCCTCTTTTTTTGTTGCATTTCTGCGTTATCCGCACATTGTTTATTTGTTTAACAAACCATGTAGGGGCTGGCACCCTCGACAGCCCGCTTTTTGGACGTTACATTTTGTAATTTATTACACAAACTTTGAGAAAACGCACAATTTGTGGTAGGGACGAGCATTGTTCGCTCGTTTCGGTCGCTTGCATAAATTTGTCACAATCAAAAAAATTCGACACTTCGATATCGGGACGTCGGGGGCGCCGTCCCCTACATTTTGTTGTTTACGATACGAGGTCATGAAGCTAACGGGCGACACTCCCAACTTTGACCGCTTTTTCCCTTGAATTATGCGGAAATATGTGCTATACTAAAGAAAATACACTATAGGGGGTATCCAAATGAATGAACTTATCCAACAGTTTATTACTGATGAAGTCACTGCTCTCACTTACTCCGACCTTTGGAACTTCGTCAACTCCAACTCCATTTGCCGTGGTACTTTCGAGGGCAATAATCACATGATAATGAAAATCTCCTCTAATCAATTTATTATTTATCGCATTTGCCTTGGTATGGAAAACACCAAATATCAGGAAGCTGTTCTTGTTGCAAAAACCTACCTGCTTAAAAAGATAAATAGCATGGCTTATCAGCTTCATTTAGAGGATATTCAGAACATTTTAGACTAATTGCTTTTTAAGGAGATCATAAAATGAGCGTGCCTTTGGCTGAACGAATTAGACCCAAAACCCTTGATGATATTGTGGGACAGACCCACCTGTTAGGCGAAAATAAACCTCTCAGGCGTATTATCGAAAGCGGTAAAATACCGAATATGATTTTTTATGGTCCGTCAGGTGTTGGCAAAACCACGGTCGCAAGAATGATAGCAAATAATGCTAATATGACTATGCATAAGCTTAACGGCACAAGTGCTTCTATTGCTGATATCAAGCAGATAGTTGCTGAAACTGAGACACTCAGCGGCATTAATGGTATCTTGCTTTATCTTGACGAGATACAGTATCTTAACAAAAAACAACAGCAATCGCTTCTTGAATACATTGAAAACGGCAAGATAACTCTTATTGCTTCTACCACTGAAAATCCGTATTTTTATGTGTATAATGCTATAATCAGCCGTTCAACTGTGTTTGAGTTCAAACCGCTGACTTCGGAGGAGATCTTGCCTGCAATAAAGCGTGCTTTTCAGCTTATGGCTGATGAGTTGGGGCTGAAACTACGTCTTGAAAATGGTGTGTTGGAGCATATCGCAAGGGGCTGTGGTGGTGATGTGAGAAAGTCAATAAATACAGTGGAGCTTTGCATACTTTCGGCAGATAATGACGGTGAAAAGCTCACCGTGAACCTTGATAATGTGAAGCTTCTTACTCAGCGTAGCAATATGCGCTATGACCGTGCAGGGGACGAGCATTATGATATTCTGTCGGCTTTGCAGAAGTCCATAAGAGGTTCTGACGAGAATGCTGCACTTCATTATGCCGCACGGCTTATGGAAGCTGGGGATATCATTTCTCTGTGCAGACGGCTGCTTGTTATCGCAAGCGAGGATATAGGACTTGCGTATCCAATGGCGGCGGTAGTGACGAAATCCTGCGTTGATTCGGCATTGCAGTTGGGATTGCCTGAAGCAAGGATACCATTGGCGGAAGCTGTGGTTCTTCTTGCCACTGCTCCAAAATCCAATTCTGCTGAATCAGCAATAGACGCAGCTTTAGCAGATGTGAGAAATGGTGATTTTGGAGATTATCCACGGCATTTGCAGAATAAGCATTTTGACGGTGAGGGCGCAAAAGTGAAAGGACAGCACTATCTTTATCCCCATGACTATCCAAACCATTGGGTGAAACAGCAGTATCTGCCTGATAAGCTTGTGGGGAGGACTTATTATCAGTATGGTGAGAATAAGACAGAGCAAATGGCGAAAGCGTATTGGGAGAAGATAAAGAAGTGAGAAATTGAAATAACGAAAAGAGCGAAGCAATTTTGCGGCAGTAAAACCTATTCTCCACAAAAATTAATCGCCGCAGGCGATATCTTAATTCCTCATTCCTCAATCAAAAAAATTTTCGTTGACATCAAAAGAAAAATACGCTATAATAAAAGAGAACGGAATGTCCGTAAAATTTTATGATGGGAGTAATTTCGATGAAAATAATGGATACTATCGGCTTTGTTGAAAATGTCGATAAAGAAGTCGGCGAAGCAATGGAAGCCGAGCTGGCAAGACAGAGAAGAAATCTTGAGCTTATAGCAAGCGAAAATATCGTTTCACCTGCCGTTATGGCTGCAATGGGTTCTGTGCTTACTAATAAGTATGCTGAGGGATATTCTGGTAAGAGATATTATGGCGGCTGTCAGTGCGTTGACGTTGTGGAGGATATAGCTGTTGAAAGAGCCTGCAAGCTTTTCGGTGCTAAGTATGCTAACGTCCAGCCACATTCCGGCGCTCAGGCTAACACTGCTGTTTATTTTGCTCTTCTTAAGCCAGGCGACACTGTTATGGGTATGAGCCTTGACGCTGGCGGACACCTTACACACGGCTCACCTGTAAACCTTTCAGGTAAGTATTTTAATTTTGTTCCTTACGGCGTAAATGACGAGGGATATATCGACTACGAGGCTCTTTACAAGCAGGCTAACAAGTGCAGACCTAGACTTATTGTTGCAGGTGCAAGTGCTTATCCAAGAGCTATCGATTTTGAGAAGCTTTCTGAGATAGCAAAGGCTGTTGGTGCATATCTTATGGTAGATATGGCGCATATTGCAGGACTTGTTGCCGCAGGCTGCCATCAGTCACCTGTACCATATGCTGACATTGTTACAACAACAACACATAAGACCCTGAGAGGACCAAGAGGAGGACTTATACTCACAAACAACGAGTATATAGCTAAGAAGATAAATTCTGCTATTTTCCCAGGCACACAGGGCGGTCCTCTTATGCACGTTATCGCTGCAAAGGCAGTTTGCTTTGGCGAGGCTCTCAAGCCAGAGTTCAAGGCATACGGTGAGCAGATCGTAAAGAATGCACAGGCTCTTGCAAAGGGACTTCTTGACAGAGGATTCAATCTTGTATCAGGTGGCACAGACAATCATCTTATGCTTGTTGACCTCAGACCATTCCACATCACAGGCAAAGAGTTTGAGAAGAAACTTGATGAGGTTTACATCACTGTAAACAAAAATGCTATCCCTAACGACCCTGAGAAGCCATTTGTAACCAGCGGTGTAAGAGTTGGTACAGCGGCAGTTACCACAAGGGGACTTGTTGAGGAGGATATGGACGTTATTGCAGAGTGTATGTATCTCACAGCAACAGACTTTGACAATAAGGCTGATGAGATCAGAGAAAAGGTAAACGCTATCTGCAAGAAATATCCACTTTACGAATAATTGTACGGATTTATATACTGTTGATACACAAAGGGAGCGGCTTAGGTCGCTCCCTTTTTCTCAATAATATATGAATAAATCTCTCTTTTGGTTGATTTTTAACAGAGATCGTGTTATAATAATCTTTTAGAGTATAATTAAAAGGTGGGATATACTTTGCCAATTAAAATACCAAATGACCTTCCTGCGTTCCAAACGTTGGAAAATGAGAATATATTCGTTATTCCCGATGACAGAGCCGCTCATCAGGACATTCGTGCCTTGAAGATCGCTATTGTCAATCTCATGCCTGACAAAATTGCGACAGAAACGCAGCTTCTGCGTCTTTTGAGCAACACACCTCTTCATGTTGACATCGACCTTATTCAGATGAGCAGTCATATGTCAAAAAACACCTCTTTGGAGCATATGCTCGCTTTCTACAAGAACTTTGATGAGGTGTGTGATAATCGTTATGATGGTCTTATCATCACTGGTGCGCCTGTTGAGCAAATGGAGTATGAAGACGTTGATTACTGGGACGAGCTTTGCAGAGTTTTTGAATGGTCAAAGACCAATGTTTTCTCAACTATCCACATATGCTGGGGCGCTCAGGCTGGGCTTTATTACCATTATGGCGTTCCGAAATATCCTTTGAAAGAGAAGATGTTTGGCAATTTCAAGCACCATATCGACTATCCCGAAAGCATTATTCTTAAAGGCTTTGGAGATGTTTTCCATTGTCCGCACTCACGTCATACTGAAGTGCGTCGTGAAGACATCGAAAAGGTGGACGACCTTATAGTGGTGGCAGTGTCAAACGAGGCGGGTGTGCATCTTGTTTCAGATAGGACACAAAGACAGTTTTTTCTGTTCGGTCACTGGGAATATGATCGTGAGACCCTTGCAAAAGAGTATTTCAGAGATAAGGAAAAGGGGCTGCCTATACAGATACCATATAGCTATTTTCCTGACGATGATCCAAAAAACAAGCCTATTTTCAATTGGAGCTGTTCGGCTAATCTGCTTTATTCAAACTGGCTCAACTACTGCATTTATCAGAAAACGCCATATGATCTTAATGAGCTTGAGCCACTGGGGACTGCACAATGAAGAACGGCAGACATATAGCTGAGTTTTACGGTGTTGGAGTAATGCTCGCAATAGTGGGTGGCTATCTTGACGCTTATACCTACATCAGTCGTGACCACGTTTTTGCAAATGCACAGACAGGTAACATGGTGTTGTTGGCTATCAATATCAAAGAGGGAAGCTGGCTGAAGGTCTTTCTTTATCTGATGCCTATACTGTCCTTTATGCTTGGCGTGCTGATAGTGGAAGCTGTGAAGCTGAAATTCAATGAACACCCGAGGATACATTGGCATAGGATCATAATCGGTGTGGAGCTTGTGGTGCTGACTATTGTGGGATTTATCCCTGCCGGTACGCTTAACACATTGGCGAATATCCTAGTTTCTTTTACCTGTGCAATGCAGGTGGAGGGTTTTAGGAAGATGGACGGAAAGCCTTTCGCTACCACGATGTGTACTGGCAATCTTAGAAGCGGTACGGATAATCTGTTTCAGTATTTGAAAACTAAGGATAAGCAAAAGCTTGGTAATGCAATGCAGTATTATGGTATAATCCTTTGCTTTATAAGTGGAGCGGCAGTGGGTGCATTTGTCACAGAATTGCTTGAAACTAAAGCGGTGTTTGTTGCTTTGACAGGTCTTGTTATCGCACTCTGCATTTTAAGAAGCGACGACGATAAATTAGCAGAAGGTAAGTGACGATCACCGAGCGAAGCCTTGTCAGGGCTTGAGGCATAGACTGAATATGCGTAAGCCAGACAATAAAATAAGAAAATCAAAAAGCAAAGCAGTGCTTGAGAAAAATCTCAGCACTGCTTTTTTTATTTCATTTTGCAAAACCACCTTTCAAAACACAAAGTGAATTGGTGGCAAAACAAAGTAATATGGATATCCAAATAATAATTGCAAAAAATATAACGTCACAAAAGCGAAAATGATGTTATCTGACTGCTTTTGATTGAATGTTGTTAAAATGCACAAACATCTTATTCATAATTTATAAAAACGGCCAAAAATAATGTTGTGTGAATGATTTTGAACGGAATTGCTTGACTTTTGCTGTACAATATGATATTTTAATATCAGAAACAATCAATATCGTTCAATTGACGTCAAAAAACATTATTGAAATTTGAAAAGGTGATAAAATGCTTACAGAGGAAAGGTACTCTATTATATTAGAGAGAGTCAAGCAGAATAAAAGTGTGAAGCTTCTGGAGTTGTGCGAGCTTTTAAAAGCTTCTGAATCAACGATACGCCGTGACTTGACGGTTCTTGATGAAAGGGGTCTTTTGAAAAAAGTTCATGGTGGTGCTATATCTGCCGAGGAACATTCTTTCAATCCGGAGGAACAGGACGTTGAGTCAAAGTCAAAGCTTTTTACCGATGAAAAGCTTGCAATTGCGAGGTTTTCAGCATCTCTTGTGGATGACGGCGATTTCATTTTTATCGACGCCGGAACGACTACAGGCTATATGATAGACTTTCTGCCGGATAAGAAAATTACCTTTGTGACTAACGCTTTCGTTCATGCCAAAAAGCTTGCTCAGCGTGGCTTCAAGGTCTATATGCCGGCAGGGGAGATAAAGCTCACAACGGAGGCTATTGTTGGTGCTGAATGTGTCAGCAGTCTGCAAAGCTACAATTTCACCAAAAGCTTTCTTGGAGCAAACGGAATTTCGTTGTCAGGTGGTATAACAACACCGGACAGAAACGAGGCAAGAGTGAAGTCTACCGTGGTGTTAAACAGTCAGACTGTTTATATTCTTGCAGATCACTCTAAATTCGATCAGATATCTGCGGTCACTTTCGCTCAGCTTGGACGTGTGAAGATAATCACCGACAAGCTTCAAGACAAAAAATATCTTACAAAAGCAAATATCAAGGAGGTAATGTAAAATGGTATATACTGTAACATTCAATCCTGCTATCGACTATGTTGTTCATACAGGGGAAATGAAGCTTGGGTCTACCAACCGCTCAGATAGGGAAGAGATGTATTTCGGTGGCAAGGGTATAAATGTGTCTATAGTTCTTAGAGAGCTGGACATTCAGTCAAAGGCACTTGGCTTCACTGCAGGCTTCACAGGTGAAGCTATCGAGAACGGACTAGCGGAAATGGGAATTGATACAGATTTTGTTCATCTCAAAAAAGGTAATTCCCGTATAAATGTGAAAATAAAATCTGCTGAGGAAACAGAACTGAATGGTCAGGGCCCTGATATAGATGATGAGGCTGTGAATAAGCTTTTTGCAAAGCTTGATAAGCTTCAGGACGGAGATACGCTTATACTTGCAGGAAGCATACCCGCCTCACTGCCGTCAGATATCTATGAGAAGATACTCGAAAGGCTCGCGCACAAGAATATCAGAACAGTAGTGGACGCAACAAAAGACCTGCTTCTTAATGTGCTTAAATATAAACCTTTCCTTATCAAGCCTAACAACCACGAGCTTGGCGAGATGTTCGGAGTGACACTCACTAATGATGAGGAGATAGAAAAATACGCACGTAAGCTTAAAGAAATGGGTGCTGTGAACGTGCTTATCTCAATGGCAGGGGACGGCGCAATGCTTATTGACGAAAACGGTGAAATACATCGCTGTGGAGTATGTAATGGTAAGGTGAAAAATTCCGTTGGTGCAGGCGATTCAATGGTGGCAGGCTTTACCGCTGGTATATTGCAGGGCGATTATGAATATGCTCTTAAACTTGGCACAGCCGCTGGCGGTGCGACTGCTTTTTCTGACGGGCTTGCTCAAAAAGAAAAGATCGCAGAGCTTCTTGAAACGCTCTGAAAAAATATAGGGACGCGGAGCGATGGCAGTTTCAGGTGCAACTTTTGCTGCTCCTGGCGTAAATGTTCCATCAGGCTTTCTTGGCGCATTGCTTGCAGGTTTCCTTAGGAAAGTTACAGAATAGTCTTTACAAATATAAGAAAATATAATATAATAATGTTAACAATCATAAATAAATTAAGTTTCAGAAAAGGAGAGATCTATTATGGTATCAAAGGTCGTAAAAGTAGTAAATGCAGAGGGACTTCATATGCGTCCGGCAGGTATCGTTGCAAAGGCTGCTAAGGAGCATCCTGAGTGCGAGATCATGATGAAAGCAAACGGCAAGGACATCAAGGCTAAGGCTGTTATGCAGATAATGGCAGCAGGTATCAAGAAGGACACTGAGGTAGAGATAATCGTAACAGGCGAAAACGAGCAGGCTGTTCTTGACGAGTTCGTTAAAATGTTTGAGGACGGTTTCGGCGAATAATTCCTAATATCCCCAAAATAATTCAGACAAGACCGTAGCGTAAACTGCGGTCTTTCTGAGCAATATGACGTTGTAAAAAAAGCCAAAAGAGAGAAATACATATGGACAAAAAATATCTTTTACTTCTTGCACAAAAATTTCCTACTATAGACAGTGCCGCCAGCGAGATAGTAAATCTATCTGCAATACGCAGTATGCCAAAGGGTACAGAATACTTTTTCAGCGATATCCACGGGGAGTATGAAGCCTTTTTGCATATGCTAAAAAGCGCATCTGGCATGATAAAAAACAAGATAGACCTGACCTTAGGAAAAGCAGTTTCCTCGGCAGAGCGTGAAGCCCTTGCCTATCTTATTTATTATCCCGACAAGCAGCTAAAGCGTTTGCGTGATAAAAACGGGCTTTCAGACGAGTGGCGCAGACTTACTATCTATCGTCTGATACTTGTTTGCGAGGCGGTGTCGGCAAAGTATACACGTTCGAGAGTGCGAAAGAGCATACCAAAGGATATGGTCTATATACTTGACGAGCTGCTTAATGTCACTGATGATGTGGTAAAGGAATATTACTATGACGAGATAATCACCACAATTCTTGACACTGGGATCGCAGACCGCTTTATAAAGTCCCTTTGCGAGCTTATACAATCTCTTGCTATCGACAAGCTGCATATTATCGGAGATATATATGACCGTGGTCCAAGAGCAGATATTATTATGGACGAGCTTATGAAAATGCACGATGTCGATATACAGTGGGGCAACCATGACATTTCGTGGATGGGTGCGGCTTCAGGTAATCTCGCTCTTATTGCAAATGTTATCCGTATCTCCATGCGATACAATAACTTTGACGTTCTCGAGGACGGCTATGGATTAAATCTTCGTGCGCTGGCGGTCTTTGCAGGAGAAACATATAAAAACGATGAGTGCGCAATTTTCATGCCACAGACACTTGATGATAATATCTATGACCCAGTTGATGCAAAGCTTGTGGCAAAAATGCACAAGGCTATCACAGTTATACAGCTAAAGCTAGAGGGGCAGCTTATCAGGCGGCACCCTGAATGGAAACTATCTCACCGTGACCTTTTCAGCATGGTGGACTTCGCAAATGGCACTATAACAATAGACGAGAAAACTCATAAGCTTCTTGACGGCAATTTTCCTACAGTTGATCCTGCCAATCCTCTTGCGCTTACCGAAGGCGAAAATGAGCTTATGACGATTCTTGCAAACTCGTTTATGCACAGCGACAGGCTCAACACACATATGCGTTTTTTGTATTCAAAAGGTTCAATGTATAAGACCATAAACGGTAATCTGCTTTTTCACGGCTGTATCCCTCTTGATGAAAATGGAAAGCTTCTGAGCTTAAGTATAGCAGGAGAGCAGTATTCGGGTAAGGCAATGCTAGATAAGCTTGACGAAATAGCCAACAAGGCGTATTTCTTACAGCCTTGTGAGGAGAAAAGCAACTGTGCAGACCATTTGTGGTATCTGTGGAGCGGCGCACGTTCGCCTCTTTATGGCAAGGACAAAATGGCGTTTTTTGAGCGATATTTCCTTGAAGATAAAAAGCTTCACAAGGAAAATTATAATGCCTATTATCACTTCTCAGAGAAGCCTGAGATATGCGGAAAGATACTTGAAATGTTTGGGCTTGACCCACAGCGTGGTCATATCATAAACGGTCATGTACCTGTAAAGATAAAAAATGGTGAAAGCCCTGTCAAGGCAGACGGCAGGCTGTTCGTTATTGACGGTGGTATCTCAAAGGCTTATCAAAAAGCCACCGGTATCGCAGGCTACACTCTTATTTATGATTCCCACAGCCTTAATCTTGCGGAGCATAAGCCGTTTATTGCAGGAGAGAGTGAGCATACTCCTGAGATACATATGGTGGAAAGACTTGACCGTCGGGCAAACATTTCAGATACCGACAAGGGAAGGGAACTGCTTTTGCAGATAAACGATCTCCGTGACCTGTTGGACGCTTATCGCTCTGGAGATATCAAAGAAGGTTATAAGGTATTTTAGACGTTCTGAAATGAGCTTAACACATGGAAAAGGGAGAACTGAACTGGGCTGTTATCGGCTGTGGCGTTATCGCAAACGAAATGGCAAAGCTTAGGAAAGAATGGGGACTTAAATACCCAAATGAGCTATGGTGATATCCTCCTAATGATTCTAACAAGTCAAAAGGCACTGGCTTCAATTGGAAGCCAATGCCTTTTTTATTTCTTGTTTTGCTGTAAAAACAAGTACAAATTATAGTACAAATAAATTACAAGTACAAAAATACGTACGTTTATCACACAAATTCAGAGCAGATATTTTTGTAACATTCATTGGTGGAATAGACCCATTTTGTGAGCCTGCCGCTGGTGATGAAATAGTTTATCTTTGAGGGAAAAACGCTGTTTTCAAATACGTCTACGATAATGAGCTTGACTTTCATTTTTTCGGGGATAAGAGCTTTTATGTAAACACTTGCTGCCTGACCCACACGCACATTTTCTCTTGGTTCTGCAAGCCCTGCAAGGTTCGGAGCAAGCTCTATAAAAATACCGTATGGTTCAATGGAGCGTACTATCCCGCCTACGGTTTCTCCTGTGGAGAACAATGCTGCATTTTCTTCCCATGTGCCTAAAAGTTCCTTGTGAGAAAGGCATATCCTGTCCTCGTCACAGCTTTTTACCACAGCATATATGTCCTGACCGTTGAAAAATCTGTCGTTGGGGTGGGTGATGCGTGAGACGGATATGGCGTCTATTGGTATAAGTGATGGAAGACCACAGCCTATGTCAACAAAGCACCCGAAAGGCTCAAGGTGTGTTACCTTTGCCGGTATAACGTCCCCTGATGTGAGGGTACTTATATATCGTTCAATGCACTCTTCCTGTGCAAGACGCCTTGACAACCTGCATATGACCTCGCCCTTTTCGTGAACAATATCTGTCACCTTGAAGCATACCGTTTTGTTTACCCTAGAAAGTAATGCTATGTCTTTTGTTTTGCCTTCTTGTATTCCGATTGCTCCCTCTGATCTTGGGATTATTCCTTTGCCAAAGGGAAGCTCTACTATTATGTTGTGTTCGCTGTCACAAAGCACAGCATGACCCTCCAGTATCAATCCCTGAGCCATTGCCTCAGCCATTGTTCGTTCGCTTTGAAGATAATATCGGTTTTCAGGGCTATTGAAGATCTTGCCCTCAGGTAAATATTTTTTCATTATTTTGCCTCTTTCCCCACAGATTTTTTTAAAACAGCAGGATCTCTGTGGTTGATCCATTGATTTTGTTCATATTCTGCACATATTTTATTTGTGATAATTGTGCGTGAACTCTTGCTGATACAGTAAATTAATATTCAATGTGCTGAAATATTAGTACAATTTTTATATTCTTTGCTTCAAATTATAAACAAAAATCAAAAAAACTATAAAAAAGCTTGACAAATGCAATTGTGCGTGTTACAATAGTGTAGTAATTTGTAATCAGTTTGTAACTTTCTTAACCGTTATCGTTACAGATTGATACATAATTTTAATCGACCGTAATAAAATTAAATAGCGGCACAGACATGACCGCCGCTAATTAAAAGAAAGGGTGTGAATTGGCAATGCAGCGTGTATGCGTTGTAAAGCCGTATTATTAATGGATCATTCAGCAAGTTTTATTTCAGCAAAGAATAAGTCACTGAAAGTGATAGTGATGTTCATTGCAGCACTTATGACATTTTTGGTAATGACAGAGGGCTTTAGTGCCGATGCTGCTGCAGCAAAGCTTTCAACTCCTAAGATGACCGCTCAGATCAACTATGGAAGTGACTTCACTCATCCGTATAACAAGCAGACAAACACTATCAAGGTGCATTGGAGCAAGGTAAGAGGTGCTTCAAGCTATGAGCTGTACATCAAGGGCGGCAAATATAAGAGCTGGAAGAAATACAAGACAGTCAAGAACACGAACTGCACTGTTACAGGTCTTAAGAGAACGACTTCCTATCAGTTCAGAGTAAAGGCTGTAAACGGCTCAGCCGCTTCTGCTTACTCAAAGACACAGACAATAAAGACAGCAAGAATGGACTTCAATAAAGCAGGCTGGGAAGCAATGTGCCGTATAGTTTATCATGAGGTCGGTAAGATGTCAGGCTCAGAGTGGGATAAGCCTATCGTTTATGTTGCAGATTGTGTTGCAAACCAGTATGTTGCCGCAAAGTACACAAAGAATGCAATGTGGAGATCCTACTATGCAAGATATAAGAATGTTCAGGATATCATTTATAAGAGCGGCGGATTTATGTCATCTGCACAGCTTTCAAGGGACGGAGCAAATTATTCAAACGTTTCCAGAAGAGTGAAGCGGGCAGTTTTTGGCGCAGTATACGGCAAAACTCACCTTAATGGTATTGCTAATGACTATAATGTTTATTTCTGGTGCAACAGAAGCTACAAGACAAACAGCAGCAAGATAGCTTACTCGTTTAAAATTCCTTGGGGTTATTTCAATGTCTGGAGAACCTATTGGGGATAATTGTAATACTATTATAGAATTATGTGAAAGAAGAGCAGAACAAAGCGTCTGCTCTTTTTTCGTTGACAAGAATGCGGCGGTGTGGTAAAATGAAGTTGATAAAAGCAGGGAGGGATCAGAATGCTTGTGGGTGCGGTCGGCTATAATTATCGCCATAGAAAAGATTTTATTATGGATTGCCCTCACGGAGTGGGCTGTCCACTTATATTGCTCATAAAAGAACCGTCGGTGTTCGTTATAAACGGTATCGAGCATAGGGCAGAGAAAAATTCTTTTATCCTGCTTTCACCGGATACCCCTGTGAAATACCATGCCGCAGAAGAGTTTTATACAGATGATTGGCTGTATTTCAATTATGAGCAGGGCGATAGTGAAAAATTTGAAAGGCTTGATGTTCCAAAAGATACACTGGTATACCTTGGAAATATCGATGAGCTTAGTCAGATAATGCGTTCGGTAGCATATGAGTATCAGCTCATGAAAGAGGGGCATGAGGAAGTAACACGGTGCTATATGGAGATCTTTTTGTTAAAGCTTGCAAGACAGCTAAAGTGTACAGACAAGAAGTCCTGTATTATTACTGATAGGAACAGCCGCTTTATGCAGCTCAGAGCATACATATATGCAATGCCTGAGGACATCGCAGACGTAGGCAGCATGGCATGGGATATGGGTATAAGCAGGTCAAGTTTTCAGCATATGTATAAGAAAATGTTTGGAGTGAGCGTCATGACAGACGTTATAAGCGCACGAATGGAAAGAGCCAGTCAGCTTCTTGCAACGACAAATCTCAGCGTAAGGGAAGTGGCTGAGAGGTGCGGTTATACTAATGAATATGGTTTTATGAAGCGGTTTAAAATGCACTTTGGAAAAACTCCAACGGAGTTTCGGAGTATGCTCTGACAATGGCGGATAAACTTTAGACGGCATAACAAAAGAGGTCAAGGAATGTGTCCCTGACCTCTTTTATGTTATTCTATTCTTCAACAAATACAGCGGCCGAGCCTTTAATAATGAGCTTTCCGTTTTCAAGGCTTGCGCCATGACCTACTGTATAAATTATCTTGCCATTGACGTTTTTGATCTCTGTCGTTTCGTCTTTTGGATTTATGACCGCCAGTATGCTCTGTCCCTCGCACTTACGTCTGTATACCAGAGGATATCCGCTTGACAAAAACTCTATCTCGCCTCTGCTTTGCAGTGCAGGATTTTTCTGCCTGAAGCTTATAAGCCCTTTGACTTCGCTTCTAAGCGATGTGCTGTCTTTGGATTGGCTTTCAGCGTCAGGTCTGTCTTTACTGCTGTCCAGCGGTACATAGAGCATTTCAGCCTTAGCTGATGAGAAGCCAGCATTAAGCCCCTTGTTCCACTGCATAGGCGAACGTGAGCCAGTTCTGCCATAGCCACCCTCAACTGATGTCAGATTCTCCACATATCTCATGCCTATTTCGTCACCATAGTAGATAAACGGTGCGCCCGGCATTGTGAGCAGGAAAGCAAATGCAACACGCATTTCGTCTGTATCAAGGGTTCTTGCAAGTCTGTCCATATCGTGGTTGCCTGACGGGATACAGATAAGACCCTTGCCGTCTGTCTTGGCATAATTGGTTTTGTATGCTTGAACAAATTCTTTAGCCGAACCCTTGCCACGCTTTGAGAAATAAGGCTCTTCACAGCGGAAAAGGTCATTATAATGTGACGGACCAAAGTGCAACAGAAAGTCCATATGGAAGCCACCAATTATTGACTTGTCAGGTTCTCCCCACTCTGATACCATAGCGGCATATGGGAACTCCTTATCGAGAAATTCTCTTACGTTTTGCCAAAGTGCGATAGTGCCTTTGCCGTTCTCGTCATTCTTTACAAGAGAGCCTGCCATATCCACTCTGAAACCGTCTGCACCGGCACTGAGCCAAAAACGCATTATATCCTTGAGTGCTTCAAGTGTAGCTCTTGGACCTTCGTCATTCATAGACTGCTGCCACTTTTTATCAGGATCAGGCTTATAATAGCCGTAGTTAAGTGCAGGCTGATGTGAGAAGAAATTCACGGCACATGAGCCGTCCCTGTCGGAGATACCACGGATACTAGCCATGCCGTCAGGCTCTACCCATATGCTGTCTGTCCACACATAGCGGTCTGTGAACTCGTTTCTCTCGGCTTTCATTGATTCCGTAAACCACTTGTGAGTAACGGCAGTATGACCAGGTACAAGGTCGAGGAGAACGTGCATACCACGCTTATGAGCCTCGTTAAAAAGCTCAACCAAGTCCTCGTTAGTGCCATAACGTGGAGCGACTGTGTAATAGTCCTCAACGTCATAGCCTGCATCGCCAAAAGGTGATTTGAAGCATGGGTTTATCCAAATAGCGTTACACCCCAGCTCGCAGATATAGTCAAGCTTTTCTGTAATACCCTTGATATCACCGATACCGTCTGAGTTTGTGTCATTGAACGATTGTGGATAGATCTCGTAGAAAACTGCGTTGTCAAGCCACTGTGGCTTCTTTGTCATGATAATTCCTCCTGAATATCGTCAGAATATATTTATTAGTCTTCCATGCCCTTCATGTACTCCACGAACTGCTTTGCAACTCTCGGTGAACGTCCCGCTCTCGAAAGCGCATAAGCCTCAGCCTTTTGAAGCACCTCATCAATAGGAGTTTTAAGCTCGTATTGCTTTGCAAGTTTCTCAACTACATCAAGGTAGATCTTCTTGTCAGGCTTCTGATATGTGACAGTAAGTCCAAAACGGTCTGACAGTGAAAGAAGCTCCTGCATAGTGTCTTTGAAGTGTATCTCGTCACCCTCTCGTGAGGAGAACGTCTCGTGTACAAGATGTCTTCTGTTTGAGGTAGCATAAATGCAGAGATTGTCCGCAGTTGATGAAACGCTTCCTTCGAGGATAGCTTTCAGTGCCGCAAAATCATCATCGTCCTCTGTGAATGAAAGGTCGTCTATGAAGATAATGAACTTCAATGGATTTTTGCTTACCGTTTCTACAATGGCTGGTATCTCATGGAGCTGCTTCTTTTTAAGCTCGATAAGTCTGAGACCCTTGCAGGCATATTCGTTTGCTATGGCCTTGACAGTTGAGGACTTGCCTGTACCGCAGTCACCGTAAAGCAGAACGTTGTTGGCAGGCTTGCCTTTCAAAAGCGCAAGAGTGTTGTTGATGACCTCCTGACGCTCACGTTCATAATTGTGCAGGTCGGAAAGCTTTATGTCATCAGGATATTCAACCGGAACTATCTTGCCGTCTTTTATGACAAATACATGATACTGTGAGTAAATGCCATATCCGTACTGACCGATAGCGTGTATACGGTCGGCATATATCTGCGAGAAGTCAAGCTTTTGTGTAGCATATCTCGGCAGAAAGCCGTCATAGTCTATCTTTGAGATTATCTCGTCACTTGGTATCTGTGAAAGCTCCTCGATAACGGCAAGCTCGTTTGCAAGACATTCCTCCAAAAGCGCACCTGTCTCCTTGCCTTCTCCCTTTTTAAGCATAAAAAGGTTTTCATTTTCAAGAACCAGCTTGAGCATATATTCTGTAAGATTATCCGAATATGCAAAAAGCTCAGCCACAAAATCTGAGTATTTTTCTATAGCCATGTCGCTGTCAGATTCGCATACAGCAAGTGTGTCAAGTAGCTTTTCAAAGACAGGAACTTCATGTAAGCTCTTGAATATTACTAATGTGTGTGCCTGACGGCAGAGTGCCTTAAAATCGTGCATTATGAACACTTCTTTCTTCATATTTTATATTTATTCTTTATTATACAACATATCATTACTTTTCGTCAACATCTACATTGCACGATTTTAACAAAAAACATTACCGCTTTTTGTAGCTTAAAGCAAAATATTTTTGCCCGTTATGATTTACTTTTGTTTTGAAAAATGCTATAATACTATAATAGACCATTATAGAAATAAAAGGAGAAATGGATATGACGGACAAAAACGTATCTATCATGAATATCGGCAGTATGGGTTATCTTCCACAGGTATTCAAAAAGATAGAGAATGAAAAAAAGCTTAACATTGTTTATTTGGGTGGCTCGATAACAATGGGCTGTAATGCTACAAAGACTGAGTTAAGATATGTTGACCGCAGTGCAAAATGGTGGCAGACGAATTTTCCTGACGCTGAGATAAGCTACTTCAATGCTGGTATTGGTGCAACTACCTCGCAGTTTGGGGTGGCAAGAGTGCAGGAACACGTCCTTGACAAACAGCCAGACCTTGTTTTCGTTGAGTTTTCGGTAAACGACAGCAGTTCGCCCCTATTTATGGAAACATACGAGAGCCTTGTAAGACGTCTGCTGAAAGCTGAGAGCGTCAAGGCGGTTGTGCTTATAAACAATCTTTTTTACGATACAGGCACAAATGCACAGGGTATACATAACGCTATCGGTCTGCACTATGACCTGCCTATCGTCAGTGTAAGAAACTACATCTTCCCTGAGATACAGCTTGGTAACGTTTGCCTTGCAGACTACACAGCGGATATGCTCCACCCTACAGACTTAGGTCACAAGATGATAGCTGATCTTATCTGCAATCTGCTTGATACAGAATATTCATACTATAAGAAGCTCGGCGCAGAGAAGAAGCCTTCACTTCCTGAGCCATTTACAGCAAGCAGATATGAGGACGCACAGCGTTTTCAGAACTATAGCTGTTCGCCCGTTATGGAGGGCTTTGAGCCTGATACTCATGCGGCAGAGCAGTGGAGCGATCCATTCAAGGGCGGTTGGATAGCTCACAAGCAGGGAAGTTGTATTAAATTCAACGTGAGTGGAAGTATTATAATGCTGCAATACAGAAAGACTATCAACAAGCCTGCGCCTGTTGCATATGCTGTCATAGACGGTGACAGGCAGAACAAGGTTCTTCTTGACGCAAACTTTGACGAGGATTGGGGAGACCTTTGCTGTCTTGAGGAGATATACAGCGGAGCAAAGGGAGAACATACTGTTGAGATAGTTATTGACACAGAGGGTAAAGAAAATAGCGATTTTATGCTTATTTCTGTCATTACAGCAAACAAATAGAAACGTAAACAAGTGAAAAATTTTACTCGAATCTATTGACTTTATGACATAACGATTGTATAATAAATATATATTATTAAATTAGGAGGCATTCTCTAATGAACGATTTTTTCAAAATTGCTGACAAGTACCTCAAGCCGGTAACTACTGGTGCAGGTGTTGTTCTGGGTCTTGCAGTTACATATGCAGCAGGAAGCTATCTTTCAGGTATGAGCAAGCTGTATGGCGGTTTCTACACATTCATGTATGTACTGTTCTGGATAGCATTTGTTCTTCTTGTTATCTGCGGCATCTATGCACTTTTCAAGAAGTATGCAGGTTCTGTTCCACAGCAGAACGCTCCACAGCAGACATATGCACAGCCACAGGCTCAGGCCGCACCACAGGGTGAAAAGTTCTGCCCTACTTGCGGAGGTAAAGTTCCGGCTGGAAATCAGTTCTGCCCTAACTGCGGCAACAAGATAAACTAATCTTAAAGTTATGCAGATAAAACGCCCTTGATTTTCAGGGGCGTTTTTTTTGTTAGAAAACGCATAAAAGTATGCCAAATGGGGAATAAATATGTGCAGTTTGGAAAAAGTGAAAAAATTCTCGAAAACCCCTTGACAAATGGATGGAAAATTGGTATAATAATTAAGTCGTTGCAGGACGATATGAGTTATTAGCTCAGTTGGCAGAGCATTTGACTTTTAATCAAAGGGTCCGGGGTTCGAATCCCCGATAGCTCACCACTAGGGAAATATCCTTAGTCAAGATCACGCCTTACTTTGTTAGGGCGTGATTTTTTTATGTCTGTTATATGTGATGATAAATGGACAAGCAAGTGGTGATGAGCGAGCGACATCAGGACGCCACTACAACGCATTTATCCAAAAAAAAGCAGCCCCTGTGGACTGCTTTTTTTCAAGCTTGTAGCTTGATTCTTATATGACAAAAAACTATCTGGTTACGTTAAATGCACCCATTTGTGGATAAACAGCGCTTTCGCCAAGTTCTTCCTCAATTCTGAGAAGCTGATTGTACTTTGCAACACGTTCGCTTCTGCTTGGTGCACCTGTTTTTATCTGGCAAGTGTTAAGAGCAACTGCAAGGTCAGCGATAGTTGTGTCTGCTGTTTCACCTGAACGGTGTGAAGAAATCGCAGTGTAGCCTGCCTTATGAGCCATTTTGATAGCCTCAAGTGTTTCAGAAACTGAGCCTATCTGATTGAGCTTGATAAGGATAGAGTTGCCACAGCCAAGGCTGATGCCTTTTGCAAGTCTTTCTGTATTTGTTACGAACAGATCGTCGCCAACGAGCTGCACCTTGCCGCCAAGCTCCTTAGTGAGAAGCTGCCAGCCCTCCCAGTCCTCTTCGTCGAGAGCGTCCTCGATAGAGATGATAGGATACTTTTCAACGAGTTTCTTCCAGTGTTCGATAAGCTCAGCAGAAGTGAACTTTGTGCCAGCCTTTGGAAGAACGTACTCGCCCTTCTTTGAGCCTTTCCACTCGCTTGAAGCAGCGTCCATTGCTATCATGAAATCCTTACCCGGCTCATAACCTGCATTCTTAACAGCTTCGAGTATATACTGGATAGCTTCCTCGTCGCTTGCAAGGTCAGGAGCGAAGCCACCCTCGTCGCCTACAGAAGTAGCAAGTCCCTTTGATTTAAGCAGGGCAGCCAGAGCGTGGAAAACCTCAGCGCACCAGCGGAGAGCTTCCTTAAAGCTTGGTGCACCAACAGGCATGATCATAAATTCCTGAACGTCAACAGTGTTTGCAGCATGAGCGCCACCGTTAAGAATGTTCATCATAGGAACAGGAAGTCTGTTTCCTGATATGCCACCGAGGAATCTGTAGAGAGGGATATCAAGAGAGATAGAAGCCGCTCTTGCAGCAGCGATAGAAACAGCGAGGATAGCGTTAGCACCAAGCTTTGACTTATCCTTAGTGCCGTCAGCCTTTATCATAGCCTTATCAACGGCATAGATGTCAGAAGCGTCAAGACCGCAGACTGCGTCATTGATAGCAGTGTTGATGTTCTCAACTGCCTTTGTTACGCCCTTTCCGCCATATCTGCCCTTGTCGCCGTCACGCAGCTCAAGAGCCTCAAACTCGCCTGTTGACGCACCGCTTGGTGCAGTGCCTCTGCCCACTGTTCCGTCTGCGAGATATACCTCAGCTTCAACAGTTGGGTTTCCTCTGGAATCCAGAATTTCACGTCCGATTACTTTTATGATCTCAAGATAGTTCATAATATAAGCTCCTTTTTAATATTATGCAGACTACCCGAACGCACCACCATTCGGGCTGATGACATTTCGCTCTTGTCATCATAGAGAAGTCTGCATGATCTATTCTCACTAGGTTAGTAGCTACTAACCACATTTATTTTACCATGCGTGAGGCCGTATGTCAATCTTAGTTAGGCGTATCTAATATATTTTATAGGTATGCACAAAAGGTGTACTGCCTGCAGGCATGGCTATTGACTTTTTGAACAACAGATAAGCTTTGCGAAACTTTTCGTTTGTTATTATTGACAAGCTTTGTGAGAATATTCGTTTTGGGCGTGATCTTATTTATGCTGAAAACCGCACAAAGCGTGGTAGGGTATAGAAAAAAAGCGGTGCAGAGATTGTTCTCCGACACCGCCTTGATTTATTTCTCATTTCTCACTTAACTCTGCAAGAGCATTCGCCATTCTTAGATCGCTATCTGTGGTTATCTTGAAATTCAATGCGTCCCCGACAACAAGGTATATATCCTCATTACAAGCTGTAAACACAGAACAAGTATCCGTCAGCTTTTTATTTTGCTCCTCGCTAAGCGAATAATAATTCCTCCTCAGATCCCCAAGTCTGAAAGTTTGCGGAGTTTGCGCCTGATAAAGCTCGCTTCTGTTAAGCGTTTCCCTGACCTTTTCGCCGTCAGATCTTATTATGGTATCAGCCGCAGGCATATAAGTTCCGCAGGCGGAATGTTTCGCCATTGCACTTATATTGTCTCTTATTATTTTCTCTGTCACGAACGGTCTTACAGCGTCATGGGTGAGTATTATGTCCCTCTCATTCTCACCATGTTCAGCGACTATTGCCTCAGCTATGTTCATTACAGTGCCGTTTCTGTCAGCTCCGCCGTCTATGACTCTTATACGCTCTTTGTCTATCCCGAAGCGTTCAAAAAGCTCGTCAGTGTATTCGTGCCAGTCAGGTTTTATGCCCAAATAAACCATGTCTATCTCTTCCACTGCAAGAAACGCTTTCACTGTTCTAACGATAACAGGCACTCCGCCTATCTCTATAAACTGCTTTGGTATAACCGCACTTTTTACCCTAGAGCCACAGCCTCCTGCAACTATCCCTGCAAATATCATTTTATCTTCTCCTCATATAAAAAAAGTTCGGGACAGCCGTCCGCCCCGAACTTTATCGTTGTGTATTGAATTTACTTTATGCCGTATTTTTTCAGCAGAGCTTCGATCTTTGTGTGTGGGTCGATGACCTGTGAAATTGACTTGTCATGATTGAGTGATGCAATGAAGTAAGCGATGTACTTAGAGCAGTCTACCTCGTAGAACCATGGGCTTGAAAGCAGCTCAGGAGTTCTGTATGTGAGGTTCGTACCGAATACACCGTCGATGATGCCGTCAGCATAAGCCTTGTTGAATGCTTCAAGACCATTTGTGAAAATTGGATAAGTAGCATAGCAGTAGATCTTGTTAGCTTTACGCTTTTTAAGCTCTACAGCGATATCCAGCATCGACTCGCCTGATGAGATGATGTCATCAGCGATGAAAACGTCCTTGCCGGCAACGTCATTACCCATGTATTCGTGAGCGACGATAGGGTTTCTTCCGTCGATGATAGTTGAATAATCTCTTCTCTTGTAGAACATACCAAGGTTTACGCCCAGAACAGAAGCGTAGTACATATTTCTGTTGATAGCGCCCTCGTCAGGGGAGATTATCATGAAGTGATCCTTGTCAGGTCTGAAATCTGAAAGGTTTTTAAACATTGCCTTGAGAACCTGATAGGAAGGGATTATGTTGTCAAGACCCATGAGTGGAACAGCATTCTGTACTCTTGGATCGTGAGCGTCAAAAGTAAGAATATTTGAAACGCCCATAGACTGAAGCTCCTGAAGAGCAACTGCACAGTCAAGAGATTCTCTGTAGTTTCTTCTGTGCTGTCTGCCGCCGTAAAGGGAAGGCATGATGATGTTTATTCTGTGAGCCTTACCGCCTGCAGCCTGAATTATTCTTTTAAGATCCTGATAATGATCGTCAGGTGACATACTGTTTTCCCTGCCGAAATAGTTGTATGTGCAGCTATAGTTTCCTACGTCGCAGAGAATGAAAAGATCGTCGCCTCTGATAGATGACTTGATAAGGCCCTTGCCGTCACCGGAAGAAAATCTAGGACAAACAGCCTCAACAAGGAAAGTATCCTTAACAAATTCGTTTTCATTAGCCCATTTTGTAAGATAACCGTCTACCTTCTTGCCAAGCTCGGAAGCGCCTGCCATAGCAATAAGACCAAGCGGTGCAACTCTTGAGTCATTGTCGAACAATACATTGTCAGCATTACCCATTATTATCATATCCTCCAATACTAATTGTTGTCTGACCTCAGGTCAGTACGAAACATACCAATATACATATATTATACTTTATAAATCCCGATTTTACAATAGTTTTTTCGCAAATAATAAATTTTTCTCACTTTTCACAAAAAACACACTGTTACTGCGGCACATTTAGACACAAAAATCAAGTAAACGTTTGCTGACCGCACGACAGGTAAACTTTTTTTGCATATATAAAAAAGTCCTTGCGTTTTTGGATAAAATGATATATAATAAAATAGAATAGGTATGTGTGAAATATTTTGCACACAACTGACAGAATTATTGAAGGAGTTAATGATATGACAAAAGCACAAAGATATTTCATGGAAATAAAAGATAAGAGAGTAGCGTTCATAGGCACGGGCGTAAGTCACCTTGAGCTTATAAAGCTTTTTCTCTCAAAGGGCATAAGATGCGTTGTCTGCGACAAAAAGACAGAGGACGAATTTGATGAGCTTATCTATGAGGAGCTTTCAGCAAAGGGCTGTGAGTTCTCATTGGGCGAGCATTATCTTGATATCATCTTCAACTGCGATATAGTTTTCAGAACACCTGGTATGTACTATAATGATGAAACTATCACAAAGGCAAGAAAAGCAGGCGTTGCCATTACATCAGAAATGGAAACTTTCTTTGACCTCTGCCCATGCAAGATATACGGCGTAACAGGTTCAGACGGAAAGACTACTACTACTACCCTTATCAGCGAAATGCTCAAAGCTGAGGGCAAGCGTGTCCATATCGGTGGAAATATCGGTAAAGCACTTTTGCCTATCGTAGAAACAATGTCCGACAGTGATGTTGCAGTAGTTGAGCTTTCAAGCTTCCAGCTTATCTCAATGAGACAGTCACCAAACGTTGCCGCAATCACAAACATCACTCCAAACCACCTGAACGTTCACGGAACAATGGAGGAGTATATCGGTGCAAAGGCCAACCTTATCGCTCATCAGAACGGATACTCAAGAACTGTCCTTAATGAGGATAACGAGGAAACAATAAAGCTTGCAGACCTCGTAAGAGGAAAGCTTGTCACATTCTCTCTAAAGCACCCTGTTCAGACAGGCACATATCTTAATGACGACGGTATGCTTTGCTACACGGAAAAGGGCAGAACTACAGAGATAGTGCACAAGGACGATATAAGGATACCTGGTATCCACAACGTTGCGAACTATCTCACAGCTATCGCCGCAGTATGGGGCGAGGTATCTATCCAGAGCATAGTTCAGGTAGCAAAGAACTTCGGTGGTGTTGAGCATAGAATTGAATTTGTAAGAGAGATAGACGGTGTTAAGTGGTATAACGATTCTATCGCAACAAGTCCTACAAGAGTTATCGCAGGACTTAATTCATTCAATCAGAAGCTTATTGTTATCGCAGGCGGCTATGACAAGAAGATACCTTTTGAGCCTCTTGCCGAGCCTGTGAACAGGAACGTGAAAATACTCATTCTTCTTGGTGCGACAGCAGACAAGATAGAAAAGGCTGTTACAGAAAGTCCGCTCTATCCTGAAAGCGGTCTGAAAATAGTGAGAGTAAAGACACTTGAAGAGGCAGTCCTTACAGCACAGAAAATGGCTGAAAAGGGCGATGTTGTCACACTTTCACCAGCCTGTGCAAGTTTTGACCTCTATCCTAACTTTGAGGCAAGAGGCAGACATTTCAAGCGACTTGTGAACGAACTCTAATTTTATAAAAAGCAGGGATATGTATTATGGATACATTTGAGATACTGTCACAGCTTTGCTCTGCGGCAGGTGTATCGGGAGCGGAAGGCTCAGCGGCTGAGGCTGCGGCAAAGCTCCTTGAAGAGTATGGCGAAGTCACCTTGGATAACGCTCTTGGCAGTGTTATCTGCAAGGTTGGAAGCTGGGAGAACGGCAAGCCTGTTATGCTTCTTGACGCCCATATAGACGAGATAGGCATGATAGTCACATACATCACAGAGGACGGCTTTTTGAAAATATCAGGCTGCGGTGGCCTTGATACAAGGCTTCTTTTGGCTCAGCAGGTGACAGTTTACGGCAAAGAAAAGCTCACGGGCATCGTGACTTCAACGCCGCCTCACCTTGAAAAAGACAGCTCTGTTGCACCTGACCTTGACAGCGTTTTCATAGATATAGGTTTCACGAGCCGTGAAAATGCAGCAAAGTATGTTTCCCTTGGTGACAGAGTGCTTATAGAAAACAAAGCCGAAAGGCTCGCAGGAAGCCGTGTGACATCTAAAGCAATTGACGACAGGTCAGGCTGTACGGCTATCCTAAAGACTTTGGAGCTACTCGGTGGTCAGCAGACAGCTTATAATATCGCAGTGTGCTTTTCAACTCAGGAAGAAGTAGGTGAGCGTGGTGCAAAAACAGCCGCATATGATATCAGTGCAGACTATGCGATAGTGGTTGACGTTTCCTTTGCAAAGACCCATTATGAGAGCGAGGAAGAATGCGGCATAATGGGCAAGGGAGCGATGATAGGCATTGCTCCGTCCCTTTCACGAGAGATGTCAGATAGCTTTATTAGCCTTGCAGAAGAAAAGGGCATACCATATCAGCTTGAAGTCATGAGCGGAAAAACAGGCACGAACGCTGACGCTATCGGTGTGAGCGGAAGCGGAACAAAAGCCGTTACCATATCCATTCCAGAAAAGCATATGCACACGCCTGTTGAGATAGTTGATATAAACGATATTGATAATACGGCTCTGCTTATTGCAGAATATCTGAAAAGAGTGTAGATATTTATGTTGGATAAACTGAAAGACCTCTGCCTCCTTGACGGCATTTCAGGCGACGAGGGAGCGGTAAGAGAATATATAATAGATAAAATAGGCGATAAAGCTGAAATAAGGGTGGATAACCTTGGCAATGTCATAGCTTTCTGTAAGGGCAAAAAGACGCCTAAAAATAAGATAATGGTGTCTGCTCATATGGACGAGGTTGGCATGATAGTCACCTATGTGAACAGTGACGGCACGCTGAAAGTGTCGTCAGTTGGCGGTGTTGACCCAAGAGTTGTTTTCGGCAGACGTGTCAAAATCGGCAGGAATAACGTCCTTGGCGTTGTGGGCGGAAAGGCTATCCATAATCTCACAGCCGAGGAGAGAAAAAAGTCTGTGCCTTTTGATAAGCTTACCATAGATATAGGCGTTGACAGCCGTGAAGAGGCTTTGAAACTCGTCAGACTGGGTGACAGTGTGAGATTTGTTTCCGATTTTGTAGAGTACGGCGAGGGCTTCGTGAAGTGTAAGGCTATAGACGACAGAGCAGGCTGTGCAATAATGCTCAGAATGATAGAAGAGGGCGTAGAGTATGACACATATTTCACCTTCGTGGTGCAGGAGGAGATAGGTCTGCGTGGCTCGACCTGTGTGGCGTTCACTGTTGCACCTGATTATGCAGTGGTGCTTGAATCCACAACTGCGGCGGATATCCCATCAGCCTCAGGGGAGAAAAGAGTCTGCGAACTTGGAAAAGGTCCTGTTGTTTCATATATGGACAGACACACAATGTATGACCGTGAGCTTTTTGAGCTTGCATTTTCTGCGGCAGAAGAAAAATGTCTGCCGTGCCAGACCAAAACAATGGTGGCAGGAGGAAATGATGCAGGTGCGATACACGTTTCCCGTGGCGGCGTAAAGACTGCCGCAGTGTCGCTCCCTTGCAGATATCTTCATTCGCCAAGCTGTGTGATAAATAAGGCGGACTTTGAGAACGCTTATGTTCTTACAAAATTGATCTTGGATAGGACTTATAACAAATGATCTATGAAACCAAAGAGATCAGCTCAGAACTGCTGAGCGGTCTTAAACCTAACAATTATACAAGGCGTATAAAGTCGCACTTTGCGGCATACGGCACAGGGTATGATTTTCTGCATTTCTATGCCGTTGAGGAAAGCGGAGAAAAGCTTGGTATCATATCAGTATTCAACGCCTCTATGATGATATCGACTTTTAAGGATAAGAGATTTGACGATAAGATACTTGGCGAGCTTGCGGGGTTTATCCTTATGAATAAGCCTGCCGCAGTGGAGTTCGAGGCGGAGTATTCAGATAAGCTTGCAGAACTTACTAAGACGGAGTATAAGGGCGACAAGCGTACGGAGTTCAGCTTTGTTGCGAAAAATGATATCCCGCCCCTTGACGTGAACGAGCTTCCAAAACTCGATGATGTTTTCAGGATACTCGCACCGTGTTTCCCTGCAATAAAAAATTCCTATGAACTGTGGCTTACGGATACTTCCCACAGAGTAAGAAGAGGACTTTCACAGTCATTCCTGCTTGGAAACTACACCACCGCCACCATACAGTATATCATAGATGGAGTGGCACTTGTGGGACACGTTGGCACTATACCCGAGGAGCGTGGAAAGTTCCATGCAAGACAGCTTTTGTATTGGATAGGTGAAAAGCTCACACAGGACGGCTTTCAGGTTAGATTATTTGCAAGACCCCATAGGGTGAGCTATTATGAGGAGATAGGCTTTAAAGCCTGCGGAATAGATCTTGTATTGGAGAGAATAGAAAATGAATGAATGTATATTTGATATAGACCCAAAGCTTTTGGCTCTTGCCTCCGAGGCAGAGAATGAGTGCAGGGAGATGTTTGAGAAAATAGACAGCAACGCCGAGTATAACGGACAGAAAGTGCTGAAAGCTTTTATCGACAATCGTGTGAGCGAGGGCTGTCTTAAAGGCACAACAGGTTACGGATACGGCGACATGGGCAGAGATACCATAGACAAGGTGTTCGCTCAGGCACTTGGCGGTGAGGACGCTTTGGTAAGACACACTTTTGTGAACGGCACTCATGCACTGTCAACAGCGCTTTTCGGTGTGCTTAGAAGCGGAGACACAATGCTTGCCTGCACAGGAAAGCCATATGATACCCTTGAGGAGATAATCGGTATCAGAGGTGAAAAGGGCAGCGGTTCACTTATTGATTTCGGTGTAAAGTATGAGCAGGTAGACTTGGTGGACGAGATGTACCCTGATTATGACGAGATAGCAAAGAAAGCCGTTGGTGCAAAGATAGCCTATATCCAGCGTTCAAGAGGTTATTCTCTCAGACCGTCACTGACAGTGGAGATAATCGGAAAGATAGCAGAAACAGCAAAGAAAGCTAATCCTGATATAATCGTCATGGTGGATAACTGTTACGGTGAGTTTGTTGAAAGAAAAGAGCCACTGAGCGTTGGTGCAGATATCATCATAGGCTCGCTTATCAAAAATCCAGGCGGTGGAATTGCTTCTACAGGCGGATATATCTGCGGCAGAGCAGACCTTGTGGAAAAGTGTGCCGACAGGCTCACCTGCGTTGGCATGGGCAAGGAAGTTGGTTGTTCACTTAATCAAAACAGAGAAATGCTCCTTGGCTTTTTCATGGCACCACAGGTGGTCGCATCAGCACTGAAAACTTCCGTTTTCGCCTGCCGTTTCTTTGAAAAACTTGGCTACAAGACCCTCCCTGAAAGTGGAGAAACAAGAACGGATATAATCGCATCTATTCTTCTTGAAAACGAGGAAAACCTCGTGGCTTTCTGTCAGGGAATACAGAAAGGCTCGCCAGTTGACAGCTATGTTACTCCAGAGGCATGGGATATGCCGGGCTATGACAGCAAGGTGATAATGGCAGCAGGAGCATTCACAATGGGTGCGTCCATAGAGCTTTCCGCCGACGCCCCTATCAGACCGCCGTTTGCCGCATGGCTTCAGGGCGGTATCACATACCCAACAGGCAAAGCAGGCGTTATGCTTGCTGCACAGGAGATGTATAACAAAGGTTTACTTAGAATATAAAATTTGACTGGAAAGGAATGATATTCAATGGCAGAGATATTCAGCGTTACTGTCGAGGAGATAATCAAACAGCTTAATATGGAGATAATCTATGCTCCTGAGAACATCAGCAGCCTTGTTGTTACTGAGAATGATTGTAACAGACCTGGACTTCAGCTTATGGGATTTTATGAGTATTTCAATGCAGAGCGTGTTCAGATATGCGGAAATATGGAGTTTGCTTATCTTGCTTCACTTGACGAGAAAACAAGATATGAGAGGATAGACGCTCTTTTTGCTACAAAGATACCGCTTTTTATCGTGGCAAGAGGTCATGAACTTTACCCCGAAATGGTTGAGATAGCTAAGAAATACGGTGTACCTATCGCAAGAACTCAGGACAGCACAACAGCATTTATCGCCGCACTTATCGGCTATTTGAACGTTGAACTTGCTCCAAGAATAACACGCCACGGTGTTCTTATCGAAGTATACGGCGAGGGAATCCTTATCGTGGGCGAGAGCGGTGTTGGTAAGAGTGAGACCGCTATCGAGCTTGTAAAGAGAGGTCATAGACTTGTGGCTGACGATGCCGTTGAGATAAGAAAGACATCAAACAGAACGCTTGTCGGCTCATCACCTGATAATATCCGTCACTTCCTCGAACTGAGAGGTATCGGTATCATCAATACAAGACGTCTGTTCGGTATGGGTGCTGTAAAGGTAAGCGAGAAGATAGACCTTATCGTAGAGCTTGAGCCTTGGGACAGCACAAAGATATACGACAGAATGGGCGTAGACAACGAGTATACAACTATTCTCGGAATCAAGATACCGAGCCTTACCATTCCTATAAAGCCTGGCAGAAACCTTGCTGTTATCCTTGAAGTTGCGGCTATGAACAACCGTCAGAAGAAAATGGGTTATAACGCTGCCGCTGAACTTTTGCAGAATCTTGGTCTGCAAATGGACAAGAAAGACAAGGTCAAGAACTGGGATAATTTCTAAAAACACGCATATACTTTTTTAAATAGGAGATAGATCATAATGCACTTACAGGGAGATATGCACACGCACACTATAGCTTCAACTCATGCTTACTCCACCATAACAGAGAACTGCCAGTGGGCTGAAAAATACGGAATGAAAGGCATAGCAATGACAGACCATGCCATGAAAATGCCTGACTCGCCACATATCTGGCACTTTGTGAACCTTGGCATACTGCCGAGAAAGATAAACGGGATAACCGTCCTCAGAGGTATAGAGGCTAACGTTGTGAGCGATGACGGAGAGCTTGATACTGACGAAAAGCTGCTTTCAGGACTTGAATGGGTGGTGGCGTCTATGCACAGTGCCTGCTATACCCCCTCGACACCTGAGAACCACACTAAAAGCTGGCTAAAAGTCGCACAGAACCCTCAGGTGGATGTCATAGGTCACTGCACCACCGCACCTTTTATATTCGATTATGAAAAGGGCGTAAAGGCGTTCAAGGAGTATGACAAGCTTGTGGAGATAAACGAAAGCTCATTTGCGTGCAAAAGGTCGCCCAGAAGAAACGTAGTGGAGCTTTTGAAGCTTTGCAAAAAGTATGAAGTGCCTGTGGTCTTTGACTCTGATTGTCATTTCTGTCAGCTTATCGGTCAAACACCGAAAGTGGCAAAGATAGCGGAGGAACTTGATTTTCCTGAGAAGCTTATCATGAACAGTGATTGGGAAAAGATAAGGGAATATGTTCTTGCGAAAAGACCAAACCTCGATATTTAAAACGATGAAAGGAGAAGCCCTCACAAGGGCGTTTTACAGATATATATGAATACACAAAAGCTGCTTGATCTTGCCTCAGAGCTTGAATGTAATGTTGTCTACAACGAGCCGCTTTCAAAGCATACCACATTCCGCACCGGTGGAGCGTGTACTGCAATGGTGGATATAAGCTCAGAGGAAAGCCTTGCAAAACTTGTTAGAGCCGCACACGAATGGAACGTAAGATATATTGTTGTTGGAAATGGCTCAAATCTTCTCTTTGATGACAGAGGCTATGAGGGCGTGGTGTTCCTCATGGGTCAGTCAGTGGACGAGATAAAAATGATGAACGAAAACACCATATACGCCGAGGCTGGGTGCAGCCTTATAAAGCTGTGCAGATTCGCTCTTGAGCATAACCTCACAGGACTTGAGTTTGCCTATGGCATACCGGGAACTGTGGGCGGTGCTATATATATGAACGCAGGTGCTTATGACGGTGAGATTAAAAATGTTATAACCTCTGCGAACTCCGTGAGGGCAGACGGTACTGTACATACTACAGAGGCAAATAAAATGGCTCTTGCTTATCGCAGCAGCTGTTATCAGAAAAACGGTGAAGTCATAACCTCAGGAGTGTTCAGACTTGAGGCGGGAGCGTATGACGATATTCAGGACAAAATGGTGGAGCTTATGGGCAGACGCCGTTCAAAACAGCCACTTGAATATCCAAGTGCAGGCTCGACTTTTAAAAGACCTGAGGGACAGTTTGCAGGAAAGCTCATTGAGGACTGTGGTCTGAGGGGATACACAGTGGGAGGAGCACAGGTGTCTGAAAAGCACTGCGGTTTTGTGGTGAACAAGGGTGGTGCAACAACTGAGGATATTATGTCGGTGATAAGACACGTTCAGCACATTGTCAAAGAGCAGACAGGCTATCTTCTTGAATGTGAGGTAAAGATAATACCTTACAAGGAATAATTTAAATAGGGATCAATAAGTGATGATTTTTTTCAGCTTTGTAAGAAAGGAATGAACGTTATGCAGTTTGTGATAATTACTGGTATGTCAGGATCGGGAAAATCAAGTGCCGTGAATGTGCTTGAAGATATAGGATATTACTGCGTTGATAATATGCCGCCTGAGCTTATCCCAAAGTTTGCAAACATATGCAGTCAGTCTGACGGAAAAATAGACAAGGTAGCGTTTGTTGTTGATATAAGAGGCGGCGACCTTTTTCTGAAGCTTCAAGACACAGTAAAGCAGCTTCAGGGCGAGGGCGTGAGTCTTAAAATACTTTTCCTTGACAGCTCAGATGACGTTATCGTGAGAAGATACAAGGAAACAAGAAGAAAGCACCCTCTTGACGAGGTGTCATATGGAAACATAAGAAAAGCTATTGAAACTGAGCGTGAGATATTAAGACCTATAAAAGCACAGGCTGATTTTTATATAGACACGTCCAGAAGCTCAACAGCTCAATTTAAGGAAAGGCTTTATTCCATATTTCTTGGAAACAACGAGTTTATGCATATTGACGTTCAGTCGTTCGGGTTCAAGTTCGGTGCAATGAGCGAGGGCGACCTTGTATTTGACGTAAGGTGTCTGCCTAATCCGTTTTATGTACCTGAGCTTAAGAACAAAACAGGTCTTGACAAAGACGTTTATGATTATGTTTTGAGCTTTGACGAAGCCAAAGTGCTTCTAGGCAAGCTAACAGATCTTATAGACTATCTCATACCTCTTTATGAAAAAGAGGGCAAGTCACAGCTTGTTATAGCGTTCGGCTGTACGGGCGGAAAGCATAGGAGCGTTACCTTTGCAGAAGCAGTTGCGGAGCATCTGAGAAAGCAAGGTCACAGGATAAGAATAACACACAGAGATATAAATAATCAGTAAGGCGGTTTGAAAGTTGGAGGACGTATCCTTTTCATACAGAGCAAAAGAAGAAATAATCAGCAAGATAAATTCAAAGCCAAAGGCTGACGTGTGCATGATGGGTATGCTCACGTACTGTAACTGCCTGTCAGATGATGAGATATCTTTTCTCACTGAAAACAAAGCGGTAGCAGACTTTTTCGTGTTGAACACTGGCAGGATAACTGGTAATGAAAACGCAGTGTTAGTCACAGAGCAGAAAAAGCGAAACGGCGTTGTGCTTTATGCTTTGGATATTCCTGAGCGTGAGGACAGGCTCACACTTCTTGACTATTTCAGAATGGATAAGAGCAGGCGTTTGGAAGAAGCTGACCTGCCTAAAGAGAAGTTTTATCCACAGCTCGTGGCTGGTATATTTCTTGCCTGCGGTTCGGTGAACAATCCTGAGAAAAAATATCATATGGAGTTCGTTATGCCAACGATAGAGCTTTGCAATGATTTTGGTATGCTGCTTATAGATAATTACGATATCACTCCAAAGCATGTTGAACGTAAGAACGCACAGATAGTTTACATAAAAGAGTCTGAGAATATCATAGATATGCTTACTCTTATGGGTGCGCCTATGTGTTCGCTTGAACTTATGAACGTAAAAATGATGAAAGATATGCGCAACAAGATAAACCGAGCGGTGAACTGCGATAACGCCAATATAGAGAAGTCGCTGAAAGCAGCGGAAAAGCAGATAAGCGATATCGAGCTTATAGACGAGACAGTGGGGCTTTATTCTCTTCCTGATAATTTGCAGGAGATAGCTGAGCTTAGATATAATAATCCTGACTTTAATCTTAAAGATCTTGGTGCAGCCATAGATCCTCCTATCTCACGTTCGGGGGCAAACCACAGATTGCAGAAGATAGCAGAGATAGCTGACAGGATAAGAGTTGAAAAAGGTCTTGCACTGAAAGAGGGATAAAAATGCCTGAGTTTGTACATCTACATCTTCATAGTGAATATTCGCTCCTTGACGGCGCATGCCGTATCAAGGAGCTTGTTTTGCGTGTAAAGGAGCTTGGACAGAAAGCAGTTGCGGTCACAGACCATGGAAATATGTTTGCGGCAGTGGAGTTTTACAACGAGTGTCTTGCTCAGGGCATAAAACCTATAATAGGCTGTGAGGTGTATGTCGCACCAAGAACACGATTTGACAAGCTAGCGAAGATAGACAGTTCGCCTTACCATCTTGTGCTTCTGTGCGAAAACAACGAGGGTTATCAAAATCTTATAAAGCTTGTGTCAGCGGCATATACAGAGGGCTTTTACAGCAAACCGAGAGTAGATGTTGAATTGCTTGAAAAATATCATAATGGGCTTATCTGTCTGTCGGCTTGTCTTGCGGGTGAGATACCCAGAAAGCTTACCAATGGCGATTATGAGGCTGCAAAGCAGACTGCTCTTAAATATCGTGATATATTTGGCAGGGATAATTACTTTATAGAGCTTCAAAATCATAAGTTTGCAGACCAGCAGAGAATATTGCCTATGCTTATAAAGCTTTCACGAGAAACAGGAATATCGATGGTCTGCACCAATGACGCACACTATCTCAGACGTTCAGACGCTAATGCGCAACGTGTGCTAATGTGTATCTCAACAGGCACGACACTAGACGACCCAAGCAGGCTTGAATTTCCGACAAACGAGTTTTATGTAAAGTCAGCAGAAGAAATGGCGGAGCTTTTTCCCTCTCAGCCTGAGTCGCTGGAGAATACAGTAAAGATAGCTGACAGATGTAATGTAAGCTTTGAGTTTGGCAAAACAAAGCTTCCGTATTTCCATATAGACGGTGTTTCAGATAACGAAAAGTTTCTTCGTGATATGTGCATGAAAGGGCTTTACAAACGTTATGAAAATCCTACAAAAGAGGCTTTGAAACGTGTTGACTATGAGCTTGACGTTATAACGAGAATGGGATATACTGACTATTATCTCATCGTATGGGATTTCGTGCATTATGCAAAGACCCATGGTATACCTGTTGGCTGCGGACGTGGTTCAGGTGCAGGAAGTCTGTGTGCTTATTGCATAGGCATAACGGGTATTGACCCGCTGAAATATGATCTGCTTTTTGAACGCTTTCTCAATCCTGAAAGAGTTTCCATGCCTGACTTTGATATAGATTTCTGCATGGAAGGCAGACAGCGTGTTATTGATTACGTTGTGGAGAAATACGGCTCTGACCATGTGGCGCAGATTGCGACCTTTGGCACACTTGCGGCAAAGCAGGCAGTGAGAGATGTGGCAAGAGCAATGGGTCTGCCTTATCAGACCGGAGATATGCTTGCAAAGAAGATACCTAGAGGTCAGCCACTTAAATATTCCATAGAGAATATACCTGAGCTTAGTTCCCTTTATAAGACTGATATGAAGATACGACAACTTCTTGATATTGCCATGAGCGTCGAGGGTATGCCACGAAATGTATCTACCCACGCAGCAGGCGTTGTTATCACAAAAGAGCCCGTTGACTTTTACGTTCCTCTCTATTCTCGTGACGGACAGGTTTCCACACAGTATACAATGACAGTGCTTGAACGATTGGGACTTCTTAAAATTGATTTTCTCGGACTCCGCAACCTTACCATTATAGACCACTGCCGAAAGCAGGTGATAGAAACTCACCCTGATTTTGACTTGGAGAAGATACCTCTTGATGACAAGAAGGTATATGAAATGCTGTCACAGGGCAAAACGGAGGGCGTTTTCCAGTTTGAAAGTGCAGGAATGACTGCAACTGTCATGAAGCTTCGCCCTGAAAGATTAGAGGACCTTATCGCTGTTATCTCTCTTTACCGCCCAGGACCTATGGACTCGATCCCAACATATATCAGAAATCGCCATGAACCTGACAGGATAGTGTATAAGCACCCATTGCTCAAAGGCATACTTGAAGTGACATACGGCTGTATAGTTTATCAGGAGCAGGTAATGCAGATATTCCGCACTCTAGCAGGATATTCATACGGCAGAGCGGATATCGTAAGGCGAGCAATGGCAAAAAAGAAAGCAGCTGTTTTGGAAAACGAGCGAAAAGCGTTTATCTACGGTGAGAAAGGGCAGTGCTGTGGTGCAGTGGCAAACGGTGTGCCCGCTAATGTTGCCAATGAGATATTTGACGAAATGACCTCTTTTGCAAGCTATGCCTTTAACAAATCCCATGCGGCGGCTTATGCAACTATCGCATATCAGACAGCGTATTTAAAATGTCATTTCTATAAGGAATACATGGCGGCACTTATGACTATCACGCTTCTTGACAGCACCGATAAGCTTTACGGATATATTGCAGATGTTGGCAAAAGTGGCGTTAAAATTTTGCCGCTGGATATAAATAAGAGCGAAAGCGGTTTTGTGGCAGAGCCTGAGGGAATACGCTTTGCACTTCTTGCGGTTAAGTCGCTTGGTGAGGGGGCTATCGACAGGATAGTTTCTGAGCGTAAATCAGGTGGAGCGTTTCGTTCGCTTCAAGACTTTTGTACACGAGTTTCGGGCAGAGATATCCACCTGAGAACAGTGGAAGCACTTATAAAGAGTGGAGCTTTTGACGGTTTTGGATACACCAGACGTGAACATCTCAATGCTTGCGAGGACATAATGAAAAGCGTAACTCGGTCAGACGGAAGTGTGATTGAGGGTCAACTTGACTTGTTTGGCATGGGTGCTGCTTTGCCAATGGAAAAGAAGATAGAACGCTGCGGCGAGTTTGACGAACAGCAGCTTCTTGAATTTGAGCATGAAGCTCTTGGTATGTATATATCAGCCCACCCTATAGACCGCTTTGAGTGTGTGATTTCAGCCGCAAGGTGCGTCACCTCTGCACAGCTCATAAAAGCCTGTACAGACGAGGGCGGAATGGCTGATAAACGTTTCGCTGATGGGGCGGAAGTAGACTATGCAGGAATGGTCAGGGGCAGAAAAATTCTAAAGACCAAAAAAGGCGATATGATGTGTTTTGTGGAGCTTGAAGACAAGTTCGGAACATTAGAGATAGTGGTTTTTCCGTCAGTTTTTCAAACTATGGGAGGCCTTATAAAAGACAGAGCGCTTCTACACGTCAAAGGCAAGATATCATGCAAAGAGGAAGAAGAACCTAAGATACTTGCGGATATGCTTGAGCCTGTCGATAGATTTTGCTCATTACAGCTTCAAAGGGATATTTGCGTAAGGCTTGTTTCAAGAGATGCAGATGGCATAAAGGCTGTTAGAACTATAGCCGAGAAATACAGAGCACAGAATGGTTCAAAGTTTGCGGTATTTTTCAGCGATATACGCAAAATGACAGGCATAAAGTCTGTTCATGCTGTGAAAATGTGTCCTGAACTGCTTGTCGAACTTGAAAACAGACTGGGCGCTGAAAACGTGGTATTTATGGACAGAAAAGGAGAATAAAAATGGAGCCAAGAACATATAAGGTAACAAAAATTGACGGCGATTATGCACATCTTCTCAATGTGGACACAGGCGAAGATCTTCTAATGGCAAGAGCGCTTTTGCCTGACGAAACAGACGAGGGAACAATGCTTCACTGGGAAAATTTCATTTATACGGTAATAGAATAAGTGTATTTATGAAATTCTTGTGAAAAGTATGGAAATCTGCACAGGAATGTGATATACTATATTATTATCGTGTTATCACGAAAAATTTTAGCGTGAAAACGCTTGAAGGAGTAATCAAATGGCTGTATCTTATAATAGGGAAGAACTCGGCAGAGGGATATCTCTTACAAGAATATATGACAAGAAATTCAAGTCAAACTGCGTGAAGATAGCATTTATATCACCGCTGAACGAAAAAACAGCCTGCGTCAATGCAATGCTGCAAACAGTGCTTGTGACATCAAATGCAGAGATACCTTCACGAACAAAGCTTACATCTACACTCACAGGGCTGTATGGTTCGAGCATAGGCACCAACTGTGGTACCATAGGCGATTATCAGTCTGTCGGTCTGTCTGCGAGCTTTATCGGCGACGATTATACTATAGACGGCGAAGTAATATCCGTTCAGGTGGTAAGACAGCTTTTGAACTGTCTGCTCAGACCTCACCTTGTTGACGGAAAGTTCTGTGAGAAGTATTTTACTTTGAGAAAGCAGGAGCTTATCGACGCTATTGTTGCCACTGTCAATGACAAGCGTGGCTATGCACTTTTGCAGGCGAAAAAGGTCATATTTGAGGGCGAACCTGCGGCTGTGTCTGCAATTGGAACTGTGGAGCTTGCTGAGAACATAACTCAGGAGGATTTGTTAAGACAACACAAAAAGCTTCTTGAAAGTGCAAAGATAGAGATAACCATATCAGGCGGCGGAAACACGTCTGCTGCGGAAAAGCTTATAAGAGATGAAATGGCTGCTCTTATAAGAGTTTCACCTGTGGAGAAGATAGACTACAGACACAATTCACCTGCAAAGGAAGAGCCTGTTTATAGAGAGCTGAAAATGCAGGTAAGCCAAAGCAAAATGGTCATGGCATTCAAGTCTGATTATGAGGATATCTACACCGCAAAGCTTTTCTGTATGCTTCTCGGAGCAACGCCTTTTTCAAAGCTTTTTGCAAATGTGAGAGAGAAACTCAGCCTTTGCTATTATTGTTCTTCCGCATATGCCGACAGAAAGGGCACTCTTTTTATCGACAGTGGAGTTGAAAGCTGTAATATCGAAAAGGCAAAAAAAGCTATTGAAGAACAGCTCGAAGCTATATGTAATGGCGATTTTACAGATGAGGAGCTTGAAAACACAAAGAAATCTCTTTGCGGTGGCTTTAAGTCAAATTATGACAGCATATATGATATCATGGGTTGGTATGCTGCACAGAACACACGAAACACAGCTTTCACCCCTGAGGAGATAAACGAGCGGATAGCAAAGCTTACCCGTGAGGACATAATAAGATGTGCAAAGACTTTTAAGCCTGATACTGTTTTCGTGATCAGGGGCGAGGAAGAGGAGGACTGTGATGAATAAGGAGATCGTAAAGAGCGAGCGACTGGGCGAGAGCTACAGCGTTTTTCATCACCCATCAGGACTTGACGTGCTTGTGTGGAAAATGGATGGCTTCACAACTACAGAAGCCATATTTGCCACAAAGTACGGCTCAATTTACAACTGTTTCAAGACCAAGGACAGTAAAGATTTCATCACTGTGCCTGAGGGCATAGCACATTTTCTTGAGCATAAGCTTTTTGAAAACGAGGACACAGATGTTTTTGACTTATATGCAAAAACTGGTGCCAACGCAAATGCTTTCACGTCTTTTGATGAAACGGCATATACGTTCAGTTGCTCGGAAAACTGGGAGGATTCTCTTGAAATACTTCTTGACTTTGTTCAGAAGCCATATTTTACAGAGCAATCTGTGGCTAAGGAGCAGGGAATAATCGGTCAGGAAATAAAAATGTGTGCAGATTCTCCTGAAAGACAGTGTTTTTATAATCTGCTGAAAGCTCTGTATGTAAACCACCCTATAAAGATAGATATTGCAGGAACTGTTGATACTATTGCTGAGATAACCCCTGATCTTCTTTATAAGTGTTACTACACTTTCTATAATCTTCACAACATGGTCCTTGCCATTGCAGGAAATGTTGACGAGGATAAGGTCATGAAAATATGCGATAAAATGTTGAAGCCATGCGAGAATATGGAGCTTGAAACAAAGCTTCCTGATGAGCCTGAGAATGTAGCGCAGAAAAAGATATTTCAGAGCTTCCCTGTGGGTCTTCCACTTTTCAATATCGGCTTCAAGTGCAAGCCTTATGAGGGCAGAGAACTTTTCAAAAAGGCTGGAACAGCGTCAGTTGCGCTTCATCTGCTTATAGGCTCGTCTTCGCCACTTTATAAGCAGCTTTTTGACGACGGACTGATAAATTCGCAGTTTGGTGTCGAAGTGTTCACAAGCGGCGGAGTATTCTCTCCAATAATATCAGGTGAATCCCATGACCCCGAAGAGCTTTATCGCCGCTATCTAGCTGAGATAGAGCGTGTAAAGAAAGAGGGCTTTGACAAGTCGCAGTTTGATATGATAAAGCGTTCTATGTACGGCGAAATAGTAAGAGGAATGAATAATCCTGAAAGAGCAGCAGATTATCTTGCAGAAAGCTATTTTGAAAACTCTGACGCTTTCTATGAAGCACAGGTTCTTGCAGAAATGACTGTGGAGGATTGCGAAAACGCCGTAAGAGAAATGTTCGACCCTGAAAAGTCGTCTATCTCCGTGGTAGATAATAAGTAGGTATTTTGAGCCACAGACTCAGTGAAAGGAATGATAAATTTATGACAGCATTGCAGTTTCTTGCCGACTCTTCGGCAAATGACGCAATAAGGGAAAAACTCAGAGAGTTTCCGAACAGAGTTTATTTCCCCAATTTCGGAAAGGGTGACAATATCTTCAAAGAGGGTATTGATATCGACAGAGTGCTTTTTACAGTGCCAGGTACGAATTTCAAGATATATTGGTATGGTTTTTTGATAACCATCGGTATTCTTCTTGCAATGATATACGGCTTCAGAAGAATGAAGACCGTAGGTATCGACCCTGATAGAGCGACAGATTCCGTTATCGGCGGACTTATTGGAGCTATCTTTGGCGCAAGATTTTATTATATCATCTTTAATACAGAGGGCATGAAATTCTCAGAGTTTTTCGATATTCGTGACGGAGGTCTTGCTATCTACGGCGGACTTATCGGTGCGATAATCGTGGGCGGAATTATAGCTAAAGTAAGAAAGCTGAAGCTTACTGCGCTTCTTGACGTGGTCGCACCATGTTTTCTTATCGGTCAGTGTATCGGACGTTGGGGCAACTTCTTCAATCAGGAGGCCTTCGGTGCAAACACAAAGCTTCCTTGGGGCATGATAAGCAACACCACAATGGAATATATCTCAAACCATTATGACGAGCTTGGCGGCAAAGTATCGGCTCTTGACCCTATCCACCCATGCTTCCTTTATGAATCTATTTGGTGTCTTATTGGATTTATAATCCTGCATTTCTATCTTAAACACCGCAAGTTTGACGGCGAAGTATTCCTTATGTACACAGGCTGGTACGGTCTGGGAAGATTTTTCATCGAGGGTCTGAGAACAGATTCGCTCTATCTTGGAAACATAAGAGTATCACAGCTTGTTGCAGGCACTTGTGTTCTTGCTTCACTTGTACTTATAATCGTGTTCAGAGGTATCACAAAGAGAAACAGCGATTACAAGCTGTTCGTTGACACTGAGCTTTCAAAGGCACAGCTTGAGCAGTATAACAGCTACAATGATATCCAGAAAGAGAAGAAAGAGCTTAAACATAAGATAAAAGAGGCTAAGGATAAGGGCGAAAGTTTTATCGAGCTTCAAAAAGAATATGACGAAAAGTTCGGCAAGCAGGCTCAGAAGGATAAGCTTAAAGAAGCCGAGGAAAAGGACAAGGAGTCACACACCAAAGCCGAGACAGAGTATAAGTCTATCCTTGGTGACGATAACGACGAGGACAGCGAAGTAAAAGATACAGATGAAAAGGATACGGAGGAAGAATAAATGGGACAGATAATTGACGGCAAGGCAGTATCAGCCAAGGTCAAGGAAGAAATAAGACTTGAAACAGAGAAGCTTAAAGAGCAGGGCATAGAGATAGGTCTTGCAGTGGTCATCGTCGGTGATGACCCTGCTTCACAGGTTTATGTAAGAAACAAGGAAAAGGCTTGCGAAACTGTGGGCTTTAATTCATTCAAGTATGCTCTCCCTGCGGAAACAACGGAAGAAGAGCTTCTCGACCTTGTCAAAAAGCTCAATGACGACGACAGAGTGGACGGAATACTCGTTCAGCTCCCACTGCCAAAGCACCTTGACGATAAAGTGATAATAAATAACATCAGACCTGACAAGGACGTTGACGCTTTCCACCCTGTAAATGTGGGCAAAATAATGATAGGCGATTACAGTTTTCTGCCATGCACACCTGCTGGCGTTATGGAGCTTATCAAGTCAACAGGTACTGACATTGCAGGCAAAGAGTGCGTAGTGGTTGGCAGAAGCAATATCGTTGGTAAGCCACAGGCTATGTTGCTTTTGCATAATAACGGCACTGTTACTATCTGCCATTCAAAGACAAAAGATCTTAAAGAAGTTTGCCAGAGAGCAGATATCCTAGTTGCGGCTGTTGGCAGACCAAAGATGATAACCGCTGATTATATCAAGGAGGGCGCAGTAGTTATCGACGTTGGTATGGATCGTGATGAAAACGGCAAGCTTTGCGGTGACGTTGATTTTGAGGACTGCAAGGATAAGGCTTCATTTATCACACCTGTTCCAGGCGGAGTTGGCCCTATGACCATTGCAATGCTTATGAGAAACACACTCACAGCAGGCAAGGCTCATCACGGTATAGAATAGTTGTAAAATTTCTGTTAAGACTATTTACAATTTGTCTGAAATAATGTATAATATATGAGTTGCTTACTGCAACATATCCATGCAACAGAATATGGGTCACGCCCGTAAGTGGGAAAGTTACCTGCCATATTCTTTTACATTGGAAATATTTTAACGAAAGAGGTACAAAAAATGCTTAGAAAAGACGAAAAGACAGCTGTTATCGAAGCTAACAGAACTCACGAAACAGACACAGGTTCACCTGAGGTACAGATCGCTATCCTTACAAAGAGAATCAGCGACCTTACAGAACATCTTAAAACACACAAGAAGGACAACCACTCAAGAAGTGGTCTGTTCAAGATGATCGGTAAGAGAAGAAATCTTCTCAACTACCTCAAGAAGAAGGATATCGAAAGATATAGAGCTACTATCGAAAAGCTGGGTATCCGTAAGTAATCATGTAACTGACATCAAGGCAGAGGCATTTATTGCCACTGCCTTTTGGTGTTTATTTGAACTGTAGGTGAAAGGTAACTTAGCATTAAACAGAATGTATGAAGCTCGTATGTCCTGTTTATTGCTAATGCTTTCACCATACAGAAAAAACTAAATTTCTAAAATGGAGGAAAGACAATGTTTGAGAATTTCAAAACTTTTGAAACGACATATGCAGGCAGACCTGTAGTAGTTGAAACAGGTAAGACCTGCGGACTTGCTAACGGCTCTTGCTGGGTAAGATACGGTGAAACGGTTGTAATGGCTAACGTTACAGCTTCCGCAAAGCCAAGAGAGGGTGTTGACTTTTTCCCACTTTCAGTTGACTTTGAGGAGAAAATGTATGCAGTAGGCAGAATACCAGGTTCTTTCACAAAGAGAGAAGGCAAGGCTTCTGACAAGGCTATCCTTGCTTCAAGATGTGTAGACAGACCTATCAGACCTCTTTTCCCAAAGGATATGAGAAATGACGTTTCAGTTGTTATGACAGTTCTTTCTGTTGACCCTGACAACTCACCTGAGATCACAGGTATGATAGCTACATCTATTGCACTTTCTATCTCTGATATCCCATGGAACGGACCTGTTGCTTCTATCAATGTAGGTTACGTTGACGGCGAACTTGTTCTTAACCCAACTCTTGAGCAGAGAGCTAAGAACAGACTTAACCTGACTGTTGCAGGCTCTGCTGAAAAGATCGTTATGATCGAGGCAGGTGCTGACCAGATACCTGATGACCTTATGCTCAAGGCTATCATGACAGGTCATGAAGAGATAAAGAAAATGGTAGCTTTCATCAACGATATCAAGGCTCAGATCGGTAAACCTAAGTTTGAGTTTGAGTCAATGGAAGTTGACCACGATCTGTTCGACGCTGTTGAAGCAATGGTAGGCGAGCAGGTAAAGGTCGCTCTTGATACAGATGATAAGAATGTAAGAGACGCAAGACTCCAGCCAATAATCGACGCTGTTCATGAGAAGTTCGACGAGCAGTGCGAGGATAACACTGCTGTTCTTGACGAAGTTATGTATAAGCTCCAGAAGAAGATAGTTAGAAACTGGCTCTATGAGGGCAAGCGTGTTGACGGCAGAGGTATCGATGAGATAAGACCACTTGCCGCTGAAGTTGGCGTTCTCCCAAGAGTACACGGTTCAGGTATCTTCACAAGAGGTCAGACACAGGTAATGACTATCGCAACACTTGGCCCTGTTTCAGACGCTCAGAAACTTGACGGTATCGACGAGGAAACTTCCAAGAGATATATGCATCAGTACAATTTCCCTTCATATTCTGTTGGTGAAACAAGACCTTCAAGAGGTCCGGGAAGAAGAGAGATAGGTCACGGCGCACTTGCTGAGAGAGCACTCGTTCCGGTTATTCCTTCTGTTGAAGAGTTCCCATATGCTATCAGATGCGTATCTGAGGTGCTTTCTTCAAACGGTTCTACATCACAGGGTTCTATCTGTGGTTCTACACTTGCACTTATGGACGCAGGCGTTCCTATCAAAGAGCCTGTTGCCGGTATCTCATGCGGTCTTATCACTAAGGAGGACGGCAGCTGGATGACAATGGTCGACATTCAGGGCCTTGAGGACTTCTACGGCGATATGGACTTTAAGGTAGGCGGTACAAAGAACGGTATCACAGCTATTCAGGTGGATATCAAGGTAGACGGTCTGACACCTGAGATAATCGCAAGTGCTTTTGAAAAGACAAGAAAAGCAAGAATGTATATTCTTGATGAGATAATGCTCAAGGCTATCCCTGCTCCTCGTGCTGAGGTAAGCAAGTGGGCACCTAAGATGCTGGCAACAAAGGTACCGGTTGACAAGATCAGAGAAGTTATCGGTTCAGGCGGAAAGGTAATTCAGAAGATATCTGCTGAGTGTGACGTTAAGATAGACATATCTGAGGACGGCAGCGTATTCGTTTCAGGTATCGACAAGGAAAAGGCTGAACAGGCAATCAATATCATCAATACTATCGCTAATGACCCTGAGATAGGTGCTATCTACAGAGGTAAGGTAGTAAAGATCATGAACTTTGGTGCTTTTGTTGAGATAGCTCCTGGTAAGGACGGTTTGGTACACATTTCTAAGCTTGACAAATCAAGAGTAGAAAAGGTCGAGGACGTTGTTTCTGTTGGCGACGAGATCGTTGTTAAGGTAATGGAGATCGACGATCAGGGCAGGATCAATCTTTCAAGAAAAGACGCTCTTGCTGATATCGAAGCTAAGAAGAACGCTAAGTAATAAGTTTTTAAGAGCGGGCGGCTATGTGCTGTCCGCTTTTTTTGTTGACAAATTTGTTGACAAAAAAGAAGAAGTGTGTTAATATAAAAGTAATAAATTTTTATAGGGGGTATCTTTATGAGATGTACAGTATGCGGGTGCGATATTCTGCCTAACAGCATTTGCTGTCAGAATTGTGGCACAAGAGTTATTGAAATGACAGGGGTAAATTCGGCACAGCCGAGGTATGGCAATAGTTTCAATAATAGCTTTAACAATGGCTTTGACAATGGTCTTAACAGCAATGTGAGGGCAGTGGGAAAGAATATGTCTATAGGCAAAAAGGTGCTTATCTTTTTGCTGGCATTGTTTGTGGGCGCAGCTATCGGTTTTGGATATTGGTACTATCACAATGTTTCAACCCATACCATTAGAGAGGAGAACTTTAGCGTTGAACTGCCAAGGTCACTTGAAAAGGCAACCACAATAGATTATGCGGCACAGAGCAGTGATGGAACTGTAAAAGCCAATGGAAAGTACGCCGATGTTGATAGCGATTTTCAGTATATGATCCTTGATTACTCTTCACTTGCCGGCGAAACAACGGATATTCTTACCGAGAAACTGTTTGTCACCTACATGAAGGGCAATTTGAAAAGTCAGTTTGGAAGCAGCTATAAAGAAGTGTATGCTGATGGTAACAAGCTTAAAATGACCTATCGTGCAAAAACGGGCGACGAAGTTTATAACTATGCTTTATGCAAAAAGTCAGGTTATAAATATTATTGGTTTGTTTTTGGCTGTAAGGCTGATGAAAAGGATTTCTATGACCCGAAATTTGAAAAGTGGGCAAGCACTATCCATATCAATTAATACAAAATTTATAAAAAACGATTTGTTAAATTATTGACATAATAAACAGCATATGTTAGAATAAAAGCATAAATTATATGAGGGAGAAAAGAATATGAAATGTCCTATTTGTTCGGCAAAGATCAGTGATACTGACACTTTTTGTCCTAATTGTGGGTCGGCTGTGAAGTCTGAAACAAGCGGTTATATGGATTCTATCGACACATCAAACCTTGGTGAGAATGTTGGCTTTGGCAAGCGCAACACTACAGGTGCACAACCTGTGAATGCAGTACCTCAGCAGAGTTATGCTCAGGGTCAGCAGTCTTATGGTCAGCCACAGAACGGCTACGCTCAGCAGAGTTATCCGCCTCCGCAGAATGGCAATGCTCAAACTCCATACGGCAGTGCATATGAGCCTTATAAGATAGCGCCTGTTACATCTGCTAAAAAGGGTATACCAAAGCCTTTGATGTCAGTTCTTGTGTTTATCCTTGCGTTCTTGGTGGCTTTTGGTGTGAGATATTTTTACAAAAACACAGCTACGAAAACATTACAGGGTACGGGATATACAATGACAGCACCTGCGGATATTGAGAAATCTAGCAGTAAAAATCTGTATGCCCTTGATAACTTTTCCAACAACGAGGTGGGCATAAACGCTGTTAAGCTTTCATATTCTGATATTGCACTTTACGGCTATGGCAAGGGCGAGTCTGCATCGGATATCTTTGATTTTATCCTTGAAAACGGCTCAACAACCTTAAAAATAACAGGCAAGGATTCAAAATATATTTATTATACCCAGAGCATAGGAGATAAACATTATTACGGCATGAGTTCTATAACAGAGGGCAACGGTGGCTACTACATTTTTGATTTTCTCTGCGAGCAGAAAAATAAGTCAAAGTATGAAGATAAGTTCAAGGATTGGGCTGCCTCAGTTGAGATAAAGTAAATAATTCAAGCTGTCCTTCGGGGCAGCTTTTTTGTTTTGCATAAAAATCTTGCTTTTTTCGTCAAAAAGGTGTAAAATGAATCATATGACACAAAATCTGCTTTCCGCATAAAATGTACTAATAATATGTGGAGGTGATCTTGTGTTGAATCTTATACTTCTTCTGGCTCTTGTGCTGGCGGTCGTTATTTGGTTTTGGGTGAAATGGTATAAGGTGCGAAATGTTGGCAAGCGTGGAGGATATTTGCTTATCCCATGCAAAAAGAATACACATGAGCTTGAACATATGGTAAAAAGCTGTTATTGGGAGGAGTTTTTTCAGCCTGAATATTATGGAAGAGAAATAATCCTCGTTCAGCTTGACAAAAGCGAGATAAATTATGTTTCAAAGCGTTTGGAACAGGATTATAGCATCGTTCACTGTGTTGATATAACTGAACTTGCAGATTTTATCAAGCGCAGAGAGCTGAAATGCCATGAAAAATAGATCATTCGGAGAATAATATGGAAGATTTAAAGACCCTCAAGGGTGAGGTTGACAGCATAATATTTAAAAGTGAGGACACAGGCTTCTGCGTGCTTATGCTTAACTGTGACAATGACCTTATCACAGTTGTTGGCGAAATGGGTGACGTTGAGGAGGGCGAAGATCTCGTTGTAACAGGGGAGTTCACTTCACATCAGAAGTTCGGCGAGCAGTTCAAGGTGCATATCTTTGAGCGTTCTTTGCCTACTACCTCTGCAGCGATTCAGCGTTATCTTGCAAGCGGTGCTATATCAGGCGTAGGGCCTGTACTTGCAAAAAAGCTTGTGAACAAGTTCGGGGACGATACCCTTGACATAATAGAAAATACTCCCGACAGGCTCACGGAGATAGACGGGATAACAGTGAAAAAAGCGGAAAAAATATCTCAGGAGTTCAAAACCACTTTTGCCGCAAGGTCTCTTATGTCATATCTTAACAAATTTGAGATAGAAACTTCTTATGGCATAAAGGCGTGGAAGCGTTGGGGCAACACTGCCGAGCAGATTATAAAATCAAACCCTTATGTGCTTTGTATTCAGGGCGTCGATCTGTCATTTTCCCGTGCGGATGCAGTTGCGGCAAAGTCTGATATCCCTGCTGACAGCGAGTGCAGGATAAAGGCAGGCATTACATATATTCTAAGACAAAACGCTGACCAAGGTCATACCTGCCTGCCTTTAGACAGTCTTGTGAAAACAGCGGTGAGTTATCTTGATGTTGATGAAAAGCTTATAAAAAAAGTAATCGAGGATGAAACTGAGGAGGAAAACCTCTACTATTACGATAAGCATGGCAGACGTTTTGTTATGCTTGCAGATTTTTACAAAGCTGAGGACTACATAGCAAGGCGACTTGCCATAATGCGGCAGATCTCTTATGACAATAAGATAGATTTTTCCGAAGTAATTGATCTTGAAGAGGAAAATAATGGCATACAATATGAAAAAATACAGCGTGAAGCCATAAATCTTGCACTGTCAAAGGGTTTTCTTGTGCTGACGGGAGGACCAGGTACAGGAAAGACCACAACGCTCAACGCTATAATTTCTCTTTATCAGCAGCAAGGGCTTAACGTTATGATATGTGCACCAACAGGCAGAGCCGCCAAAAGGCTTTCTGACCTTACGGGATTTGACGCAAAAACTATCCACAGGCTTCTTGAAGTGAAGCATACAAGCGGTGACACACTTGCGTTTATACATGATGAAAACAATCTTCTCGATTGTGACGCTTTGATAATCGACGAGATGTCCATGGTGGATTCCTGTCTTTTTGAAGCCGTTTTGAGAGCCATAAGCGTTACCTGCAAACTCGTTCTGGTGGGGGACAGCGATCAGCTTCCGTCAGTAGGTGCAGGAAATGTGTTAAAGGATATTATTGACAGCGGAGTAATGTCTGTTGTAACACTAAAAGAGATCTTCAGACAGGCACAGGAGTCTGAGATTGTTATGAACGCCCATAAGATAGTAAACGGCGAGCATATCGACCTAGCCAGCAAGGATAAGGATTTCTTTTTTATGCAACGGCTTGAATATGGAGAACTTCAGGATCTTGTGGTGGAGCTTTGCAAAACAAGGCTGCCAAAAGCCTACGATTACTCGCCTATAGACGACATTCAGGTGCTTTCGCCTACACGTAAAGGTCCTGCGGGTACTGTGGAGCTAAACAAGCGTCTGCAGCAGGAGCTTAATCCTCCTGCTGCAGGAAAATCAGAGGTCAAGACCCCTGTTTATACTTTCAGAAAAGGTGACAAGGTCATGCAGACCAAGAATGATTATGAAATTCTTTGGAAAAAGTATATAACCGAGGACAAGACCGAAAGTGGCGCAGGCATTTTTAACGGCGATATAGGCATAATAATTGCAGTGAACAAGATACTTAAAACTGTGACTATAGATTTTGAGGGCAGAATAGCTGTCTATGACAAGCAAATGCTGGATAATCTGGAGCTTGCCTATGCCATAACAGTGCATAAAAGCCAAGGTTCTGAGTTCGATGTTGTCATTCTCACTGTATTCGGTGGATTTGACAAGCTTTATTACAGAAATTTGCTTTATACAGCTGTGACAAGAGCCAAAAGAATGCTTATAATAGTTGGCTCGAAAAAGCGTGTTGATTTTATGATAGATAATAATAAACGCACTTTGAGGTATACTGCGCTTAAAAATATGCTAATGGAGCTTGTGGAGGGTGACGACAGTGGTCAGCAGACGCTTGATATATAAATTTCTGCTTGATTTTGTTTATCCTAATCGTTGCCCTATATGTGGAAGTTTTATAAAATGGGACGAGCTTTTGTGCAAAAATTGTGAATGTAAGCTGCCTTTTCATAAAAAAATATTGTGCGAAAAGTGCGGCAAGGATAAGTGCCTAGATCATGATTCACTACATTTTGATAGCATTTATACTCTTATGAGATATGAGGATATCTGCGTGAAAGCAATACATCAGCTTAAAGACGACAGACAGCTTAATTTTGCGGAATATTCTGCGAAGCTTCTGGGTAATGTGCTCAGAGAAAATGGTATCGCACAGCAGGCGGATATCATCACATCAGTGCCAATGCACAGATCAAAACGCCGTAAAAGGGGATATGATCAGGCACAAAAGCTTGCACACTTTACGGCAGCTGAGCTTGGCATAAAAGAGAACTATCGCTTGCTTGGACGCACGAAAGATACCGCAGAACAGCACACTCTCACAGCCTCCGAGCGTAAAACACACGCAGAGGAGATATATTTCTCACTGCCTGACCATGCAGACATAAAAGGTAAAAATGTCCTGCTATTTGATGATGTTTACACAACAGGTTCAACGCTTAACGTGTGCAGCGGACTGCTAAAGAATATGGGTGCAAAAAACGTCTTTTGTGCAGCTATCGCCACCACCTTGCTCGATGAAAAACACAAAGAATAAAACAGACCGCCTTCGGTATAATAATATCGGGAGGCGGTCTTTATGATAACTGAGGAACAGTTTGCGGCGATAAAAAGACTTATCGTGTCTGAAAACTGCATGATAGACAGGTTTGAGCATTATGTGAGTGAGATAAAAGAGCCGCAGCTAAAGGAAGATATGCAAAAGCTTACAGCGGCTTTGAAAAATCAGCGTTCAGGGTTGCTCACAAGTCTGGAGGATAACAATGGTAACTGACGGAAATATAATAAAAGAAGCAAGATTTTTTGTCAAGGCGTATTCAAAGGAGTTTTGTCAGACCTACAGTGATCTATGCGGAAGCCCTTTTGCGGAGTATATAAAAAGTGCGCTTGACGGTCAGCTTAGAATAGCAGAGAAGCTTGAAAGTCTTGAAAAAACATACTGTGACAAAACTAAGCTGCCAATTGCAGACAGTATTGATGTGAACAGATTTTTATATAAGAACAGGGAAGATATGAGGTAAAAAGTCCGCAGATGCTCGTCTGCGGACTTTTGTTATTTTGATATATGTACGTCAAGTTGGTCGAATGGTATGGAAATGCCGTTTGCGTCAAAGCGTTCCTTTGCCTCTTTGAGAAATTTGTATCGTATCTCCCAGTAAGCATCGGTCGGTATCCATACACGCATGATAAGGATTATAGCGCTTGCACCATGCTCGCAGATAGCCACAAGCGGCTTGTCAGGCTCGTTTATTACCCTTGGCTCATCATTGAGCATTTCTCTAAGAATAGCCATTGCCTTGTTGTGGTCGTCATTATAGCTGATAGAGAATTTCAGTTCAAGGCGACGTTTGTCGTCAGCAGTTATATTCGTAATAGTCGATTGTGAAACAACTCCGTTTGGTATAAATATCATCTTATTCTCGAGGGTTTTTAGGGTGGTGTAGAGTATAGAGATAGCGTCAACAGTTCCCTCTGAGTCGCCTATTTTTACATAATCACCGCATTTAAAAGGCTTTGAAAAAAGTATGATAAAGCCGCCTGCGACGTTTGAAAGACTGTTTTGAAGAGCAAGACCGATAGCAAGACCTGCTGCACCTATAGTTGCGACTATTGAGGACATAGGTACTTGAAGTGCAGAAAGTGCCATTACTATTATTATAATAAGCAATACAGTGTGTACCACAGATGTGAGAAATTTATGTATAGTCACATCTGTTCGACGCATACTCAAACCTTTGTGCATGACCTTCAAAACAAGCTTGTCAAGAAGTATTCCTAAAAGAAAAATAACAGCCGCCGCAATAAGATGTGGTGTAAATTCCTCAAGCCAATTCAAAAATTTGTCAGACAAAAAATCATCTCCGTAACATTATTATGTAAAGATATTATAACATCTTAACATGATATTTGCAAGTGTGCCCAATATATAAGTTTTTTTGCGTATTTATGCACTTTTATCAGAAATCATAACAAAAATAGGTGTTGACTTGGAGATAATTTTGTGAAAAAAATGTGGGAAAAAGTCTTGCTATTTGTGTGGCTTTGGTGTATAATAATATTAAGTTTTATTATACTTACAGTAAGGAGAATTTTTTATGATCAATTTTCTTAACACTGCAGCTCAGATGGTTGCGGCAAAGAGTACGATCAGTCCAGACCAAAAAGATCTGGGTGCTGGAACTGTTGCCTCTGTCGTTATCACGGGTTTAGTTGTGGTATTTATCGGACTTGTTCTGCTTATTCTGCTTGTGTCGATATACGGCAAGATATTTGACGTTATCAACGGTAGAGCTGCAAGAAAGGCTGAAGAGGCAGAAAAAGCTGCTGAAGCTGCAAAGGCTGTTGCTAAGCCAGAGCCAATAAAGGCTGCTGCTCCTGTTGTAGAAGACGGCATTGAAGAAGAAACAGTTGCTGTTATCATGGCTGCAATTTCGGCTATGAGCAGTGCAGAGGGCAAGAAGCTCGTTCTTAAGAGCGTTAAAACTGCCAAGCCTCAAAGACCTGCATGGTCTACCGCAGGCATAATAGACAATACAAGACCATTTTAGTGCAGTTGACGTGAAAGGAACGTGATAATAGATGTCAATAATTAATTCATTTCTTGATACCATGGCGTCTTTGGCGTCACAGTCGGGTTTTGCGGGTTTCCTCGTAGACGGCGGCTGGAAAAATATCATAATGATACTTATTTCATTCGTATTTATGTATTTGGCTATTGCAAAGGGCTTTGAGCCTCTGCTGCTCCTGCCTATCTCATTCGGTATGCTGCTTACAAACCTGCCATACGCTGAGATGTATCACCCGGACTTCTGGAACTATAAGACAGTTGCAGGCAACGATCACTATATCGACTACGGTCAGATACTTCAAAAGGGTGGTCTGTTGGATATCCTTTATATGGGCGTTAAGCTCCAGATATATCCACCGCTCATATTCCTTGGAATCGGTGCAATGACAGACTTTGGTCCGCTGATCGCAAGCCCTAAGAGCTTTCTTATGGGTGCTGCTGCACAGGGTGGTATCTTCTTCACATTCATCGGTGCAGCTCTCTTCGGAATGAGTGCAGCTGAGTGTGGTTCTATCGCTATCATCGGCGGTGCTGATGGTCCTACATCTATCTATGTATCTTCAAGACTTCTTACCTCAAACAGTAATATCGGCGTTGGTACGATAGCACTTGCAGCCTATACATACATGGCTCTTGTTCCTATTATCCAGCCGCCTATCATGAAGGCTCTTACAACAAAGAAAGAGCGTTCAGTAGTAATGGGTCAGCTCAGACCTGTTTCTAAGGTAGAAAAGCTTATTTTCCCTATCCTCGTAACTATCGTTATCTCACTCATGGTTCCTTCAGCAGCTCCACTGGTTGGTATGCTCATGTTTGGTAACCTTCTTAAAGAGAGTGGCGTCTGCGACAGACTTGTTAAGACTGCTCAGAACGAGCTTATGAACATCATCACTATCTTCCTTGGCGTAACAGTTGGTGCAACAACACAGGCAGATAAGATCATGAACATTCAGTTTGCAGAAGTTATGGCACTTGGCGTTGTGGCGTTCTCAATTGGTACAGCCTGCGGCGTACTTCTTGGTAAGCTTATGTATGTTCTTTCAGGTCACAAGATCAATCCTCTTATCGGTTCAGCAGGTGTATCTGCTGTTCCAATGGCAGCACGTATCTCTCAGAAGGTCGGTCAGCAGGAAGTTCCTACAAACTATCTGTTGATGCACGCTATGGGTCCTAATGTTGCCGGCGTTATCGGTTCAGCCGTTGCTGCTGGTGTTCTTCTTACAATTGTAAGATAAGATCAGAAATTTTTCGGGACGATGAAAAGCATCGTCCCGATTTTTGTGTATAGTTTAGGAGAGTTGATATGTCAGAAAGTAAATTTTTTGCAGTGATATCCCGTATGAAATATATAAATCGTTGGGCACTTATGAGAAACACGATCAATGAGAATATTAGCGAGCATTCCCTTGAAGTTGCTTTTATCGCACATGTGCTTGCACTTATCAGAAATAAGCGATTTGGCGGTAATGTTTCTCCTGAGAGATGTGCGCTGCTTGCTATGTATCATGATGTCACCGAGATAATCACAGGTGACTTGCCTACGCCTATAAAATATTACAGCCATGAGATAAAGGGCGCATATGATGAGATCGAGCAGAAAGCCAAAAATACTCTGGTGTCTTATCTTCCTGATGATCTGAAAGAGGACTTTGAGCCGCTTTTCTGTAAAACTCCACAGGAAGAAGAAGCATGGACTCTTGTTAAAGCGGCTGATAAGCTTTCTGCACTTATAAAGTGCCTTGAAGAAAGACAAATGGGAAATACTGATTTTGCATCAGCTGAAAAATCTACACTTGAATCTATTGTCGCAATGAATATTCCAGAAGCAAATGTTTTTCTTGATGAATTTATTCCAGCTTATACATTAACTCTTGACGAACAAGCTTGACAATGCCCCAGTGGTGTTGTATAATAGAAACTGAAATTATAGGACAATATTAAGTGGGAAGATATTGAATTAACGGAGGCTTTCAATTGGATATTATCGTTTCTGCGTCGCTGCTTGCCTGCGACTTTTCAAACCTTGCGTTTGAGATAAAGCGTGCTGAGGACGCTGGTGTTGACTGGATTCATTATGATGTCATGGACGGAATGTTTGTGAGAAATATAAGTTTTGGCGAACCGCTTTTGAAAAGTGTGGGCAAAAGCATAACTATTCCAGTAGACGTTCATCTCATGATTTGCGATCCTATCAGATATATTGATAACTACGCAGATCTTGGAGCTGACCTTATAACTTTTCATTATGAGGCGGCTGATGATCCGCAAGCTGTTATTGACAAAATACATTCTAGGGGGATCAAGGCAGGAATCTCCATTAAGCCTGCAACACCTGTAAGTGCAATCCAGCCATTTCTTAAATCTGTTGATATGGTACTCGTTATGACAGTAAATCCAGGTTTTGGCGGTCAAAAGTTTATTCCTGACACTCTTGAAAAAATAAGCGAAGTGAGATATCTAATTGACCAGACGGAAAGGGATATCAGACTTCAGGTCGACGGTGGCGTAAATCTCGAAACTGCTGGTTTGCTTAAAGAATCGGGTGCAGACACTTTAGTAACGGGAACATATGCGTTTAAGGCAAACGATATGCCAGAGGCTGTTAAGCTTCTAAGAGAAATAGTTTAGTTTTTCAAAAGGAGTACTGCTCAATAATGGGCTGTACTCCTTTATTTTGTTTATAATCACGTTGTCAGTAGCACAGGTTTTCAGTAAAGCTTTTTTCGCAACTGTTGAGCGTGCGTATCCTATGGTGAAGATTAGAGCATGACCACTAGGAAGCTGATACAGACTGCTTTTTATAATCTTTTCGGAGTATTTTTTGTGTATTTCAGTAGCTTTTGACATTAGCTCGTTTGGATCGTAGCTGATTATGGCAAGTTCAGTGGTGTGATGATTGTCGTTTTTAGGTAGTATAAAATATATGTTTATTGTTTCTTCACTTGTCAAAGCAACATCAACTTCAATATTTCCTTCGGATATTTTTATAAGTCCTGTCTCCTTGAGTATAAACATGAGTTCAGATAAAAAATCTTTGCTTCTTTTGTTGTTTTTCTCAAAATCTTCAAAGGATATATTCATTATCCGCATATCCTTTTCGTTAAGAATAACTTTTATTTCATACTCTGACAGCCTTTTTATCTCCAAAACAAACACCCCTTATGTATAATGTCAGTCTGTGCTGTATCATTATACTCATAAGGGGTGATTTCTGTGAAAATTTGTTTATGAAAGCTGGTCGGAAAGCTCAGCCCACTCGTCCATTTTCTGGTCAAGGGCGGTTTTGGCTTTTTCAAGCTCTTTGCATTTCTCGCTCATTTTGCTGTAGTCGGAAGCTATCTCAGGGTCAGATATGGCATTTTCAAGTTCAAATATCAGAACTTCTGTGTCTTCGATCTCCTTTTCAAGTTCTCTTATGCGATTGCGTTTTTGAGCGTCAGCGGCACGCTGTTCCTTACTGCGATATTGTCTTGCTTTGTTTTCTTTGTACGCTTTTTCCTCTTCAGCACGCTTTATCTCTGCTTCGCTCTGCATCTTGAGCTGACGGGCAGCGTTCACCGCTTCGCTGTATGCGTCAAAGTTGCCCTCGTATGAGTTCACCTCGTCATGCTTTATCTCTATTATCCTGCTTGCTACCTTGTTGAGTAGATATCTGTCATGAGATACAAGGATTATCGTTCCACCAAACTCTGCCAAAGCGTCCTCCAGCACTTCTTTTGTGCTTAGGTCAAGGTGGTTTGTAGGCTCGTCAAGCACAAGTACATTTCCACGATTGAGAGCCATTATGGCAAAGCAAAGCTTCGCTCTTTCGCCACCGCTGAGAACAGAAATAGGCTTGAACACATTCTCGCCTGTAAGCAGAACTGCACCTAGTACGCTTCTTGCCTGTTGTTCTGATAATCTTGGATAGCGATACATTATTTCTTCAAGCACTGTCTTATGGGGATCAAGTATAGCGTGTTCCTGTTCAAAATAGGATATCTTCACGTTTCCGCCCCAGCTTATATTCCCACCCTCGTGTGGGATAATGCCTTGGATAAGTTTCAGTATAGAAGTTTTTCCGATACCGTTCGCACCGATTATAGCAACGTGCTCTCCACGGCGAACGTTCATGGTAAGTGACTTTATAAGCTCCTTTTTGTCAGCACCCTCGCCAACAACCAACGGACAGTCAACAACTCGCACGATATCCTTTGTTGGTTCAATATCATATTCAAGCTTTATCTTTGGAGGCTTTGTGTACATAAGCGGTTTGTCGATTCGCTCGATACGGTCAAGCATATGCTGTCTTGACTTCGCCATTTTTGAGGTTGAAGCTCTGACGAGATTTTTCGCCACATAGTCCTCAAGCTTTGCTATCTCTTTTTGCTGTGCCTCATATTCTTTGAGCTGACGCTCTGAGTTCATTTTCTTTTGCACAAGATAGGAGGAATAGTCCCCTCGATATGATGTGAGCCTGCCTTGTTCTATCTCACATATTCTCGTACAGACCTTGTTTAGAAAATATCTGTCGTGGGAAACTATGATTATTGCACCCTTGTAGCCTTTGAGATAGTCCTCTAACCACATGAGCGTTTCAAAATCAAGGTGGTTGGTAGGTTCGTCAAGTATAAGCAGATTAGGCTCTTCAAGAAGAAGCTTAGCCAGTGCAAGACGTGTTTTTTCACCGCCTGAAAGGGTAGAGATGACTCTGTCTGTAGGTGTTGAACCAAAGCCCATGCCGTTAAGAACCTGCTTTATTTTTATATCTATCCTATATCCGTCCCGAGCCTCAAAGTATGAAGAAAGCTCGGCATATTCGTGGCTTATACTGTCAATATCTCCGCCATCTGCCATTTTCTTTTCAAGGACTTTCATTTTATCCAGTGTTTCAAGGAGGGGAGCGAAAGCGTTCTTCATTTCCTCACCTATGGTAAGTTCAGAATTAAGTCCGCTGTTCTGCCTTAAAAAGCCAATGGAAGCCTTGCCTGCGATATTCACAGAGCCTAGTCCTTCGGGGGTCTTGTCATAACCCTCTCTGCCTGTAATGATATTAAGCAGGGTAGACTTTCCGCATCCGTTTATGCCGATAAGTCCAACGGCTTCTCTGTCTTCAACTGTGAAATTTATATCCTTGAGCAGTGCCTGCCCATTGAAATATTTGTAAAGATGTTCAACATTCAATAACATTGTATATTTCTCCTGTAACAATTATCAGAACTTATTATACACTATTTTCTTCTTGATTTCAACCTTTTTTATTTTATTGCCACACTTATGCCATGCTTAATAAAAAAATATGAAAAAAGTGCGTAAAACTATGTACTTTTTGATCGAGATGTGGTATAATGAAAACAAGTCTATAATTTTAGTCTTGATAGGCTGATTATTTTATCCGAAAGGACGGGTGATGTTAGGGTTGGAGCAGAAGCTTTCTTTGTATGGTTTTAATAATCTAACCAAGACCCTTAGCTTTAACATATATGATGTATGTTATGCCAAAACTGAAAGAGAACAAAAGGAATATATTGCTTATATTGACGAGCAGTATAATTCAGAAAGACTTACGAAAATTCTTTGCGACGTTACTGAGATGATAGGCGCAAGGATACTTAATATATCAAAACAGGATTATGAGCCGCAGGGTGCGTCTGTGAACGTGCTTATTGCGGAGAAAGCCCTCGATGAGGACAGTATCGACCCTTCGTGCAATCAAGGAAAAATAGGCGGCGATGTGCCTGAAATGATACACGCTCACCTTGACAAGAGCCATGTAACTGTTCACACATTTCCTGAATATCACCCAGACAATGCTATTTCCACATTCCGAGTGGATATAGATGTTTCTACTTGCGGAACCATTTCTCCGCTAAACGCACTGAATTATCTTATCAGCAGCTTTGACTCTGATATTATCACTATTGACTACCGAGTAAGAGGCTTTACGCGAGATGTTTTGGGAAAGAAGTTTTTTATCGATCACAAGATAACTTCGATTCAGGATTATATAGATAAAAATACGCTGACTAAATATGACGCTATAGACGTCAATGTTTACCAGTCAAACATTTTCCATACCAAGCTTCTCATTAAGGATATCGACTTGCAGAATTATCTTTTCAAGCAGGACGTATACGAGCTTACGCCGAAGCAAAGGCTTGACATAACAGATAGTCTGCGCCGTGAGATGATCGAGATATACAGCGGCATGAACATATACTGATAAGGTAGTGATAGATTTGAACTTAACACAGAATAATGCACCTGTGTATGAGGCTTTAAAAAAACATATGAGGAACAGAGTGGTGCGTCTTGACGTACCTGGTCACAAGGGCGGAAGAATGAATAAGGAGCTTCGTGACTTTTTGGGCGTGGATTGTCTGAAGTGCGATGTGAACTCCATGAAGCCACTTGACAACCTTTGTCACCCTGTTTCTGTGATAAAAGATGCTGAAATGCTTGCCGCTGAGGCTTTTGGTGCAAAGCACGCTTTCTTTATAGTAAATGGTACTACTGCTGCAGTCCAGACGATGATATTTACAAGCTGTAAGGCAGGAGATAAGATAATAATGCCGAGAAACGTTCACAGAAGTGCTATCAATGCACTTGTTGTGTGCGGTGCTATACCTGTTTATGTAAACCCAGGCACAAATAAACAGCTTGGAATACCTCTTGGAATGTCCGTTAAGGACGTTGAAAAAGCTATCAAGGAAAATCCTGATGCAAAGGCTGTTTTGGTGAATAACCCGACTTATTACGGAATTTGCTCTGATATAAAAAGCATCGTCAAGCTTGCCCATGAGCATGGTATGTTGGTGCTCGCGGACGAAGCACATGGCACTCACCTTTATTTTGGTGAGTGTCTGCCTTGCTCTGCAATGGCGGCAGGAGCAGATATGGCGGCAGTATCAATACACAAAACAGGAGGAAGCCTAACACAGTCATCGCTCCTTCTTTGTGCAGACACTGTTTCAGAGGGTTATGTAAGACAGATAATTAACCTCACTCAGACCACAAGCGGCTCTTATCTGCTTATGGTATCCCTTGACCTTGCAAGAAAAAATCTTGCGCTCAACGGCAAGGAGCTTTTTAAAAAGGCAGTTGACTATGCCGATTATGCAAGGGAAGAGATAAATAAGATAGGTGGCTATTACGCTTTCGGTCGCGAACTTGAAAACGGTGACGATATCTTCGCATTTGACAGCACAAAGCTTTCCGTTCACACAAGAGCCATGGGACTTGCAGGTGTTGAGGTCTATGACATTCTCCGTGACGATTACGACATTCAGATAGAGTTCGGTGATATCGGAAATATACTTGCTATAGTTTCCGCAGGAGATAGAGAGCTTGAGATTGAGCGTTTTATATCCGCACTTTCCGAAATTAAAAGGCTTTATTCAAAAGACCCGTCAGGAATGTTTGACCACGAATATATCAATCCTATCGTTGAGATACCGCCGCAGCAAGCTTTCTACAGCGAGAAAAAATCAGTGCCTATCGAAGAAAGCAACGGTATGATATGCGGAGAGTTTGTTATGTGCTATCCGCCGGGAATACCTATCCTTGCCCCTGGTGAGAAGATAACTTCCGACATACTTAATTATATCGCATACTGTAAAGAAAAGGGCTGTTTCCTTACAGGTACGGAGGATCTTGAGATAAACAACATAAACGTAGTGGTAAATTCATAGAGAGGAGATACATTTTATGGATCTTTGGTTTACTGAGAAACATACGGACGATGTTAATTTCACCATTCGTGTAAAAAAACAGCTTTATTCTAAAAAAAGCTATTATCAGGAAATAGACGTTTTTGACACATATGAGTTCGGCAGGGTATTGGTGCTTGACGGCTTTATAATGCTTACCGAAAAGGACGAGTTCATCTATCATGAAATGGTAACTGCAGTTCCTATGGCGGTCAATCCTGAGATAAAAAAGGTGCTTGTTATTGGTGCGGGGGACGGTGGAACTATCCGTGAGCTTTGCAGATATAACACTATTGAAAAGATAGATATGGTGGAGATAGATGAGCAGGTAGTAAATGTGTGCAAGGAGTATCTTCCACAGACAGCCTGTGCATTTGACGACCCTAGACTTACCCTCTATATTGAGGACGGTCTGAAATTCGTTCGCCGAAAGGAAAATGAATATGACCTTATTATAGTTGACTCCACCGACCCGTTTGGACCGGGAGAGGGACTTTTTACAAAAGAATTTTACGGCAACTGCTCAAAGGCGCTCACAGATCAGGGAATATTGATAAACCAACATGAAAGCACTTATTATGATTCCTATGTGGATATGGTAAAGCGCACACACAGAAGAATAGGCAGTGCGTTCCCAGTTTCAATGGTCTATCAGACACATATACCTACCTATCCGTCGGGTCATTGGCTTTTCGGCTTTGCTTCGAAAAATCTTCACCCTATATATGACCTTAAGGCTGATGAGTGGAAAAAGTTCGGCATAAAGACAAGATATTATAACACAGAGCTTCACAAGGGCTGTTTCGCACTGCCGAATTACGTCCTTGATGTACTTGAGGACTGTGACTAAAGGAGAAAAGTATGGAAAAGAATGTTCATACCTTTATAGGCTGTGACTGTGAATATGAGGACGCAAAGATAGTCCTTTTCGGCGCACCATATGACAGCACAACTTCGTTCAGACCGGGTACAAGATTTGCAAGCTCTGCAATGCGCAATGAGAGCTTCGGCATTGAGACTTATTCACCATATCAAGATAAGGATCTCCTTGATGTGAATGTGTTCGACAGCGGCGACCTTGAGCTGCCATTTGGCAATCCTGAGGGCGCACTGAGGGACATCCAAAGCCGTACATCAGAAATACTTGATGATGGCAAAGTGCCTTGCATGATAGGTGGCGAACACCTTGTCACTCTTGGTGCGGTTAGAGCTGTGGCAGAGAAATATCCAGATCTGCATATCGTTCACTTTGACGCTCATGCCGATCTGAGGGACGATTACCTTGGAGTGAAAGAGTCACACGCCTGCGTGCTCCACAGATGTTGGGATATCGTAGGCGACGGAAAGATATATCAGTTCGGTATCAGGAGCGGCGACAGGGACGAGTTCAAGTTTGCGAAAGAGCATACTTTTATGGAAAAGTTCGGCTTCTTCAGACTTGACAGCATAGTTAAAAAACTTCAGGGAAAGCCTGTTTACTTTACACTCGACCTTGATGTGCTTGATCCTTCAGAGTTCCCCGGCACTGGTACTCCAGAGGCAGGCGGAGTTACTTTCAAGGAGCTTATGTTCGCAGTGGAGGAAGTTGCAAAGCTCAATATCGTAGGCTTTGATGTGAATGAGCTTTCCCCTGTTTACGATCAGACAGGACGTTCAACAGCACTTGCCTGCAAGCTGCTGAGAGAGATACTTTTGTATTTTTATAAGTAAATAAGTATAATTGATAAAATAGAAAGGAATGATCTAATATGTCAAGAGCATTGATAATCGGTGCAGGTGGAGTTGCAGGTGTAGTTATACACAAGTGTTGTCAGAACAGCGAGGTGTTTACTGATATCTGTATCGCCAGCAGAACAAAGTCAAAGTGCGATAAATTCAAGGAGGAGCTTCAGGATAAGACAAAGACAAATATCACAACTGCACAGGTGAACGCAGACAACGTGCCCGAGCTTGTGGCTCTTATGAAAGAATATAAGCCTGATATTTGTATCAACGTGGCTCTGCCTTATCAGGATCTCCATATCATGGACGCTTGTCTTGAGTGTAAAGTAGATTATGTTGACACAGCTAACTATGAGCCTGAGGACACTGCAAAGTTTGAATATAAGTGGCAGTGGGCTTATAGAGAGAGATTTGAAAAGGCTGGTATCACAGCGCTTCTCGGATCTGGCTTTGACCCAGGTGTAACAGGTGTTTTCTGTGCATATGCTCAGAAGCATTATTTTGATGAAATAAACTATATAGATATCCTCGACTGCAACGGAGGCGATCATGGCTATCCATTCGCAACGAACTTCAATCCTGAGATAAACATAAGAGAAGTTTCCGCAAAGGGTTCTTATATTCAGGACGGCAAGTGGGTAGAAACTGAGCCAATGGATATAAAGAGAGTTTATAACTTCGATCAGGTTGGCGAAAAGGATATGTATCTTCTCCACCACGAAGAGCTTGAATCACTGGCTCTCAACATCAAGGGTATCAAGAGGATACGTTTCTTTATGACATTTGGTCAAAGCTATCTTACACACCTTAAATGCCTTGAGGACGTGGGTATGACTTCTATCGAGCCTATTGACTTTGAGGGCAAGAAGATAGTACCGTTACAGTTCCTTAAAGCAGTTCTTCCTGACCCTGCATCACTTGGTCCAAGAACAAAGGGTAAGACAAATATTGGTTGTATCTTCCAGGGCAAAAAGGACGGCAAAGACAAGACATATTACGTTTACAACGTATGCGATCATCAGGAGTGCTATAAGGAAGTCGGTTCACAGGCTATCTCCTACACAACAGGCGTGCCTGCAATGATAGGCGCAATGATGATACTCACAGGCAAGTGGAAAAAGCCGGGCGTACACAATATAGAGGAGTTTGATCCGGATCCATTCATGGACGCACTTAACAAGTGGGGTCTGCCTTGGACAGAGAACTTTGATCCTATTCTTGTTGACTAATAGGAGAACAAAAAAATGAAGATCGAAGAAGCTTTTGCGAGATACCTCGGACAAGAGGTGCTTGTCTATACAGTTTCGCAGGGAGGTTCGCTTTCATCAGTTATAGACTGCACACTTGAAGAGATAGGCGACGGCTGGGTAAGAGTTACTCAGGGTGATGACAGAAACGAAAGTATCGTGAATACAGCCAATATCATCAGGATAAGAGAGTATCCACGAAACAAAAATGGCAAAAAGAAAATGGTTTTTGATTAAAGGTGACGAAAAATGAAAACCAAAACAAAAAAAATGATAGCACCAGTTGTGATAGTTGCTTTAATATCTATTTATTATATAGCTATTGGCGTTATTTTTGCATATATGAATGGTGTTCCTATGCTTGCAAAGATAATTGCTCTGGTAGTTCCTGCCCTGCTGTCAGGCGTTGCGATAACGGTGCTTATTCAGCGTATAAAAGAAATAAAGAAAGGCGAAGATGATGATCTTAGTAAATACTGATTATATTTCTGGCAAAAAGCTTGAAATGCTTGGGCTTGTCAAAGGCTCAACTATCCAGACCAAAAATGTCGGAAAGGATATCATGCAGAGCTTTAAAAATCTTGTTGGCGGAGAACTTACAGCCTATAATGAGATGATGAATGATGCAAGAGCTCTTGCCACGAAGAGAATGGTGGTTGAAGCTGAACAATTGGGTGCTGATGCAGTAGTTAATATAAGATATGCTTCATCTGCTATTGCGGCAGGCGCGGCTGAGGTCATTGCATACGGAACAGCAGTAAAATTTATGGGGGACGAGTAAATGATATTGATGATAGACGATGTTAAAATGGTAAATGCTGATATGTTTTACCCATATGTCAGCAAGGCACTTGCTCATGATACGGATTCTATAGTTAATGGCGACAAGCTTTATGAGAAGCTCTGTGAAGTCGAAGAACCGCTTGAAGTAATGATACATGACTTTGACGATATTCCTGAGGAGAGTCTTGAATTTGCCAAGGGTGTTCTTAGTGTTTTTATGGACGCAAGAATGAAAAACAAAAATATTACAGTAAACTTTATCAACGATGGTTCATATAGATGAGCCGTGGAGGAAAAGAATGTTTGATATTTCTAAGGTGAAACCCCCTTGTTATGTTGTTGACGAAGCAAAGCTTCTAAAAAATCTGACTATCTTGGATAATGTCATGGAGAAAACGGGTTGTAAAATACTTTTGGCACAGAAAGCTTTTTCCATGTATAGCACATATCCTATGATATCACAGCACTTGAAAGGCACTACCGCCAGCGGTCTTTATGAGGCAAAGCTTGGCAGGGAAGAGTTTGACGGAGAAGTTCATGTTTATTCTCCTGCATACACAGAAAAGGACATGAATGAGCTTGTTCAGATATGCGACCATATCGTGTTCAACTCACCAAAACAGTGGCAGAAATTCAAGGGCATTGTTGAAAAAAGCGGCAGGAAGATATCCTGCGGAATAAGGTGCAATCCTGAGTATTCGGAGATCGAAACGGATATCTACAATCCATGCTTCAAAAATTCAAGGCTCGGAACAACTTTAGATAATTTTGATGACAGTCTTATCGATGGCATAGATGGTCTGCATTTTCATACTATGTGTGAGCAAGGCTCTGATGTGCTAAAAAGAACGATACCACATATTGAGGAGAAGTTCGGCAAGTATCTTTACAATATGAAATGGATAAATCTTGGTGGTGGACATCACATAACCCGTGATGACTATGACCTAGATACCCTTATCGAGTGTGTGAATTATCTACATGACAAATATGGTGTTCAGGTCTATCTCGAACCGGGCGAGGCTGTTGCACTTAATGCAGGATATCTTGTTTCAGAGGTTATCGACACTGCAAAAAACGGCATGGATCTTGCTATCCTTGACGCATCAGCAGCTTGTCATATGCCTGACGTTTTGGAAATGCCTTACAGACCAAATGTTGTTGGTTCGGGTGTTGCAGATGAAAAGGCTTACACATATCGCCTTGGCGGTCCGACCTGTCTTGCAGGTGACATAATCGGGGATTATTCCTTTGATAAGCCGCTTAAAGAGGGTGACAGGCTTGTTTTCTGTGATATGGCTATATATTCCATGTGTAAAAACAACACTTTCAACGGAATGCCTTTGCCGTCAATATATCTTCAAAAGCTTGACGGCGAATTGGAGCTTATAAAAGAGTTCGGCTATGATGATTTTAAAATGAGATTATAAGAAAAAGCGGTCTGATTTTTGGTCAGATCGCTTTGTTTATGTTTTATTTATGCAAGGCAGTGTTTTTCGATTTCTTTCATAACGCTGTTGTCATTGTTTGAGCCTGTCATGAAATTTGCTACCTTTTTAATAGACTCATGAGCATTTGACATTGCAAAGCTGTAGTAAGAATTGTTGAGCATATCAACATCGTTAAGATAATCGCCGAAAGCCATGGTTTCTTCATATCGTACTCCAATGCGGTTTTCTATGGTTCGCAGTGCAGTGCCTTTTGTTACGCCCTTATTCATTATATCCGTCCAGTATTTACCTGAAAGTTGCACATTGAAATTTTCGCCGAAACGTTCTTCAAGCTTGCAGTAGCCGTCATTTTCAATGCCGCTTTCTTCAAAAACGGCTATCTTGAAAATATCATCGTCAACAAGGGTGAGATCCTCCATCTTTACTTGATTTACATAGTATGAAGCTATTTCTTGGTGCTGGCTATCATTTCTTGAGTTATGCCATGTGCCATTTTTTCCGCAAAGAAGGACTGTAAGTCCTAAATTGTCGCAAAATCTAACAGCTTCTTTAACGGTATCCTTTGGCAACACTGAAACCGAAAGAAGTTTTCCTTTATCAACAACATATGCACCATTGTCGCAAATAAATGTCATGTCGTCAAGATATTCAGAAAACTGTTTTTTTAGCGTGCAGTAGCTTCTGCCACTTGAAATAACAAATCTGATATTTTTATTAAACAGCCGTTTTACTATGTTGTCAAAATTTTTGGGAAGCTGCTTGTTATCGTCAAGCAAAGTGCCATCCATGTCAGTTGCAATAAGTTTTATCATTGTTTTCCTCCGTGATCATTGTTATGCTCAGACATTCATATTATAATGTATTTCTATACTATTTTCAATTATTTTTGATTTTTGACAAAAAACTTTGTCGATTTTAATATATTTATTCCATATAAACAAAAGCACATTGAGATTATTGTACAGTTAAATTTTTTGAACATACATAAAATGTAAATTGTTTTACACGATTATTACAAAAGTGAAAAATAGCTGAAATTTCAGCTTAATTTGTTGACATTAAGGTTCAATGGGAGTAAAATATACTTTGTTCAAGGAATATTGCCTTTAAATTAGTTGGCTAGTTTGAGGAAAGTTTTGTGTATTTCACTGAAAAGGTTTTAATATGCTTGACTTTTATCAGAAAAAATTATACAATATTCTTTGCGACTGAATAAAGTAAATTGAAAAGGAGATATAAATGAATAAGGTCATAACAAAGATCCGCAGCGGAATAGGCGGATACCTGAAGGATAACATCTTGTTTCTAACATTTGTATTTGCATCTGTTCTGAATGGATTTCTTCTTAGAGCATTTACTGTTAAGTTTAATTACAGCCAGATAAAACCGCTCATGGCTGATATGGCAGTTATACTGTTGCTTGCTCTAATTTCATATGTGTTTAAAAAGCCAAGAAAGCAATTTGTATATTTGCTTGTACTCACCATAATTTTTTCTATTCTTTGTACGGCAAATTCTATATACTATACAAATTATAAGTCGTTTATCTCAGTGTCGCTTATTTCAACGGCTTCACAGCTCGGCGGAGTAATGGACGCTGTTACTGAGAACATTATGGAACCAAAGGATCTTATTTTCCTGTGGGATATCCCTGTGATCGTAGTTGTGTACATACTTCTTAAAAGACGTACAAGAGATTATATCACCGAGGTCAAGGAAAAGAGAAAGCGCCGTGGATATGCTCTTGGAACATTTTGTGTTTCCATAGGTCTTGCAGGAATATTTTGCTCAACACTTACCGGCACTGATTATTCAAGACTTGCTAAGCAGTGGAACAGAGAATATGTTCTTGGCACTTTTGGCCTTTACACATATCAGTTCAGCGATGTTATTTCCTGCACTCATGCGAAAATAAATATGATGTTTGGTTACGAGGAGAGCGAGGAGGTTTTCAATAAGTTCTATGACGATAAGTCAAAGACTGAAGAAACTTCCGAAAAGAGTAACAAGTACACAAATATTTTCAAGGGTAAGAACATTATAGTTATCCATGCTGAAAGTTTTCAGCAATTCTGTATGGATACATATATAAACGGAGAAGAGCTTACACCTAATATGAACAAGCTTGCGAGAGAGGGTCTTTATTTCTCAAATTTCTACGCTCAAGAGAGCGTGGGAACAAGCTCAGATAGCGAGTTTACCTTTGCTTCTTCACTTATGCCAGCTTCAAGCGGTACAGTTGCTATCAACTATTGGGACAGAGATTACACAACTACCCAGAAAATGCTTAAGAAGAAGGGCTATTATACTTTCAGTATGCACGGCAACAACGGCTCTTACTGGAACAGACTTAATCTACATCATTCCCTTGGTTATGATGATTTCTTTAACTATAACAAAGATTTTAACATTGATGAAACTATTGGTCTTGGTCTGTCAGACAAATCGTTCTTCAGACAGGCAGTGCCAAAGATCGATAAGATAAACAAGGAGCATGATAAGTGGTATGGTGCGTTTCTTATGCTCACAAACCATACGCCGTTTACTGACATTGAGCGTGTGAGCGACTATGAGGTAGATTTCAAGTATAAGATGTACAACGAAGAGGACGGGATGTATGAGGAAAAATCTGCACCGTTCCTTGAGGGTACAAAGCTTGGATCTTATTTTAAGTCTGTTCACTATGCAGATCAGGCTATCGGTCAGTTCATGACAGAACTTGACAATGCAGGACTTCTTGATAACACTGTAGTTGTTATTTATGGTGACCATGACGCAAAGATAAAGGCAGAAGAGTATGACCGATATTTCAACTATAATCCATTTACTGATTCTGTTCTTACTGAGGATGACGAGGGCTATGTTCCTGTTGACGATTTCTACTACAATCTTAACAGAAAAGTGCCGTTCATAATATGGTCGAAAGACGGCGGATATGAGCCTACAGAGGTCAAGCAGATAATGGGTATGTATGACGTTCAGCCAACACTTGGAAATATGTTTGGCTTCTCAAATGTCTATGCACTTGGTCATGATATCTTTTCTGTTGCTGATAACGAGGAAAATGTTGTTATCTTCCCAAACGGCAATTTTGTAACAGATACTGTTTACTATGATAGCCAGAAAAACACATATTTTGATCTTACGGATTACAAAAATGTGGCAACGGCGGTGTCATGCAATCAAGTATATAAAGATGATCCTAACCCAGTGTATATGGACGACGATCAGGGTCTGTTCAAGACCACTGTGAATGAAACGTACTGTCAGGATTCTTGTAACGCACGAATAAACGATGGTGTTGTGGACGAGGATTATATCAGCAATTATTCTAATTATGCCGAGGAGCGAATTAACATCTCCAATGCTATAATCTACTATGATATGATATATAAGACCGACCACGGTTTCAGCAACAACAATATGAACAGTGACAATTCATCGTCAGGTGCTAATTCTGTTTTTGCACCGCCTGAGAATAAGAGGACATTTGGCAGACACGCTGCATAATAAAAATCGGAGCAGAGTATGACACTCGGCTCCGGTTTTTTGTATCTTAAAAAGCATAAAAAAAAGACTAGCGAAGCTAGTCGATTTTTTTGGAATATTCAAGCATTAAGCTCTTTCTACCTTACCTGAACGCAGGCATCTTGAGCAAGCGTAAATGTGACAAGGAGTGCCGTTTACAACAGCTTTAACTCTCTTTACATTTGGCTTCCAAGTTCTGTTTGTTCTTCTGTGTGAGTGTGATACCTTGATACCAAAAGTAACGCCCTTACCGCAGATCTCGCATTTTGCCATTACGCTGCACCTCCTTTACCCTTAAAAATGCAATACTATTATTCACAATATTTAATATTATAGCATAACTGAAAAGAAATTGCAAGAGCTTTTTGAGATTTTTTTTGAAATTTCCGTAAAATCGCATATATTTATCGTTTTCGATTAAAAATAAAGACAAAATGCCTTGAAATTTCATTGAAAATAGTGTATAATTACACTTGTGATTTGTGTAATTTTGTTTTGAAATGACAGGAGGTCATGAAAATATGGATCCGCAGAAAATTCTTGATTACGGTGCAAAGCTCATCGTAATTTTCATGTGTATACCTATCCATGAGTACGCTCACGCATGGGCGGCAACAAAGCTTGGGGATGATACCCCTCGTTATCAGGGTAGACTTTCCCTTAACCCTCTTGCACATCTTGACCCTATTGGTGCATTGTGCATATTCTTCATAGGTTTTGGTTGGGGTAAACCTGTTCAGGTAAACCCTATCAGGTTTAAGAATTACAGGAAGGGCATGGCACTCACGGCAGCCGCAGGTCCTATCTCAAATATCATAATGGGACTTATCGGAATAGTTCTTTATAAGCTTTTCTATGTTCTTTATATAGTGCATTATTCTATAGCTCTTTACTATGTGTCGCTTATATTATATTATTTTACAGCTATAAACGTGGGACTTGCAGTGTTCAACCTTATACCTATCCCGCCGCTTGATGGTCAGAAGATACTTTCTTACTTTACAAGCAGTAAGGTAGATCGCTTTATGGCGCAGTATCAGAACTATATCGCTATTGCATTTATGATACTTGTTGTAACAGGCGTTCTTGATACGCCTATAGGTTGGTTGCAAAATGGTATGTTCTGGATAATGGATAAACTTACGTTCTGGGTTGACCCTATACTAAAAGCGATATTTTTGAAATAAAACTGTTCATGAAAGGAAAAACGTAAATGAGTGCTGCTCAGTTCAAGCTGGATATGTTTGAAGGACCGCTTGACTTGCTTCTTCACCTTATCAGCAAGCACAAACTGAATATTTACGATATTGAGATATCTTTGCTCCTTGAACAGTATATGGACTATATCAATGATCTTGACCACGAGGATTATGAGGATGCCGCTGATTTTCTTGAAATGGCGGCACGCCTTATATACATAAAGACCTGTTCGCTTCTGCCTCATGACGAGGAGTCAAAAGAGCTTAAAAAAGAGCTTGAAGGCAGGATCATCGAGTATTCTCTGTGCAAACAGGCGGCTCTCACGCTCCGTGATGATTATGTGGGCGATCTTGTGTTCGTCAGAGCAGCCGTAAAACTGCCTGTAAATAAGACCTATACCCGTGAGCATGACCCTCAGTGCCTTTATGACGCTTATATGGGCATATCAAAGAAAGCCCGTGAGAGCGTTCCGCTGAAAGCGAAGATGTTCGAGCCGATAGTTTCACATAAGATAGTATCGGTCACATCGAAGATAATCCATGTCCTTAAAAGACTATATAAGCATGGTGAATGCGATATGGGCGACCTTTATGACGGCATGACGGAGAAAAGCGAGAAAGTCGCTACTTTTCTCGCTATATTGGAGCTTACAAAGTCTGGCAGGATATTTCTCAATGACGATAACTCAAAGATTTTTTTCAACAAGGCTTCAAAGAACAAAAAAGTCGAGTCCGACTTCGATAAGCCTGTTGTTATCGAAAGCGAAACGACAGAAGCTGTCCCCGAGCCTGAGTCTATAGAAAATATACTTGACGATGAGCCTGCAGATGAGATAGAAGAAGTTGCTGATTTTGACGCAGAGCGTGAAGAAGCTTCTCAGTCAAAGCGGTATATATCTGCAAAATCCGAGCGCATATCAGGTGAAGTTATTGCGGCGTATGCTCCTGTGAAGTCAGCTGAGGAGGTCATGGCAGAAATGGAGCAGATATCTGAAAAGATAGACAGTGTTGATTTATATACCGAGCCTGCTATGGTGGCAAAGACAGAGCCCGATCAGCCTGATGAAGCCACTATGGAGGAGATAAGGCTAATCGAACAGCTTGCGGATATCACCCCTGATACAGTGTTCAAGCCGAACTATTGGGCAAAAAGAAGATATTATTGGGGATATTCACCTGTGGGCGATGACGGAGACAATAATTTCTGGTGCTACGGATAAAATAAGAAAAGGGATAATCTATGGAACATTCAAATATACAGGCAGCCGTCGAGGCTGTGCTTTTTGCAAGCGGAGAGCCTGTGGAGAGCGAGAAGCTATGCGAGGCAGTTGGTATCGTCAAAGATCAGCTTGAGGAAGCTCTTGGCTCTTTGGCAGATAAATACAGCAAGGCTGAAAGCGGAATTACGCTTCTGAGCCTTAATGGGTCATATCAGCTTGCCACAAAAGAAGAGCTTGCGACATTCATTAAGGCGGCTTTGGAGATAAAGAAAAACTCTGTTCTTAGCCCTGCGGCAATGGAGGCGCTGACAATAGTCGCATACAATCAGCCTGTAACAAAGGGCTTTGTCGAACACGTCAGGGGAGTTGATTCCTCGGGAGTTGTAAATTCTCTCGTAGATAAGGGTTTGCTTGCAGAAGCGGGAAGACTTGACCTGCCTGGCAGACCTATTGCATACAAGACGACGGACAATTTTCTCCGTTGTTTCAGGCTGTCAAGCCTGGACGATCTGCCGCCTATCCCTGATAAGCAGGAGCAGATAACCATTGACGAGATAACAAAAGAGAATGATACGGAAGAATAAAGTATGACCGTGAGGGGAGATGATAACGATAATTGTTTTATGGATACTGCTTGGTATTATAGCGGTTATTGTTATCCTGCTTCATTTTTCCATTACGGCACAGATAGATCTGAATAAAAAAGGCTTTGATCTTAAAGTACGGTATATGTTTTTTGACATTTATCCACGAAAGCCTAAGAAGAAAAAACAGAAAAGATCAAAAAAAGCTGAACTGCCTGAGGATAGTTTTGATGATTTTGAGGAGTTTGAGGACAATATTGAAGAAAGCTTACCTGTCCCACAGACTGATGATACGCCTGATAAAACAGGAGAAGTGTCCGAGCAAATTATTGAAGCTAAGCCTGAAAAAATAGAAAAGAATGAAGCAGATGAAAATGTCAGCGTGTCTGAGGTAGAGGATAAGCAGGAAGATATCTCTGTTATTGATAATGATACCAATGTTGAAGCTGGTGCAGCGGACAAACCCGAGGAAATAACTGTGAAGCAGGAGAAAAAGGGCTTTGTCGGAAAGCTTTTTCATAAAAAGGATAAGGGTGAAAAGAAGCCGGTTTCCAAATCTAAAGAAAAGAAAAAAAGCAAGTTCTATGAGCTGAAAGCGCAGTATAAAAAGGTGAAGCCTTATATTCCAATGGGCTGGAAATATTTCAAAAAGCTTCTGAAAGCTATACGCTTAACAGACACAAGGATAGTTCTTGACGTTGGAAAAGAGGATGCTTACGAAGCGGCTATGCTATACGGCAAGGTGCAGGCAGGGCTTTTCAATACCATTGCAATACTTGCGGGTGTTTTTACAGTAAAGCTTAAAAAAGCTGATGTGAATTGCATTTTTGATGAAAAAAAGTTCGGATATGACGTTCATACCTTAGTCAGGGTAAGACCAAGCACTTTGATAGCAATAGGGTTTTGCACGGGCGTTAATTTTCTTAAAATATATCTTTCAGGCAGACGTAAGAAAAAGCGTGCTGCCAAGCGTCGCAGTAAAGAGCTTGCGGCTAAGAAGAATGAAGTTAAAGCAACAAATTGAAATACGAAAGGTTGAGAAAAATGAGCGAAAGTACAAAGATCGAGGGACTTGTTAAAACTGCAATGGACAAGGTCCGTGAAATGGCAGACTGCGAAACTGTTGTGGGCAAGCCTATCGTTACCGCAGATGGTACTACTATAATCCCAGTTTCAAAGATATCAGTGGGCTTTGCGTCGGGTGGCTCCGACTTGCCAACAAAAAGCACAAAGGAAACGTTCGGCGGTGGCTCAGGCGGAGGAGTAACTATCCAGCCTATCGCTTTTATCGCTGTTTACAAGGGCGAAGCAAAGCTTTTACAGCTTTCAATGAATGCGACAAAGGAAAACGCTATCATAAATATGGTACCTGAGGTAATAGATAAGATAACAGATTTTCTTGGCAAAAAGTCTGACGACGAGAACGAAGACGTGGAATAATTTTACTGAATTTTAAAAGTGTAAGTGAGCAAACTAATCCTTGAAATTGATTTTAAGGATGTGGTTTGTTTGAAATGCGTGACGGTATTTATTTGTACGGTCATGATGATGTGCTTTTGCTGTATGAATGTCAGTGCTGACGATCTCAGTGAGATATCCGCGAAGAGTGCTATAGTTATAGACGGTGAAACAGGTGATGTGCTGTTCGAGAAAAACGCCTATGAAAGGCGTCCGATGGCAAGCACTACCAAAATAATGTCTGTGCTTCTTGTGCTTGAAAGTGGTGAAGATCTTGACAAGCAGTTCGTGGTAGACAGTGAAGCTATAAAGGTCGAAGGCTCGTCCATGGGTCTTCAAGATGGTGACAAAGTCACTCTACGCGATCTATGCTGTGGTATGCTTCTTCCAAGCGGAAATGACGCTGCAAATGCTGCTGCGGTAAGAGTGGCAGGAAGTATCGGCAAGTTCGTTCAGCTTATGAACAAAAAGGCTGAACAATTGGAGCTTAATGATACTCATTTTGTAACGCCGTCAGGGCTTGATGATGATACAGATGAGCATTATTCCACTGCAGCGGATATGGCAAAGCTTTCTGCGGAAGCAATGAAAAATGAAGATTTCAGGGCTATATGCCACCTTGAAAAGGTTGAGTTGTGCTATGGAAACCCACCGTATGACCGCTGGCTAATTAACTCAAACAAGCTTTTAAAAAGCTGTGAGGGTATTGTGGGCGTAAAAACGGGGTTTACGGACAAGGCGAGGAGATGTCTTGTTTCAGCCTGTGACAGAAAGAATAAAGAGCTTATATGCGTTACCTTGAATGCTCCTGATGATTGGAATGATCACTCAAAACTTTATGATTATTGCTTTGATTTTGTATCTAAACAAAAGCTTCCACTGGATAAAAGTAGTTTTGATGTTGCAGTTGTTGGCGGAGTGAGCGACAGTGTGAAATGTAAGGTAGGGTATGCAAGTGCTGTGCTTTTGAACGGCAGGGCTTACAAAGTCAAGACAAAGATATATCTGCCAAGGTTTGTTTATGCGCCTGTGAAAAGTGGAGATAAAATAGGGCTGGCATTGTTTTACTACAATGACGTGGAGATAGCCCGAACGGATATCACGGCGGTGGAAGATGTGATGCTTGCAGAGCCTGAAAAGCCAGATATATTCCACTATTATCTAGATAAGCTGAAAAAATTGTTTGCATAACGGCTCAATGTGAGCCGTACATAAATAAGGAGAAAATATGGAAAAGATTCGTATACAGAAAATAATGTCTGACAGTGGTGTTTGTTCAAGAAGAAAGGCAGAGGAGTATATCTCAGAGGGAAGGGTAAAGGTCAATGGCAGACCTTGCAAGCTTGGCGACAAGGCTTTGGCAGGCAAGGATATAATCACCCTTGATGGGGAAAAAATATATGTTGCCAAGAAAAGACAGCTTTATTATATCATGCTCCACAAGCCAAGAGGATATGTTACCACAATGAGCGATGAGCTTGATAGAAAGTGCGTAACCGAGCTTCTAACAAAAGTGCCTGAAAGAGTTTATCCTATTGGCAGACTTGACAAGAACTCAGAGGGTCTGTTACTTTTCACAAATGACGGAAATTTTGCCAATGATATCATGCACCCTTCAAGGCATATCGCTAAGACTTATCGTGTTACAGTAAGACCTGACATAAACGATGAGCAGCTCATAAAGCTTGCTTCAGGAGTTGAAATAGACGGCAAAATGACGCAGGAGTGTTCAGTTGTTGTACTCGACAAACAGCCTGGCAGGGTTGTGCTTCAAATGACTATCCATGAGGGCAGGAACCGTCAGATTAGAAAAATGTGCGAAGCTGTGGGACTTGAAGTCGCAAGACTAAAGCGCACTGCCATCGGTCCGATTAAACTGGGCATGCTAAAACCAGGTGAGTATAGAGAGCTTAAACCTGACGAGCTAAGGGCTTTAAGAAATGCTATCACCAAAAAATAACGCTCATCGAGGGTCTCTTTTCGTCAGGAGGCCCTTTGCTATTGTGCAAAATGCTTAATAATATGCGTGTAACGATATTGATTATGCTACTAAACGTAAAATATGCGGAAATAGGTCAATTTACTCTTGTAAATTCGGCAAAAAAATAGTATAATATTAAGTGTATAAATATGATAAAATCCAGTAGTTTTGCGTTATTTTATCACAAAAATTATTTGAATGGAGGAAACTGTATGTCTGATTCAATTTCTACTCTTGCAGAGCTTAAAGCTGCGTCACAGACTCCTACTGCTGCAAGAAACAGGCTGACATATTTGTTTGACGAAGGAAAATTTACAGAGCTTGACGCTTATGCTGCTGCGGGTGACTCCCTTGCTGGAGTTATTACTGCTTTTGGCTATGTTGAGGGTAATCCTGTATATGCTTTTTCTCAGGACGTGACTGTTAAGGACGGTGCTTTGACAGAGGCACAGGCAAAGAAGATAGCAAAGGTTTATGACCTTGCTGCTAAGACAGGAGTTCCTGTTGTCGGAATATTCGATTCTTATGGTGCTGACGTAAGCGACGGTTCAAAGGCTCTCAATGCTTATGGTGAACTGCTTATGTGGACTTCTAACCTTTCAGGTGTTGTTCCTCAGATAGCTGTTGTCGCTGGCACTTGTGCAGGCTGTGCAGCAATGCTCGCTGAGTCTGCTGACTTCACTGTTATCGCAAAGGATGCTGAGCTTTATGTTGCACCAAACGCAAACATAAAGAACTCTGCTGAAAATGCTGCTGAAAACGGCACTGCTGCTGTTGTTTGTGAGGACGATAAGGCTGCTGTTGAGGCTGCAAAGAATATACTTACAAAACTTCCACAGAACAACCTTTCACCAGTACCAATGTATGAATTTGCTGATCCAACTGAGGCTGTCGGTGATGACGCAGAGGGCATTGCAAAGGCTGTTTGCGATGGCGACAGTGTAACTGAGCTTAATGCTGAGTATGGCAAGGCTTCTTATACAGCACTTGCAACACTTGGCGGTGCTACAGTCGGCGTTGTTGCTACTAACAAGACAGGCAACAAGCTTACGTCTGCTGATTGCTCAAAGATCGCAAGATTTGTAAGAACTTGTGACGCTTACGCTATCCCTGTTGTAACTTTTGTTGATACTGAGGGCTTCAAAGCTGATGATGAAACTGAAGCTTACGGCGCTGTTAAGGATATGGCAAAGCTTTGCCACGCTTACGCTGAGGCTACTACTATTAAACTTGCTGTTGTTACAGGTAAGGCTTATGGTCCTGCATTTATTGCACTTGCTGGTAAGGGTTCAAATGCTGATCTGTCATTTGCTCTTGATACCGCTGTTATCTCTGCACTTGCTCCTGTTACTGCTGTTGAATTCCTTCAGCATGATGAGCTGAAGGGTGCTGCTGATCTTACTGCTGCAAGAAACACTCTTGCTGATAAGTTCGCTAAAGAGAATGCCTCTGCTGCTGTTGCTGCAAAGAATGGCTGCGTTGACGGCATAATCGCTAAGAACGAGATCAGACAGACACTTATGGATTCTATCGAGGTAATGGCTGGAAAGAGAATTTCCAGACTGCCTAAGAAACACAGCAATATTCAGTTGTGATAAACATATCAAATTAAATAGATTGGTGGTTTTTTAAGATGAAAAGATATAATATTACAGTAAACGGAAAAGCTTATGACGTTGCAGTTGAAGAAGTTGGCGGAAGCACCGCTGCTGCTCCTGTAGCCGCTGCCCCTGTTGCAGCCGCTCCTGCTGCTCCAGCTCCAGCCGCTGCACCTGTTGCAGATGGCACAAAGGTAACAGCTCCAATGCCTGGTACTATCCTTGACATCAAGGTAGCTGTAGGCGATACTGTTAAGTCTGGTCAGGCTATTTGCGTACTGGAAGCTATGAAAATGGAAAATGACGTAAACGCCCCTTGCGATGGTAAGGTGCTTAGCATCAATACAACTAAAGGCTCTGCTGTTGAGACTGGTGCAGTTCTTGCTGTTATCGGCTAATAACATTCCTGAAAAATAACGAAAGGATCGATTTAAAATGGCAAAGCTTAAAATAACTGAAACTGTCCTCCGTGACGCTCATCAGTCACTTCTTGCTACAAGAATGTCAATGGACGATATGCGTGAGATACTCCCTGAGATCGACAAGATCGGTTTTTATTCTGCTGAGTGTTGGGGTGGTGCTACATTTGACTCATGTATCAGATTCTTAAATGAAGATCCATGGGAAAGACTTCGTATACTTAGAAAAGAAATGCCTAACACAAAGCTCCAGATGCTTTTCAGAGGTCAGAATATGCTTGGCTATCGTCACTATGCTGATGACCTTGTTGAGTATTTTGTACAGAAGTCTATTGCAAATGGTATTGATATTATCAGAATTTTTGACGCACTGAACGATATCAGAAACCTTGAAACAGCTATCAAGGCTGCTAAGAAGGAAAATGGTCACGCTCAGGTTGCTATCTCGTACACACTTGGCGAGGTATTTACTCATGAGTATTACATGAACTATGCAAAGCAGATCGAGAATGCAGGTGCTGACTCTATCTGCATTAAGGATATGGCGGCTCTTCTGACTCCATATGAGGCTGAAACACTTGTTAAGGACCTCAAGTCAGCAGTTAAGATCCCGATCCAGTTGCATACTCACTACACATCAGGTCTTGCTTCCATGTGTATCCTTAAGGCTGTTGAGGCTGGTGTTGACGGCGTTGATACAGCAATGTCACCACTTGCTCTTGGTACATCTCATGCACCAACTGAGTCTATCGTTGCCACATTCAAGGGCACTGAGTATGACACAGGTCTTGACCTTGTTAAGCTCAACGTGATAAGAGATTACTTCATGAAACTCAGAAAGAAGTACATCGACAACGGTCTGCTTGACCCTTCAATGCTCGCTACAAATACAAACGCACTTCTGTATCAGGTTCCAGGCGGAATGCTTTCAAACCTCCTTTCACAGTTGAAGCAGGCTGGCAAGGCAGATCAGCTTGATGATGTTCTTAAGGAAGTTCCAAAGGTTCGTAAGGACGCAGGTTACCCACCACTGGTTACACCTACATCACAGATCGTTGGTACACAGGCTGTGTTCAACGTAATCATGGGCGAGAGATACAAGACAGTAACTAAGGAGTTCAAGGGACTTGTTAAGGGTGAGTATGGTAAGACACCAGTTGCTATCGACCCTGAGTTCCAGAAGAAGATTCTTGGCGACGAAGAGCCTATCACTTGCCGTCCTGCTGACCTTCTCCAGCCAGAGTTTGAAACAATGAAGAAAGAGGCTGCTGAGTGGACAGAGCAGGAGGAAGATATCCTCACATATGCAATGTTCCCTAAGGTTGCACCTAAGTTTTTCAAGGACAGACGTGATAGAAAGTACGGCGTTGACGGTAAGCACTCAGACGCTGAGAATAAGGTTCACCCAGTTTAATAACAATTATCCCACAGTTTCGGCTGTGGGATTTTTTTGTCTGTGGCTCTTGAAAAATCTGTACATTTGTGCTATAATAATTGTACACTTTCTCAGGAGGATGCTAATATGAATAAAAAGGAAATAAATGAAATAAAGAAAAATTTTAATGACGATTGTGGCTTTTTCACTGTAAACCACGTTGTTACGGCTTTTGTGGACGCTGAGAAAAACATAAAGTGCAAGACCAATCAGCTTTACAATACTATTCCGCAGGACGAGGCGGAGCTGATAATGATAAACCTGAAAAAGGTGCTCAGCGGCTCTATCGGCAAAAATCTGCTGGAATATTCGTTTCCGAAGGGCGCATATCTTGAGGGTGGCGCACAGCCTTTCATGTATGAAACATTGCAAAGCAAGTTGCTTGATGAGGAAAAGGTTGATAATTTTCTCAACGCCATAGTTGAAAAGGTGGAGTATGTGTCTACATATACCATTTTCATGGCACACTGTACATATTCGGTGCTGAGGAAGAACAAAATGGACGAGTTTGAGGACGAAGCTGACACAGATTACAACTTCATCATCACCGCACTTTGCCCTGTAAATCTGCGTATCGACGGGCTTATATACAACGAGCAGGACAACTCTATTGCAAAGAAAGAGTCATGCGATAGAATTGTGGAGCTTCCAAGCGATGGCTTTTTGTTTCCTCTTTTCAATGATCGTGCACCTGATATCAACGGAGTGCTTTACTACACGAAAAACGCCAAAAAGCCGAACACTTCCGTTGTTGAGGAGCTTTTGGGCTGCGAGTTCTCAATGACCTGTCAGAACGAAAAGGAAACTTTCAAGGATATCCTCACAAGCGTTGTGGGTGATGAGCTTGACTATGATCTTATCACTACTGTGAATGACAAGATTTCCACATTTGTTGACCAAAATGCTCATGAAACTGAGATACCGACAATTGACGAACATAAACTTTCGTCCATTCTGTGGGAAGCTGGAGTTAGTCAGGGTAAGCTTGATAATCTTCCTAAAGTTTTTGACGCTGCGGCTGGCGGAAAGCCACTCACAGCGGTAAACCTTGTGGAGAAAAGGACCGTAGTTTCTGCTCCAAGCATAACCGTAAATATTGGCAAGGACGCAGTTGACAAGGTAAAAACTCAGATAGTCGATGGCAGAAAGTGCCTTATAATCAATCTTGATGACCCTGAGATAGAGGTCAACGGACTTGAAACTACAATAAAATAAGCACAAAAAGGCAGCTCAACGCTGCCTTTTTTATATAAGCTCGCCAAACGAGAACTTGCCGTTTTCCAGTATCAGATAGCTGTGTGCTGAATTTTCTTTCGGGATAGATACTGAACCCGGATTTATGTAGGTGTAATCGCCGCAGTCTTTAATAACAGGTACATGGGTGTGACCGTGAAGAAGAATGTCGCCATTTGAAAGTGGTGGCAGATTGTCGCAGTTGAATTTGTGACCATGTGTGGCGAATATTCTCAGTCCGTCACAGCATATATAAGCATATTCCGCCATAACAGGGAAGTCAAGCACCATTTGATCGACTTCTGTGTCACAATTACCACGCACGCACAGAAGCTTGTTTTTTAGTGGATTTAGCATGGCTATCACCTGCTTTGGTGCATATTCCTCTGGAAGGTCGTTTCTTGGTCCGTGATAGAGGATATCACCCAAAAGAATTAGCTTTTCCGCGCCGTTTTGCTCAAAGGCTTTAAGCATTTTTTTGCACCAGTAAGCCGAACCATGAATGTCTGACGCTATCATAAGTTTCATATTTTACACTCCTTTATTTAATGATCTCAGATGCAAGCTTGTGCAAAGACACATACTCTGGCTTTATTTTGTTATATATATCGCAGCCTTTTTCCTTTTTGAACTCTTTTACCATTCTGATATAAAGCTGCTGTTTTGTTGTTGCGTCAATGACTGCTTCTCTTATAAGCGCCAGTTCGTCTTTGTTGCATTTGCCGTCGAGTAGCTCATCAAGTTTTACGGATAGTACATCATGGTAAACAACCTTTTCAGTTTTCTGAGCCGTCATCGTTTTATCTTCATCAGCGGTGCATGTATTTTCGGATTCCTGTAGTCCTTTAAGTCGCAGATATCTTGGCCTGAGAAGCTTGTAAAAATCTGTAGCCTGCTTTTTATATACCTTTGCCAGAGAGTTGTGAAGCTCCTCTTTTGTGTTAGACTCAGCTATAAGTTTGCTGATCTCTTCTATTTGTTCTTCGCTGCAAATGTTTGCAAGTATGCTTTGGAGATCGTTGTTTTTTTGTGTGGTACACTTTTTTCTACCCTTTTTCACTTTGACGGTAGTTTCAACAACAGGATCATTTTCTACTTCGACAATATCAGGCGCACAGGCTTCTGGCTCTTCTTCGACTTCTTCTGTATTACCATTCATATTTTCGTTTAGTGTAACAGAATAATCTATAGCCGCAGACTCAGGGTTTGGCTCATCAGCTTCGTCAAGAGTTATCTCTGACTCTGTCTGAATTTCTTCTGTTTCTTGTATTTCTTCTGCTTTTTCTACTATATGTTTAGTCGATTCTTCATCTTCATTGTTTTCGGTCGGATTAACCTTATGATTAGCGAAATTAATAGCGGTTTGTATTGTCCTAGTTCTGTAGACCATAGCATTTGGGCTATCAACATACTTACCGTGCCAGAAATCATGAAGAAAGTCAAAACCTCTGTCATTGCTGATAACAAAAATATTCGTATAAGTATCCTTGGCTACCAGATAACCCAGAAGTGTTGAAAGCTGAAAATCCAGGGCATTTTTGCCACCAACGTTTACCTTGAAGTATTCAATATCAGCCTTTGATGTAAGAACTTTCTGGTGCATTTCGAAGTTAATGGTATCGGAATTTTCACTGTAAAAAATTATGACGGTATCAGTTTCAGTTAAATTGTCTATGCCTTGAAGTCCTTTGGATTTGACATTTTCAAAGTCTACCAAATATATTTTCATGTTGATCTATCCTTTCTTTTTGTGTCGTATAAGAATCGTAGCTGCGATTATAACAATAAGTCCGCCTGTCGCAGTTGCTGTCATAAGTATGGCATTTTTGCCTTTTTCATCGTTCTCACTGCTGTCAGGGACGACCTCCTCATAGGTATAAGTTTTTGTCCTTATCGCTTTGTCTATACAAGAAGCAATAAGTGCGTGACCTTTTTTATTAGGGTGTATATCAAAGTCATTTATGTTGGTCAGTTCCTTTCCGTGACCGCTGAATTCACTAAAAACATCTGCCACTATGTATCTCTCATTTTCATTTTCGTCAGTGGAGTGTTCTTTGATAATGTTGTTAAGTTTTGAAATCTTATCCTTCGATATACTCTGGAAAACAGCAGCCGCAGTGAAATTATCAAGCGGGTCATATAGTGTCTGAACGATTATTTCACCCTTACTTTTAGCCTCAACAGCGTTAATTATATCATCTAGAGTGCTCGTAAAATTTTTCAGCGCCTTATCCATATCATCAGACATATCTTTCATATCCATTGCAATGCCAATAATATCCTTGGTTTTATCCATCAAATCAGACATTGTGCTTTTAGAAGTAATGCCCAGATCGTTCATCAAAAAATCTATGAAAAGACCAAGAATGTCATTGCCACCTATTGATATAATAACAGCGTCGCTGTCTGCAAGGTCAGCGTCAAATTCGCCTGAATTAATGCGGTCAAGAAGCTGCTGTGAAGTGTCGCCCACAACAGCAGAGTTCACAAGCTTACAGCCGCCAGCGTCTTTAAGCTCAGCGTCATACTGGTCGTGAAGAAGATTTGCATAAGACGCACAAGAATATCTGTTTTCACTGTAGCCTTCCAGACCATAGCCAGCGGCGATTGAATCCCCGAGCACAAGTATATTAGGCGGAACATTTACTTCATGCTTTATAACTTCAGCGTTACAGGCAAGAGGTGTGGCACATGCCATAACGGTTGCCGTGAAAAAAGCCGTTAATTGTTTTAACATCTTATCATCTCCTATATGAGTATATTAACCTTATTATATAATATATTGTACCACATTCAGGACAATTGTACAACATATTTTTTGAAATTTCTTGACTTTTTTAGTGTGTTGTGATAATATATAATAAAAGAATATGAAATCAGTTTGGAAAGCGAGATTTATTATGACTGACTATTATTACCCTGTCCTCAGCGATGAAACGAGCCTGCCTTTGTATGTGCTTGGAATCGGCGCGAGAGATAGAGAATTTCATTTTGTAAGAGAAGATGGCTATCCTAATCATCAGATAATATACTGCACTCGTGGTCAGGGTCACGTTATATTTGATGGTCATGAGTATGATATAAAGCCGGGGGACGCATTTTATCTGCCGCCTTCTGTGCCGCATGAGTATTATCCTGTTGGTGATATATGGGAAACCCACTGGATAACCTTTGAGGGCAGGGAAGCAATTGAAATTCTCAAGCATATCAAGCTTGAGAAGGCTAAAGTGTTTCACATAAATGATATCAATGCTGTTGATGCCATATTTAAGAAGATACTTTATCTTATGAAGACTAATTATTACTACTGTGGTCACCAGTGTTCGGCATATCTATATCAGTTTCTTATTGAGCTACACAGAGTCGTAAACCTACAAAATGGTAGTCAGGACGGACAAAAACTCAATCAGCTGCAGCCTGTAATTGATTATATTGATAAGAATTTCAGAAAAGAACTTACACTTGTGGAGCTTGCTGATCTTATTGACCTTTCACCGCAGTATCTTTGCAGACTTTTCAAGGAGTGTCTTAGTCTAAGACCTTTTGAGTATCTGGCAAGAAAGCGTATACAGCAGGCAAAGCTGCTTTTATTGGAGGATAAGCTTAACATCAATGAAATCGCTGCGGAGGTAGGTTATAACGATTGCAGTTATTTTTGTGCGGTGTTCAAAAAGCATGAAATGCTTTCCCCTGCAGAATTTCGTTCTCTTCATAAAAAAGCAGGTAATTAAAAACATGATGCCCCACGGAAATGGATTCCGTGGGGCTTTTTTTATAATATAGTTCCGCCTCCGATAACGTATTCACCGTCATAGAAAACCACTGCCTGTCCCTTTGAGATAGCTTTATGAGGTTCTTTAAAAGTCACGAGTACCTTGCCATCATTCATTGGTGAAACTGTACATTCAGCGTCCTTTTGATGATAACGTGTCTGAGCAGTGCAGGTTATAGGCTTTGTGAGGGTGTCAAACGGAATAAAGTTCACATCTCCTGCCACAAGGCTGTCACTGTATACTTCATCAGCCTTGCCCATAATAAGCCTGTTATGCTCCATATCCTTTGCAACAACGAAAAGCGGTTCGCTATATGAAATGCCTACGCCCTTTCGCTGTCCAATAGTATAGTGTATCAGACCTTTGTGTTTACCAAGCTTTGTGCCGTCAGAAAGAACGATATCTCCCGACTGCTGTTCACCGCAGCGTTTTGTGATAAAGCCTGCGTAATCACCGTCAGGGATAAAGCAGATGTCCTGAGAGTCAGGCTTGTCTGCATTTATAAGCTTGTTTTCTTCTGCGATATCACGGATCTTGTCCTTGTGCATCTCGCCAACGGGGAAGAGAGTGTGAGCAAGCTGTTCTTGCGTCATGCTGTAAAGCACATAACTTTGATCCTTTGACCTGTCAGGTGAGCGTTTCAGAAGCCACCTGCCTGACTTTTCGTCAAACTCTCTGGCAGCGTAATGCCCCGTAGCTATATGGTCAAAACCCAGTAGCTTTGCACGCTCATAGAATTTTGCGAATTTCAGATGTTTGTTGCACTCGATACACGGATTAGGCGTGCCGCCTGCCAGATATGTATCAACAAAATTGTCTATAACATAGTGCTTAAAATCATCAGAAAAATTGAATACATGGAAATCAATGCCTAGTTTAAAAGCAACAAAACGTGCGTCCTCTACATCATTGAGAGAACAGCACGTTCTTGTTTTATCCAGACCGATGTCCTCATTGCTGTAGAGCCGCATGGTAGCCCCTGCCACGTCATAACCCTCATCAAGAAGGAGCTTGACCGAAACAGAGCTGTCAACGCCGCCGCTCATTGCCACAAGAACTCTATTAGCCATTGCAGTTCTCACAATCAGGAGCAGACTGCTTACCTACGAACGGAGTTGGATCTATACCCTGTCTTTTATAGTAGTCAGAAACAGCGGCTTTCATTGCTTCCTCCGCAAGAACAGAGCAGTGAAGCTTTGCTGGTGGAAGACCGTCAAGAGCTTCAACAACTGCCTTGTTTGTAAGTTTCAAAGCGTCTTCAAGCTTTTTACCCTTTATCATTTCTGTAGCTATAGAAGATGTAGCAACAGCCGCACCGCAACCAAAAGTCTTGAACTTAACGTCAGTTATAACGCCATCATTGACCTTGATGTACATTTTCATTATATCTCCGCACTTGGCGTTTCCTACCTCGCCGACACCGTCAGCATCTTCAATCTCGCCGACATTTCTCGGATGCGCGAAATGATCCATTACCTTTTCGCTGTATATCATTTTTTATTCCTCCTAATCAAGTGTATAGTCGTGAATATTTTCAGTTCTGCAAATTCTTTCCCAAAGTGGTGACATACTTCTCAGGTGCTTTACGATAGGTGGAAGAACCTCAAGAATATAATCAACATCTTCCTCTGTGTTCTCGTCATTGATAGAAAGTCTGAGTGAGCCATGTGCTACTTCGTGTGGCAGACCAAGTGAAAGCAGAACGTGTGACGGGTCAAGTGATCCGCTTGTGCAGGCTGAGCCCGATGAAGCTGCAACGCCTTGAAGATCAAGTGAAAGAAGCAGGCTCTCGCCCTCTACTCCACGAACAGATATGTTTACATTTCCTGCAAGTCTGTGTTCTGTGTCACCATTGAGCCTTGACTCAGGTATCTTGAGCAGACCTTCGATAAGTCTATCTCTCATCTTTCTAACACGCTCATTCTTGGCAGGGATATCCTTTACAGCATCAGTGATAGCAACGCCGAGAGCCACGATAGAAGGTACGTTCTCGGTACCTGCACGCTTATTTCTCTCCTGTGCTCCACCGTAGATAAGGTTAGGAAGGTTAATGCCTGTTTTTACATAAAGCGCGCCAACGCCCTTTGGAGCGTGGAGCTTATGTCCTGAAAGTGAGAGCATATCAATGTTCATATCTTTAACATTGATGTCAACATTTCCTACTGCCTGAACAGCGTCAGTATGGAACCATACGCCATGCTTGTGGCAAACTTCGCCGATCTCAGCGATAGGCTGTATAGTACCGATCTCGTTGTTAGCTGTCATTATTGTAACAAGGCAGGTATCATCACGGATAGCGTCCTCGACCTGCTGTGCAGTAACAAGACCCTTGTCACCTACAGGAAGATATGTTACCTCAAAGCCAAGCTTTTCGAGATACTGACAAGTGTGCAGAACTGCATGATGTTCAAAAGCAGTTGTGATGATATGCTTCTTGCCCTTTTTTTCTCCAAGCTGTGCACAGCCTCTTATAGCCCAGTTGTCAGACTCAGAGCCGCCAGCAGTGAAATAGATCTCGTTGACCTTCGCACCAAGAGCGTTTGCGACCTGTTCCCTTGCTTTAAGAACGGCTTTTGCACATTCCATTCCCAAAGAATATATACTTGACGGATTTCCGTATAGCTCAGTGAAATAAGGCAGAGCGGCGTCAAGAGCTTTCTGAGATACTCTAGTCGTAGCTGAGTTATCTGCATAGACAAATCTCTTTTCCAATTAAATCATACCTTTCATATATAGATTTACTATTTTATTATATACTTATTTACTACAAAATGCAAGTGATTTCGTTAATTTAACAGAAATTTAACTTCTGCTGAATTTCTTTGAGCCCATGACTGCAAGTTCGTCACAACGTTCGTTTTCCGGATGTCCTGCATGGCCTTTTACCCAGTTGAAATTGACCTTATGCACCTCCAGCAGATCAAGAAGCTTTTCCCACAGATCACTGTTTAGAGCCTTTTTCTTGTCCGATTTTACCCAGTTGTTTGCACGCCATTTTTTTGCCCAGCCTTTTGTAACAGCGTCGATTATATACTTTGAGTCGCTGTAAAGCTCTACCTCACATGGCTCTTTCAGTGCTGAAAGAGCAGTGATAACAGCGGTTAGCTCCATGCGGTTATTGGTTGTAGAGGGATCACCGCCCCAAAGTTCTTTTGAATTGCCTTTATATCTTAGTATAACACCGTATCCTCCAGGACCGGGATTGCCTGAACAAGCACCGTCAGTGAAAATTTCTATTTTCTTCATTTATTTATCTCCGTTTTTGTGATGATTATTATGCAAAACATATTATACTACATTTCTCTCTTTTTTTCAAGTACCTCTCAAGGTTTAATATTTTAATATTTATTACTTTTGAAATGTTCAAATTATACAAATGGCTTGAATGTCTTTGTATAAAATGAGAATTGACTTAAAGGACATTAAGCTTTATAATTGTAGTGTAACATTGGTTGTTAAGACAGAAAATCATTTGATTTGGAGGTCAATTATTTTATGAAGATCAAGAAGATTCTTGCATTGGCAGTAGCGCTTACATCTGTTTTTACAGTTGCAGGTTGCGGCTCCACAGGCGACAACAGTTCAAAGGTATCAACAGTAAAGAAAGTTAAGGTCGAGGACACACAGGAAATAGAGGCTATCCCTGACGACGCTCAGAAAACTATCCGTTGGATGGGTACATATGACCTTAACCCTGACGAGAAAAAGGGCGAGGATAAGTCCGTTGAGATGACCCTTTTCAACAACAAGGGTGGTAAAGTAGAGTACACAAGAGTAACTGATAGCGAAAAATTTGACCAGCTCGCTAGTGCTATCATGGCTCAGCAGAATGTGCCTGATATCTTCAAGTATGAGTGGATGGCTTTCCCTGCACAGGTGCTTAAGGATATGTATCAGCCGGTTGACGATATTGTGAACTTTGACGATCCGTTGTGGGCTGATGTGAAAACAGCGGCTGATAAGTTCGTTATGGGCGGCAAGCATTATGTTGCTCCTATAAGCTTCACAGTCGGCACGCTTATGATGTATGATCAGGACGTCATTGATGCTGAGGGTCTTGACGATCCATATGAGCTTTATCAGAACAACGAGTGGAATTGGGATAACTGGTATGACATGATGTCGGAGTTTGTTTCAAACGCTCCTGCTGATGTTGAGAGATTTGGTATCAATGGTTGGTTCCAGACACAGGTTATTCAGCAGACCGGTAAAACAATGGTAAACTATGACGGAGAGAAGTTCACAAACAATATAAATGACCCTGATATCGAAAGAGCAGAAGATCTGCTTTATCAGGTAGGTAAGAACAACCTTGTAAACGGCAACTGGCTTGGCAATGCTAAGCAGGCGCTTAAAGACGGCAATCTGCTGTTCTACTGCATGGGTACATGGGCTATGACAGGAAATAACGGACCTTCTGACGCTGACACTTGGAGAGTGGTCCCTGTTCCGTCTGATCCTAACACTGATGAAAAGTACATGACATCTGATATGACGGCATATATGTGGGTAAGAGGTTCAACAGCTAAAGAGGCTGTAAAGTGCTGGTATGAGTGTTGCAGAATGGCTAACACAGATGAAACATATAAGGAAAACGGCAAGGAGAAATTCCTCAACGCTAACCCTAACTGGACAGAGGATATGTATCAGGTGATCGTTGACTGCTCATCTTCTGAGTACAATCAGGTGTTTGACTACGGCTACGGAATTTCTTCCACAATGTCTGACGACAACGCAAATGAGGACGGCAACTGCGTAACAAGAAAGCTTTATGAATACACAAACAAGGCTGACGAAAATGGCAAACAGTTCTCATGGACAGAGCTGAGAGAATCATACTCCGCAACTGTTGACGCCGAGCTTAAGACTATCAATGACGCTGTTGTTGCATTCAATAAGAAAAATTCATAAGAATACTTTGCAAGACTTCGATTTTATCGGGGTCTTGTTTTTGCATAAAAAATATGGCTCTGAGAGATACATTTCTCAGAGCCTTTGCTATTGTTATGTTTAGTTGTCCATGCCCTCACGAACGGATTTGATAAACTTGCCCACATATTCAGGAGCGTCTTTGCCGTGTTCCTCAACAATTTTAACAACAGCACTTCCCATGATAACGCCGTCAGCATATTGGGACATTTTCTTTGCCTGCTCAGGATTTGAAATTCCGAAACCTATGCAGCAAGGGCAGTGATCGTTGTTTCGGATAGGCGCAAGAAGCTCGTTGAAATCAGTGGTTATCTCTGAACGCATACCTGTAACGCCCAGTGAAGATACAACATACAAAAAGCCTTTAGATTTTTCAGCTATCATTTTTACACGCTCGTGTGAAGTCGGTGCAACTAGGAAGATAGTGTAGATACCATTTTTCTCAGCTTCGCCCTCAAGCTCTTCACGTTCTTCAAAAGGCATATCCGGAACGATAACGCCGTCTATCTGAGTTTCTTTGCAAAGCTCAAAGAACTTTGCTGTGCCGAACTTGAAGATAGTGTTTATATACATCATCAGAAGCATAGGTTTGTCAGTCTGTGTGCGGAGTTTTCTTACAAGGTCAAATATCTTGTCAAGATTTGTTCCGCCACTGAGTGAACGCAGAGAAGCTTTCTGGATAGTCGCACCCTCTGCGATAGGGTCAGAGAACGGCACTCCGATCTCGATAATGTCAGAACCATTCTTATACATTTCAAGAACGCACTTTTCTGTTGTATCCATATCAGGGTCGCCTGCGGTGATAAATGTCACAAGCGCCTTTTTGTTTTCTGCTTTAAGCTTATCAAAGCAAGCGTCTATCCTATTCTTCATTAAGGTCTACCTCCCTGTATCTTGCTATTGAGTATACGTCCTTGTCGCCTCTGCCTGAAAGGTTGATGACAAGTATAGAGTCCTTATCCATTGTAGGAGCAATCTTAAGCGCAGCGGCAACAGCGTGTGATGACTCGATAGCAGGGATTATACCCTCTGTTCTTGAAAGGTACTCAAAAGCACAAACTGCTTCTTCATCGGTTATGTCAACATACTGCGCTCTGCCTATAGAGTTAAGATATGCGTGCTCAGGTCCGATACCTGGGTAGTCAAGACCTGCGGAAATTGAGTAAACAGGGTCGATCTGACCATATTCGTTCTGCAAGAAAAGCGATTTCATGCCGTGGAATATACCAAGTGAGCCTTTTGCAACTGTAGCCGCATGGTCAGGTGTGTCAATGCCTCTGCCTGCTGCTTCTGCACCAACAAGCTTGACTGACTTGTCTTCGATAAAGTTGTAGAATGCACCCATAGCGTTTGAGCCACCGCCTACGCAGGCAACAACGCAATCAGGCAGTCTGCCTTCCTTTTCCATAAGCTGTGATTTTATTTCAGCACTGATGACCTTCTGGAAATCCCTAACCATTGTAGGATAGGGGTGAGGTCCCATTACAGAGCCTATGCAGTAGAAAGTTGTGTCGATATTTGATACCCAATCTCTGAAAGCCTCATTGATAGCGTCTTTCAGAGTGGCAGTGCCGCTTGCAACGCCAGTTACCTTTGCGCCAAGAAGATTCATTCTGTAAACATTAAGGGATTGTCTTTTCATATCGGTCTCACCCATGTAGACCTCACATTCCAGACCCATAAGAGCGCAAACTGTAGCGGTAGCAACACCGTGCTGACCGGCACCAGTCTCAGCGATTATGCGCTTCTTACCCATTTTCTTTGCCAGAAGTATCTGACCCAAAACGTTGTTTATCTTGTGTGAGCCTGTGTGGTTAAGATCTTCACGTTTGATGTATATTTTAGCTCCGCCAAGATCTTTGGTCATCTTTTCTGCATAATAAAGCATTGACGGTCTGCCTGCATAATTGTGGTAAAGCTCCTGAAGCTCTTTGTTGAACTCAGGATCGTCCTTGTATTTATCGTAAGCTTTTTCAAGCTCGTGAACAGCAGTCATGACAGTTTCAGGAATATATTGTCCGCCAAATTCGCCAAATCGTCCAATTTTACTCATTTATATCCTTCTTTCAGTATTATTTCTGATAGTTTCAACTATCCTTTTTATCTTGTTTTCGTCCTTGAAGCCATCGGTTTCCACTGAACTTGAAAAGTCAACGCCATAAGGTTGTACCTTTTCCATAGCATAGCAGATGTTATCCTCGTTCAGTCCACCTGCAAGTAAGAATGGCTTTGAAATACTCACATTGGAGAACACATCAAGGTCAACACGCTTGCCTGTTCCGCCGTAGCTGCCTGCTGAAAAGCTGTCTATAAGTAGCTTGTGGACGGGAAGTGCGTCAGCTTTTGCGATATCATCAGCACATTTTGCACGAACGGCTTTCCATATCTCACAGTCGCAGTTTTCACGGAGCTTATCAATATACTCTGCGTTTTCCTCACCGTGAAGCTGGATAACGTCCAGCTTATCTGCGTAATATTTCAGAATGCTCTCTGTAGGTTCATTGACGAAAACGCCCACTCGTTTGATTTCCTTATTAAGAAGAAGTTCAAGATCGTAGAATGTGTCAATGTTTACCGTGCGTTTAAAACCCTCCGACAGTATAAAGCCTGCATAATCAGGGTGGTATGTGTTCACATAAAGAATATCGTTCACACGGCGCATACCACATATCTTGATTTTTGTCATTTATACGCCCTCTCTCAGTTCATGGAGAGTTGTACCGATATTGCCGCTTCTCATAAGCGTTTCACCTATAAGCACAGCGTCTGCCCCAAGGCTGCGTACCTTTTTCATATCGGCATTTGTTTTTATACCGCTTTCAGAAACGAGCACTGCATGGTCGCCTACTATATTGCTGAGCCTGCCCGTGGTTTCAAGGTCAACATCAAAAGTGTAAAGATTTCTGTTGTTTATGCCAAGCATATCAGGCTTAAAACCAAGCGTCTTTTTATACTCTTCCTCGTTGTGCACCTCTACAAGACATTCAAGCCCAAGCTCGTGTGCAATGTCATAATATTCTTTCATCTGACCCTCGCTGAGTATTGCCGAGATAAGCAGCACTGCATCAGCACCTAAGGCTCTTGCCTCGTAAAGCTGATATTCGTCGATGATAAAATCCTTGCGGAGTATCGGCAGCTTTACAGCCACTCTTATAGCTTTGAGATATTCCGCAGAGCCTTGAAAATAGTGCTCTTCCGTCAGGCAGGATATAGCGTTCGCACCGTTTTTCTCATACTCGCATGCGGTTTTCACAGGGTCAAAGTCAGGGCAGATAAGTCCCTTTGACGGCGAGGCTTTTTTTACCTCGCTTATGACTGAAAGGGTATCACGCTTGATAGATTTTGAAAAGGAAACTGTCTGATACTCTTTTTCGGCTGCCATGTATTTGATATCTTGTCTTGAAATTATTGATATATCTCTTTCAAGCTGTTCTTTTCTTTTGTCGCAGATATTGTCTAGTATCATTTTTTATCCTCTGTTAGTAAGTTCAACAAGTTCCTCAAGCTTTTTAAGAGCCTTTCCGCTGTCTATCATTTCAGCTGCAGTCTTTACGCCCTCTTCGATGCTGTCACATTTGCCGCAGATATAAAGTGCACAGCCTGAGTTGAGAAGAACGATATCTCTCTTTGCACCCTTGATTGCGCCCTCAAGTATACCTCTTGTGATAGCTGCGTTGCCCTTTCCGTCCTCGCCAACGATGTCAGCAAGCTTTCCTCTTTTAAGACCGAAGTCCTCAGGCTTTATCTCATACTTGATAAGCTTTCCGCCGTTTATCTCGCAAATAGTTGTAGGAGCTGATATAGAAACTTCGTCAAGTCTGTCGTTGCCGTAAACGAGCATTGCTCTTTTTATGCCTAGGTTCATAAGCACCTTAGCCATTGGTTCGAGTAGATCAGGATCATATGTGCCGAGTATCATGAAGTCTGCTTTTGCAGGATTTGCGAGAGGTCCGAGAATGTTGAAAACAGTTCTTACACCTATCTGCGCTCTTGTAGGTCCTACAAATCTCATTGCTGAGTGATATGACTGTGCAAAAAGGAATGAAAGACCGATCTCGTCAAGGGACTTTTCAGCCTGCTCATGTGTTGACTGGATCTTTACGCCGAGAGCCTCGAGAACATCAGCCGCACCGCTCTTTGAAGAAACGCTTCTGTTGCCGTGCTTTGCGACTTTCTGTCCTGCTGCCGCAATTACGAATGAAGAGGTTGTGGAAATGTTGAAACTGTTTGAAAGATCTCCACCTGTGCCAACTATATCAAGAGTACCCTTGACGTTGACCTTGGACATTTTCTCTCTCATTACCTTTGCAAAGCCTGTTATCTCGTCGATAGTTTCGCCTTTCATTCTCAGAGCTGTGAGCAGGCAGGCGATCTGAGCATTAGAAGCTCTGTCGCTCATGATGATATCCATTGCTTTATAAGCTTCGTCCTCAGTTAGTGACTTTCCATCACATACTATTTTGAGATACTTTTTAAGCTCAACTCTTTCGCTGTCAGGAAGAGCTGCAGACTTTGTTTTTGTGGTCTTTATGCCTGCGATATCGTTCAGGAAGTTTTCGATTATCATGTTTCCAACTTCGCCAGTTAGAACTGACTCAGGGTGGAACTGAACGCCGTAGGTCGGGTGTTCTCTGTGTCTTATTGCCATTATCTGAGCTTTATCGTCAGTTGCAATAACAGACAGGCAGGTAGGAAGTGAAATGCTGTCAACAACAAGTGAGTGATATCTTGCGGCTTTTATTGTGCTTTTCAAACCGCTGAAAAGTGGGTTTGCAGTGTTAAGATTGATATCTGTCTGCTTGCCGTGAAGCTGCTGCTTTGCGTGAACTATCTTTCCACCGAATGCTTCGGCTATCGCCTGGTGTCCTAGACAAACGCCAAGTATAGGGATCCTGCCGCTGAATGTCTTTATGACCTCTTCGGAAATTCCTGCGTCCTTTGGATAACCAGGACCAGGGGAGATGATGATAGCCGCAGGTGACATTTTTTCGATCTCATCTATGGTTATCTCATCATTTCTTGCTACTGCAATGTCTTTTGTGAGTACGCCTACAGCCTGATAAAGATTGTAGGTAAAGCTGTCATAGTTGTCAATAAGTAAAATCATAGTAATCTTCCTTTACAGTACAAACTTATCAATGAAAGTTTTGTCGTTGAAGTAGTTTATGCCGATAGCATTCCTTATTTCTGAAACAGTTTCGTTTGAAACCTCTATTGCACGTTGTGTGCCTTTTTTAAGTATCTCTATGAGCTGCTCTTTGTCTTTCTCATATTCCTCACGTCTTGCTCTGATAGGTGCGAGAAATTCCTGCATAACGTTGTTAAGGAACTTCTTACATTTCATATCGCCAAGGCCGCCACGCTCATAATGTTCTTTCATCTCTGCGAGGTTCTTATAGTCAGGGAAGTATTTAGCAAAATCTTCGTCCTTGCTGAATGCGTCAAGATAGATAAATACCGGATTGCCCTCTGTGTGACCAGGGTCGCTTACATTGATGTGTGTAGGGTCAGTGTACATTGACATTATCTTGTTTTTCAGCGTCTTTTCATCGTCTTTAAGGTAAATGCAGTTGCCAAGAGATTTGCTCATCTTTGTGTTGCCGTCTGTACCAACAAGTCTGTTGCAGCTTGCGTTGTCTGGGAGAACAGCCTCAGGCTCAACAAGTATATCGCACTTATAAATTCTGTTGAAGCTGTTTACTATCTCTCTTGCCTGTTCAAGCATTGGAAGCTGATCTTCTCCAACAGGAACATACTTAGCCTTGAATGCTGTGATGTCTGCTGCCTGGCTGATAGGATATGTCATAAAGCCAACAGGAAGGTTTCTTTCAAAGTTTCTCATTTTTATCTCAGACTTGATAGTAGGGTTTCTTTCAAGTCTTGACATTGTAACTAGGTTTGAATAGTACATTGGAAGCTCGTAAAGTGCTGGGATATGTGACTGAACGAAGAATGTTGTCTTGTCAGGTTCAAGTCCTACCGCAAGATAGTCAAGCATTACCTCAAGAATGTTTTGTCTTATCTTCTCAGGATTGTCAGCGTTATCTGTAAGTGCCTGAAGATCGGCTATCATAACGAATTGATCAAATTTTCCTGTGTTTTGAAGTTCAACTCTTTTTCTGAGAGAACCTACATAATGGCCAAGATGAAGTGATCCAGTTGGTCTGTCGCCTGTAAGAATAATATTATTGCTCATGTTATTAACTCCTTTTAAATTATAATTTGCTTGCTTCTTTTATTGCATTTATAACAGCCATTGCCTTGTTGCATGACTCCTGATATTCGTTCTCAGGAACTGAGTCTGCGACAACTCCGCCTCCTGCTTGGATATAAGCCTTGTTATTTTTGAAAAGCACTGTTCTTATAGCGATACAAGTATCCAGCGAACCGTCAAATGCAAGATAACCAACTGTTCCGCCATAAAGGCCTCTTTTTGTTGTTTCAAGCTCGTCGATTATCTCCATTGCTCTTACCTTCGGTGCACCTGAAAGAGTGCCAGCAGGAAGAACTGCCATAAGTGCGTCAAGAGGTTTCTTATCTTCTCTCAGTGTACCTTTTACATTCGATACAAGGTGCATCACCTTTGAATATCTTTCAACTATCATCATATCTGTAACAGTTACGGAGCCGAACTCAGAAACCTTTCCTATGTCGTTTCTTCCAAGGTCAACGAGCATTGTGTGTTCAGCTCTTTCCTTTGGATCGTTGAGAAGCTGTTGTTCATTGCGGATATCCTCGTCATAGGTTGCTCCACGCTTGATAGTGCCTGCAATTGGTCTTGTTACTACGGTTCTGTTTTCTACTGATACAAGCATTTCAGGTGAAGCACCTGCAACAGCATAATCATTGTGCTTAAAGTAGTAAAGGTAAGGTGACGGATTAGTGGAGCGGAGCATTCTGTAAACGTCAAAGCTGTCAGGTGGATTGTCTATCTCAAATCTCTGTGACGGAACTATCTGGAAGATGTCGCCCTCTTTGATGTATTCCTTAGCCTTTTCAACGTTTGCGAGATAATGTTCCTTTGTGATGTTGGATTTTACTGTGATGTTGTCCTCCTTTGTCTTTGGAGTTTTCATAACAGGCTTGTAATTTCTAAGAGTTTCAACTACTTCGTTGCATATCTTTTCACATTCTTTGTATTTAGTTTCAAGATCATCGATCTTATTGATGTTGAGGATTATTACAGCCTTGTTTGAAAGGTGATCGTAAGCAACGATCTTTTCAAAAAGGTGCAGGTCAGCGTCAGGAAGCTTAAGATCGTCCTCAGGAGGGGAGCAGAGAGTTTTTTCAAAATATCTTATCATATCATAAGCGAAAAATCCTATTAGACCACCTGTGAGCTTTGGATAATTATTAAATCTCGGTGACTTGTGGCCTTCGATTATCTCAGAAAAGAAAGCGATAGGATCATCGACTTTTACCGTTTCATCAGCCTTGCCTTTTTCTTTGACAGTAACAACGTGCTTGTCAAGAATATATTCGCATTTAGGATCAATGCCCACATATGAATATCTGCCCCACTGGTCTTTATTATCTACAGATTCAAGAATGAAACAATCATCATACGCCTCGTGCAGACAGTTAAAAAGTTGTATTGGCGTACATGAATCCATGAGAAGCTCATAGAATACAGGCACAGTCTTGTAGTTTTCAAAAAGTTTCTTTACTTGTTCAATAGCAGGGTACAGCATAAATATTCCTCCTAAATGCTTTTTTGTCGTAAAATTGACAATAAAAAAAGTCCTGTCATCACACATAACATCTAGTTATGGGACGATAGAACCGTGGTGCCACCCAATTTCCCGATAATAAATTATCGGCTCACAGATACGCATTCTGACTGGCAGAAATCAATATCCTGTCCTTTAACGCAGGAATCACGGCGAGTGATACTCGTAAAAACTTTCACACCGCTCCTCACAAATCCATTCATCTGAAGAAAATGTATCAGCTCACACCTACCGCTGACTCTCTGTGACCTTTTGCATCAAACTACTTACTTTTGCTCATAGGATTTATCGTATTAACTTTAGTCTTATTATATTCCTCTATTTCTAAAATGTCAATATCAGAAAATGTAAATATTATTGCTATTATGTAAATATTCTTTTGCGATTTGGATTTATACCAAAATAAATAATTTTAAATTTTCAATATTCCTTGCATTTATAAATAATGTAGTGTATAATAAAGTAATAGTTAAGGTAATTGAGAAAGGAAAATATATGAAAGTACAAACTAATAAGAAATACACCACAATTGCATTTTATGCAGTTATCGTTATTGCTATAAATGTGCTTTTGGTAGTGGCTGTATTTAAATTTAATACGATCTTAAAGCTTATTTCCACACTTGTTTCTGCACTTACGCCTGTTATAGTTGGTCTTGTGATCGCATTTCTTATAAATCCTATAATGGTGAATTTTGAAAAGCTGTTCAGAAATAAAGTGGTAAAAAATCCAGCTAAGAAAAAGCTTACCAGAGCATGCTCAGTAACTGTAGCGTCACTTGTTTTTTTGGGGATAGTTGTTGGACTTACTTATGTTGTTGTTCCAGAACTTATAAATTCCATAATTGATATTTTTAACAATGCATCTAACATCGTTGTTAAAGTGCAGGGTTGGATAAATAAGCTGTTTAAAAACTATCCTGATATCGAAACAATGGCTACGGAGAAACTCAAAGCTTTTTCAACTGATTTGGGAACCGTTATCGAGAAGATACAGCCGATGTTTGAAAATATTCTTTCGGGTGCATGGGGCGTTATCAATGTTCTTAAAAACTTTGTATTTGGATTTATCGTTTCTATCTATATGCTTTGCAGCAAGGAAAAGCTTCTTGCTCAGGCTAAGAAGATAATCATTGCAAACACAAAAAAGTCTACATGTGAGAAGATTATGAGAGTTTGCACTGAAACAAATAAAGTTTTTGCAGGTTTTTTGAGCGGAAAGATCATTGACTCGGCAATAATCGGAGTTCTTTGCTTTATAGGTCTGACTATCATGAATATGCCTTACAACATCATGATAAGTGTTCTTGTGGGTGTAACTAATATTATCCCATTTTTTGGACCGATAATCGGTGCGATACCATCAACTGCACTTATGCTGTTTATTGATCCTAAAAAAGCCATTATACTTCTCATTTTCATAGTTATTCTACAGCAGTTTGACGGCAATATCCTTGGTCCTAAGATACTTGGTGATTCTACTGGACTTCCGGGTTTTTGGGTGCTGGTATCACTGTTCTTCTTTGGAAATTTGTTTGGGTTCATAGGTATGGTCATTGCAGTTCCGACTTTTGCATTGCTTTATACTTTTACACGAGAGAGCGTTGTTCAGCGGTTAAGAAAGAAGAAGCTCCCTGTAGATACCGACTATTATATGGAGGATGTTGAGCATTTGTATAAGAAAAATGAAAAGCGTATTCCGCTTACGCCTGAACAGCTTGACGCCATGGTCATTCCAAGTGCTGATGAGGTAAATGAAGTCAACAGAGAGGATGATCCAGAAATAGTTGACGATCACAACGAAAATAAAGATCAGTAAACGCAAAAGAGCGGCCTGTTCACAATTCATAGTGAGCAGACCGCTTATTTATTTATTTCATGTATTTTTTCTGCATTTTTGCAATATGTATCACAGAGTATATTACTATAAGTGCAATAAGTATTGTTAATGTGACCTTGAAAACAGACGATTCAAAGTATGACTTAGCTATTTTAACTTTCGCTTTGACTTGGGAACGTTCTACTTTAGTTGTGGAAACGAGATCTATAGTTGCAAGCACCTCACCTTTGTAGACGAGTTCCATTTTACCAAGCACATCGCCAACTTCAACAGGTGCAACAACGTTGTCATAAACGGTTATTTTCTTTTCCACATCATTTACTGATATATCTACAGGCCACAGCCTTGTAAAACCATTTGCAGGTTTTAGATTTGCATAATCTATGCCGTCACCATAGCTTACCTTTACATCACGGACTTCGCTGTCTTTGTCCACAAAATCCGTTGCTACAAGACTTGAAAATGCCCATTTGTAAAGACTGATGTGATCGAGGAGGTTGTAGTAAACATTATCTCCACCATATATGGAATCAGGATCTTTCTCGCCCTTCTTCACATCTTCTTCAAGCTTATCCATTGGTGCACCCATTGTCACAATAAGATATGTGGTGCCTTCATATTCCGCATATGAAGCTAAACATCTTCCAGCGGAGTCAAGGGTGCCTGTCTTTATGCCTTTAGCATAGGAGTAGTAATAATCGGTCATTGAGTCAAGCATAAGGTTTGTATTATAAATATCTGTACCATCTGAGTGATAAGAGGTGGATGCCATATGATAGCTTGGCAGACAGACAATATCACGAAATACCTGATATTTGCTTATGGCATATTCACAAAGAGTTGCCATATCTTTGCAGGACGAATAATTCTGTTGCGCCCACAGACCATGTGCATTTGAAAAGTGTGTATTTTCCATGCCGAGTTTTTCAGCTTTTTCATTCATAAGGTCTGTAAATCCTGTTATGGAATCGGACACATTCAAAGCGATTATATTCGCTGCTTCACATGAGGATGGAATAAGCAGTGCCGCCAGGAGATCATAACAGCTTACTTCTTCGCCTGGTTGTATATCAGCTGTTGAAGCACCAGTATCATATAGTTCATCAAATGCTTCCGAGCCTGCTGAATAGTATGTATCTTTCAGCTTTTGTTCATCACCTTTGAATTTGTCCAGAAGCACCACAGCAGTCATTATCTTTGTTAGGGAAGCAGGCACACGCTCGTCCTCACCGTTTATGTCAACGATAGCTTCACCGCTGTCAAGATTGACCATATAGACCGCTTCTGAGTAAAGCTCCAACGGTATCGCTTTTCCGTCATCGTCATAGCCTGATGTAGGTGTAAAATTGAATGCGTCTGCACACATCGCAGGCACAAGCAGCATTATTGCCAGCGTCATGGATAATATCCTGCTGATTTTTCGTTTTAGTTTCATTGACAGCTTCCTTTCGCACTGTATGTAAAGAGCCTTGCTCATTCAGTTTTCTCATAAAGTATATTAGCACCCTGTTTGCCCACACGTTTCACTCTTTCAAGATATGTGAGTATATTAAGCGTTACCTGTGCATATTCACGAGATATCTTTGCATTAAGGGCAAAGTCTTTAGAAGTGAACTTTTTTGGCAGGTCCTCCGGGAGGAACATATCAAAGTCGGCAGGGTAGTCAAGGTGTATCTCGTCAATAAGTCCCTTTGGTATCCTGTCATGACGTGAAGATCCACGCTTTTTGTTCTTTGACCAGCCGTTAAGCAATCTTATCTCCTCGGTTTCAAGCATACAAAGGCACAAATGAAATCGGGGGTTATCAAGGGTGTATTTTATTTTGTACAGTTCGGGCATGACTTCATAGATAGTGTATTTTCTCGGCGATCTGTGCTTTTCTGACAACTCTCCAGTTTCAGTATCTATCCAACGGACATATTTGACCGCAGGGATAGGGTAGACCACTGTCACGTCGCAGTAGTCAAGAAAGGCTTCAAGTTTTTTCAGCAGTTTGTTGAACTGTCTTGTTTGTATCTCGATAACACCGTTCTCGCCTACGATATCAGCCACATATCCGCCAATGCGTATCTCCTGATTTTCACCATATGGCTCAAAATAGTTTTTCAAAACAGCATGAAGCGTTTTCTCGCCTAGAGTTCCGATGCCGTTGCGTTCACGGCTTTTGCCTATGATTTTATCGCAAGCATCTTGAAATTTCAGCCTGTCCGTAAGATCACCTCAGTTTTTATTATATCAGATATTCACTCTCACGTCAATCACAAAAACGCATAAAAAGAGCCTGAGATCTGCTCAGGCTCTTTAATCATACCATGATCCATCAGGTTATGCTGTCCGCAGTTATCTTGTCCCACTGGTCGCAATACTTAACTTCCATTTTGTCCATTCTTTCGTTGTAAAGCTTTGAGATAGCAGGTGTATCATATGAATAGATCATATCGTCTATGTTCTGTTCTACATAATCCATATCAACCGGCAAACGCTTGATTATGAAATATCCATATGTGTCATTCTCTGTAAGTTCAGTGGAAATGCCGTTTTCTTTTAGTTTGAAAGCGTCTTTTACAAGCTCCTCAGGATATCCAGTCGTATCTTTATTGAAATAATATCCTGTTGAAGGATCTTCAAGACCGAGATCCCAGCCGTACTTCTCAATAAGCTTGTCAAAGTCTTCTCCGTCCTGAGCTTTTTTCAGAACTTCTTCTGCAAGCTTCTTAGCTTTTTCCTTAGCTTTCTTTACACCGTCATCATCAAGCTTCGCATAAGCTGACTGCTTTGCGCTCGCTTTGTCTGAAAGTGACATACTGTCATAACTGTCAGCGGTACTGTCATCAAGATCTACCTGTGCATAGAAAGGGATCATAACGTGAATCTCACGGCAATACTCGCTTGTATCCTTGACTATTTTTTTAAAGTCCTCTTTTTTAGTTGCATACTTACCGTTATTCTTAAAAAGAGTATCGTTTACTTTAGTATAGATAGTAGCTGTTTCAAGCATTTTCCTGTAAAGATCCTCTGTGAGGTAAGCCGACTTAATGTCATTAAGATAAGCTTCATCAGAATCATAGTTTGCTTTTGCTTTAGCTATCTGGTCATCAATTGTCTTGTTGTCATCGTCTGTAAGCTTAATTCCGTTTTCTTCTGCAAGCTCAGGTGCAACAAGTTCCTGCTTAAGTGCAGTGATAACATCCTCCATAAGAAGCTTAAAACCACCGTCAGTTGACTTGATAGTGTCAAGGGTTGCTCCGTAAGTGGAAGTGTACTTGCTTATAGTATAATAATAATAGTATCTGAAAGTATCAAAATCAATATCCTTGCCGTCAATGGTGCAAACGATAAAGTCCTTAGTATCAATGGACTTGCCGTCAATTGTAAGGGACGGCTCAGGTGTCTGTTTTTCAGTTGTGCTGTCAACAGCTGAAACAGAAGAATCCACTGTGGAAGATACGGTTGATGAGCTGTCGTTATTTTTGCTGCATGAAGTAAAGCTGCAAATAGCTATTGTGAGAGCTGCTGTAACAGCGGCTAATTTCTTTATCATAATAATTGTCCTTTCCTTTGAGAGAAAATCCTCTGCATAACATAAATTTAATTATATCTTATTATTGTGATGATACTGTGTGATAATTCTTAAACTTTCTGTGAATGAAATATATATTATCCAGCGTGATACAGTTGACAATCTAAGCCTGGGAGAGTATAATATAAATGACTTTAATACGAAAAGAGGTATCCCATATGGATTTTGGCAAATATATTGCTCACAGAGGTCTTCACTCAGATCTTGTTCCTGAAAATTCTCTTACTGCATTCAGGCTTGCGGTTGAAAAATGTCTTTCTATCGAGCTTGATGTACGTCTAACAAAGGATTGCCGCATTGTGGTTTTCCATGACAATGACCTTATGAGAATGTGCGGCATTGAGGGCAAGGTGTTTGATTACACATATGAACAGCTGTCTGCGTTCAGACTTGGTGGCAGTGATGAAAAAATACCACTGCTGTCAGAGGTGCTGAAAACTGTTGACGGCAAAGTGCCACTTCTTATTGAGCTTAAAGGCGGTGCGCCATTCGGTGAGCTTGAAAGCCGAGTTGACCATATGATGAAGAAATACAAAGGCGAGTTTGCTGTGCAGAGCTTTAACCCTTTCTCAGTGATGTGGTTTAGGTTTCATTCACCAAAAGTCACAAGGGGTCAGCTTATTTCAAAATATAGAAAAAACATTGATTTTGAGTATATCGAAAGATTCATCTGCGCCCAGCCATTTATATGGCGTTTTATATCAAAACCGCAGTTCATTGCAGCTGACCTTAGGTCAATAAGCCTTGAAACTGCATTTCAGGCCGTTGATATAGATGCAGACTTGCTCACATGGACGGGAAGAGGCAAAGAGCTTATAGAAACTGCTTCACAGTTTTCAAAGACAGTTATAGCAGAGCAGTTTCCTGAGAATTTTGATTTTTCTGACAATTGGGAGGGAAGCTGTGAATAAGATGCAAGACCTTCCATTGTGCGACCTTAACGAAGTCAAACGTACTGCAAAACGCACTGACAGCGATATTTCAGGCTGTAAATTTAGCGGAGAATATCTTGAAAGCGAAGATCTCTCCTGCCTGTCATTTATAAACTGTATGTTTGAAAACTGCACCTTTACCGATTGCGATTTTGAGCGTTCCTCATTCGTTGATGTGACGTTCATATCCTGCGATCTGTCAAATTCATCACTGGACTCAGCCTACCTCAGCAGATGTGAGTTCCGCTCCTGCAAGCTTGTTGGCGCAGAGTTCAAGGATTGCTCCATTCAAGGTGTAGCCTTTGAATCCTCAAACTGCGGATATGCCATATTTGATAAATGCAAACTGTCTGAAACCCAGGTGAAAAACAGTGATATGTCCTCCGCTGAGCTTGTTTCCTGCAATTTAAAAGCGTTTAAGACAAGTGGAAGTAAATATCTCGGCACATCATTTTTCAGAACGGCTCTCGGCGGCGTTGATTTTTCTACCTGTCTTGTAAGTGGACTTCGCGTTTCTGATACATTCAGAGAACTCCGAAACGCTGTTTTTTCAGCCAATCAAGCTGTGGAGCTTTCAATGCTCCTTGGAATAAGAATAAAATAATTTTAGCCGCTATGACAATAAACGTCACAGCGGCTTTTTATCACTTTTTATCCTGTTCTATCAGTATTTTCACAGCGTTCACCGCACAGTGGATACCTCTTGTGGTGTCGTCGCTCACATTGTCTTCAAGGTCTGCCTTTGAACGCTCCACGTTCCATATAGCTGTTATAACAGCTCCACAGCGGACGTGTCTTGTGATACCTACTGAGAAAACTGCGGCACATTCCATTTCGGAAGTCATACAGCCGCATCTTAAATATGCATCCCAGCGGTAATTTATATCGCCGCTCACAGGCATTGAGTCAGGCTCTACTTCTCCATAAAAGCTGTCCTTGCTGTGGACAACGCCTACATGATAACGCTTGCCAAGCTTATCTTCTGACAGTTCAGCCGCAGCTTTTGCAAGGGCAGTTGTTACAGTGAAATCTGCTACAGCAGGGTAGCCCTCGGGGAGATATTCTTTTGACGTACCTTCGCCACGAACAGCCGCCGAAGCTATAACAAGGTCGCCACCGCTAACGGAAAGATCCATTCCTCCGCTTGTACCGATACGAATAAACGTGTCTGCGCCGCACTTTACCAGTTCCTCCACTGCAATTGCCGCAGATGGTCCGCCGATACCGGTCGAGCACACAGTTACCTTTTCACCGTCAAGATAGCCTGTATAAACATTGTATTCTCTGTTTTGAACCACCTGCTTTGCGTCATCAAGAAGTGCCGCTATTTTCGGCACTCTTCCAGGGTCGCCCGGCATAATAACATATCTGCCCACTTCATCAGGGATAGTTCTTATGTGAAATTGTCTTTCACCGTTCATGATGCTTGCCATAAAAAATTCCTCCTCTCGGAATTATCCATTGTATGGATAATCGTTTTCTTCGTATAATTCATTTTCTGCAAAATTTTTTTCGGATTTCTGCTTTTTCTTTATATGTATAAGCACTATGATAAGCACTATTGCTATAATCGCAAACAGCCCGCCTAATCCACAGAAAACAACTGTTAATATGGTGTTGGTTGTATCATTTGGTGCATAAAACGTTTCAGGGTCGTCAGGGTCACAGAATATCTGGATCGTTTGTCCTCTTCTGTATCTGATGTTGCTGGAATATGTATTGCTGTGAGTGGTGTAGAGCTGTCCGTCAACGTTATATGAATACACTGGTGTGTAAACTGTGCTATATGATACGTGTCCGTCATCGTCCTCATGTCGTTCATCTTTACTGAGAATGTCTGATATTATAGCGTTGACTTCAAGAGTACATCTGTTTTTGAGTTGAGTTTGGTGTATTGCAAAACCTATTCCAACTGCAAGAAATGTCACGCCAACCAACATGAAAACTAACGCTACTATTTTCATTGCTGATTTGCTGTAATGCACATAAGATCTTTTGTAATAACGCATATTTTTCCCCCATTTAAGCATAAAAGCCAACACCTTAATATGGCGTTGGCTTTTGTTTTATCTTACTTTTCCATTTTCATTGAAATGTCAAACGCCTTGACTGAGTGTGTGATAGCACCGATAGAAATGATATCAACGCCCGTTTCAGCTATTGCACGGATTGTTTCAGAGGTCACGTTTCCTGAAGCTTCTAAAAGTGCTTTGCCATTTGTCATTTCAACAGCCTTTGCCATATCTTCATTTGTCATATTGTCAAGCATGATTATCTCAACGCCAAGTGTAAGAGCTTCTTTGAGTTCTTCAAGGTTTCCGACTTCAACTTCTATCTTGACAGTATGCCCCATTTTTTCTCTGAGAGCGTTTACTGCGCCTGTCATGCTGCCATATGCGTCAAGGTGAGTGTCTTTTAGCATTGCGCAATCTGAAAGATTGTATCTGTGGTTTTTTCCACCGCCTACTGTAACTGCATATTTCTGCAAAACTCTAAGACCTGGGAGCGTTTTTCTTGTATCCGCAACAGACGCCTTTGTACCCTTTACAAGCTCTACGCATCTGTTTGTCGCAGTTGCAACGCCTGACATATGCTGAACGATATTCAGTGCCGTTCTTTCGCCTTTGAGCAAGGCTCTTGTTGAGCCTGTTATTCTTGCGATAATGTCGCCTTTCTTGACCTTTTCACCGTCATGGATAAATATCTCACATTTAACATTGCTGTCAAGAAGCTGAAAAACTCTCATTGCAACATCAATTCCACAAAGAACGCCTTCGTCCTTTGAAACATACTTTGCTGTTGAAACTGAATTTTCGTCAACAAGATAATCCGTTGTAACGTCTATATAGTTGATATCCTCCAGCAGAGCTGTTTTAATGATATCATCGATCTGAAACTGCATTAATCTCATTTGTTTTCCTCCATTTTTTCTTTGGATTTGAGCTTTTCGATAGCGTCCTTTAATACGATATAAGCGACAGTTGTAAGAGACCTTGCTTCAACATAATCTCTGTCTATTTTGAAATTACCGTCACAAAGGAAATTTTTTAGCTTTGTGACTTCTTCAAGATCAGGCGGCAAAGCCTCCTTATCAGGGATAACGAAATATGCACGCTGCATTATATCTCTTATCTCTGTTCTTATGCCCTGAGGAATGTGCGGGGCTTCATTGTCTATCTTGAAATCGTATGTTTCAAGGTCACCACTGTCAGAGTTTATCTTCTCATTGATGTCAGCCGCAGCACGTCTTGAAAATACCAAAGCTTCAAGTAGGGAATTGCTTGCAAGTCTGTTATTGCCGTGAACACCTGTATGTGAACATTCGCCGCAGGCATAAAGCCTGTCAATGTTAGTTCTTGCATATGTATCAACATTTATGCCGCCCATAAGGTAATGATGACAAGGGAAAATAGGTATCATATCCTTGGTCATGTCATAACCTGCTTCGAGAAGCTTTTCATTTATCATAGGAAATCTGTTTCTGACAAACTCAGGGTCTTTGTGAGTGATATCAAGATAGAATTTGTCAGAGCCTGTTTTCTTGGCTTCAGCCATGATCGCATGAGAAACAACATCTCTTGGCGCAAGCTCCAGACGATCGTCATAGTTTTGCATAAATCTTTCGCCGTTGCAGTTTTTAAGATAAGCACCCTCGCCTCTGACAGATTCAGAGATAAGGAATGTTTCACGAGTGTGCTTGTTGTTAAAGCCTGTTGGGTGGAACTGGATATAGCTGAGATTTTTTATCTCAGCTCCAAGCTCATGAGCAATAGTTATGCCGTCGCCTGTTGCGATAGCGGAGTTTGTAGTGTATTCGTAAACTCTGCCTATTCCACCAGTTGCAAAAATGGCGTATCTGCAATTATATGTCGTATATTCGTTGTCATTAGTCAGCACAAGAATGGAAAAACCTGTTTTGGTTTTCTTTGCATTGCACATAACGGCATTTTCGAGTATCTCAACATTATCTAGCTGTTGAACATTTCTTAGTAGAGTTGTTTCGATCTCCAGACCTGTGGTATCAGCATGATGAAAAATCCTGTTCATACCGTGTCCACCTTCGAGAGTGCGGTGATAAGATCCATCAGGACACTTATCAAAGTCAGCACCAAGCTCTATGAGTTTTCCGATGTCAATATAGGCTTCGTCAACAAGGACCTGAGTGGACTCAGGATCATTTTCAAATCCGCCTGCTACAAATGTATCATGTTTGTGATATTCAGGCGAGTCCTTTGGATTGTCATAAACGCCTGCAATTCCACCCTGTGCAAGGGAAGAGTTACACAAGGTCAGCTCTCTTTTGGAAAGCACAAGTACATTTAAATCACGGGAAAGGTTAAGTGCTGCATATAGACCTGCCGCACCGCAGCCAGCGATAATAACGTCATAATTTTTGTTGTTCATATTTGTAACCTCTTTGTATGGCGGAGTGTCGCCAAGTGTTATGTAAAAATCACATCAGATATTGCTCTGAAATAATTTATACTTATTCCATTATACCATATATTTTTTCCTTTTTCAACTGTTATTTGCATATATATAATACACATATCTTACATTATTTTAAGTGCAACTTAACAAAAAAATGACTGCCTGCTCCCTAAAGGGAACAAGCAGTCGGAGGTTTATTATAGATCAACTAATAATCAAATATTAGTCACTCTGCAAATTGCTTTGTCAGCAAAGATTATTTGCCGTAGTAAGCCTTGAGGTACATTTCCTTCAGCTCGCTCATCAGTGGGTATCTTGGGTTAGCACCTGTGCACTGGTCATCAAATGCGTCCTCAACCATGTTGTCGAGAGTGTCAAGGAAGTGCTTCTCGTCTACGCCGTAATCAGCGATAGTCTTCTTGATACCAACTCTTTCCTTGAGTGCCTCGATAGCGTCGATGAACTTGTTGAGTGTATCCTCATCGTTCTTACCAACGATACCAAGAGAATGTGCACACTCACAGTATCTCTCAAGAGTATGTGGATACTGATACTGTGAGAAAGTACCCATCTTTCTAGGTGTTGGGTCAGCGTTGTATCTCATTACCATTGTGATAAGGAGAGCGTTAGCAATGCCGTGTGGCAGGTGATGATAAGCACCGAGCTTATGAGCCATTGAGTGGCAAACACCGAGGAATGCGTTAGCAAATGCCATACCAGCCATTGTAGATGCTGTAGCCATTTCCTCACGAGCCTTAACGTCTGTCTGACCGTTGTCATATGCACCTGGCAGATACTTGAAGATAAGCTTCATAGCTCTAAGTGCAAGACCGTCAGTGTAATCTGTAGCCATTACTGATGCATAAGCCTCAAGAGCGTGTGTCAGAGCGTCGATACCTGATGCAGAAGTCAGACCTCTTGGAGCAGACATCATCATATCTGTATCAACGATAGCCATGTTAGGCATGAGCTGGTAGTCAGCCAGAGGATACTTAGTACCTGTCTTTTCATCAGTGATAACTGCGAAAGGTGTTACCTCAGAACCTGTACCAGAAGATGTTGGGATAGCAATGAAGTATGCCTTCTCACCCATCTTAGGGAATGTGTAAACTCTCTTACGGATATCGATATATCTCATAGCCATATCGAAGAAGTCAGCGTCTGGATGCTCGTAAAGAACCCACATGATCTTACCAGCGTCCATTGCAGAACCACCGCCGATAGCGATAATTGTGTCAGGCTCGAAAGCTCTCAACTGAGCAACACCCTCAAGTGCACAAGCAAGTGTTGGGTCTGGAGCAACATCGAAGAATGTTTCGTGGAGAATACCCATTTCATCGAGTTTATCTGTGATAGCCTTTGTATAACCATTCTTATAAAGGAACTGGTCTGTTACGATGAATGCCTTTTTCTTGCCCATAACAGTCTTCAACTCGTCAAGAGCAACAGGGAGACAACCCTTCTTGAAGTATACCTTTTCAGGTGCTCTGAACCAAAGCATATTCTCTCTCCTCTCAACGACTGTCTTAATGTTCAGCAGGTGCTTAACGCCAACGTTCTCAGAAACTGAGTTGCCGCCCCATGAACCGCAGCCGAGTGTGAGGGAAGGAGCAAAGTCAAAGTTGTAGAGGTCACCGATACCACCAAGTGAAGAAGGTGTGTTTACGATAAGACGGCAAGTCTTCATTCTTGCAGCGAACTTATTGAGCTTTTCTCTCTCGTTTATGTTATCTACCCAAAGAACTGAAGTATGACCAAGACCACCGTTGTTTACGAGGAGTGCCTCTGCGATGTCAAGAGCGTCGTCAAAGTTCTTTGACTTGTACATACCAAGGATAGTTGTGAGCTTTTCGTGACCGAAAGCCTCTTCAGGAGCTGTGCTTGTAGCCTCGCCGATGAGTACCTTTGTATCCTCTGGAACTTCAAAGCCAGCCATCTTAGCGATAGTTACAGGACGCTGACCAACGATCTTAGCATTAAGAGCACCGTTGATGAGCATTGTCTTTCTGATCTTATCGGCCTCTTCATCGTTGAGGAAGTAGCAACCTCTCTTGATGAATTCCTTCTTAACATCGTTGTAAACTGTCTTATCAGCGATAACTGTCTGCTCTGTAGCACAGATCATACCGTTATCAAATGTCTTAGAATGAATGATAGAGTTTACAGCGTTTACGATATCAGCAGAAGAATCGATGATAGCTGATGCGTTACCAGCACCAACACCGAGAGCTGGTGTACCAGATGAGTAAGCAGCCTTTACCATTCCAGGACCGCCTGTAGCGAGGATTGTGTCAGACTCTCTCATTATCATGTTTGTGAGTTCAAGAGAAGGAACATCGATCCAACCGATGATGCCCTTTGGAGCACCTGCTGCAACAGCTGCATCATAAACGATCTTAGCAGCAGCGATAGTTGACTTCTTTGCTCTTGGGTGTGGTGAGATTATGATACCATTTCTTGTCTTAAGACAGATAAGTGTCTTGAATATAGCAGTAGAAGTTGGGTTTGTTGTTGGGATAACAGCAGCGATAAGACCGATAGGCTCGTAAATTCTCATTGTGCCGTAAGCCTTATTCTCCTCAAAAACACCACAAGTCTGAACATTCTTGTACTTATTGTAGATGTGCTCAGCAGCATAGTTGTTTTTGATAACCTTGTCTTCAACGATACCCATGCCTGTTTCCTCAACAGCCATCTTTGCAAGTGGGATTCTTGCCTTGTTAGCAGCGATAGCAGCAGCCTTGAAAATCTTATCTACCTGCTCCTGTGTGTAGGTAGCGAAGATTGCCTGCGCAGCTCTTACTTCAGCGATCTTAGCAGTCAAAGCTTCCTCTGTATCGACGATGCCGACTGTTTTAGCTTCACTCTTTGCCATAAAATAAACCTCCAATAAATTAATTATTGTTTTTTACTCTTGATAACCCCCGCTCGGGTTTTATCTTAGTTATATTATATACGATTGTTATTTTTTTGTCAATCTTATAAAGTTACAGCTTTTTTGATATTTTACGTCGCTTTATTATGCAATATACATAAATATTGAACATTGTTTTATGATAGATTAACAATTCATGACCGTCAAATTGCACAATAAGAATCAGATTGATAAAAATTTATCATATATGTCGCCTGAAAAAAGATTAATAAATATAAGATAAAAACTAAACAAAAATAAAACAGTTGTGAAAATAACGAAAAAGTGCTTGACATTTAGAAAATCTGTAGTATAATATAGACATAACAGAGATACATAGAAAGCACGGAGATGTAAAGGTAATTTTACACAATAAGGCTGTTGAAAAATCGATGTATACTCTGAAGCTCGACTTAATACCATATTTTAAAATAAAAGGAGATATGACTTATGAAACTTGATAACTTTGTAGCATCCAGCGACATCTATGATGTTTATGAATCTGATGGAATGGCAGTCAGGATCTATAAGAAGCCTGAATACAAGGAAAAGTGTCTGTATGCGGCTCTTACACACGCAAGAGTTGAAACAACACTTGGCAATTCCTTTATAAAGATGCCTGTTCTTCACGAGGTTTCCGTTATCGACGGCAAATGGGCTATTACAATGGACTTTATAAAGGGTAAGACTCTTCAGCAGCTTATGGACGAAAATCCAGACAAGAAAGACACATATCTTAACCAGTTTATCGACATTCAGTGCGAGATACACGCTCAGTATATGCCACTTCTTTCAAAGCTGAAAGATAAGATGGCAAGACAGATCAAGACTCTTGGTCAGATCGATGAGATAAAGAAGTATGAGCTTCTCACAAGACTTGATTCAATGCCAAAGCACATCAAGCTTTGCCATGGTAACTTTGAGCCAAAGAACGTTATCATTAATGACGAAGGTACTTATGTTATCAATTGGGGTTCTGCTAGACAAGGCAATGCTTCTGCTGACGTTGCAAGAACATACCTGCTGTTCTGCCTTAACAATCCTGATCTTGCTGAGGCTTATCTTGATAAGTATTGCGTAAAGAGCGGAACATCTAAGCAGTATGTACAGGCTTGGTTGCCGATCGTTGCAGCAGCACAGCTTATTAAGGGCAAGCCGGAAGAGAAGGATCTGCTCATGAAGTGGATCGACGTTGTAGATTACGATTAGTCTTTTCGTCAGGTTGTAACAAATTTGTAACCTCTTATTGTGCAAATAGCTAAAAAATGATTTATCCCGATTATGAGTTTCGTCATAATCGGGATATTTTGTTACAATTCTTTATAATCTCTTTACAGAGTAATTTTCATGTGATATAATGTGAAACTGTTGAAATATGACATAATGATTTAGGACTACAGAGGTTATTCGGAGGATCAATATGAAAAAGCTAATGATAGCTGTTGCTATAGTTTGCACTATGTTTGCTTTCCCGGCTTGTGGAAAAAATGCCGATAATAAAACAGAAAATAATGTTAATCTTACAAATAATGACGTAACGACAGCGCAGACAGAGGTTACTGATGAAGTGCAAGACGAAACTACTTCACTCCCTGACAGAAGCACTCTTGAAAAGATACCAGATGAGGCTGTTGATTCTTTTAATCAGGTCGTAGATGTCTGCAAGGAGATATATCCTTTGGCTGAAAAAACAAAAAGGCTTTATGGCTATACAGGCACTAAGACTGTGAACAAAAAAAAATGTTACATTTTTGTTATATATGATAAAAATGACGATGTGCTGACAAAGGTGGCAACTGTCGCTGCCGAGGTCGCATCAGATAAGCTTTACGTTCTTGATGATGAAACAGGAAGTGCTGAAAAAATCAATACCGAGGATGTTAAAACTCAATCTACAGAGTCATGGGCAGATCAAGTAACTGAGTCTTTTGCTGAATACTATCAGAGCAAAGAGGTTAATGACCATCTTGCTGCAGTTGTTGAAACAGCCGCGGTTAAAACAGTTCGCTAATACTTTACATAAAAAAGTCACACCAGAGAATTTTCTGGTGTGATTTTTTTTATTCGATCTCTTCACTGTTGTCAGTATCAGTGCTTGTGATGATATTTGTTGCATATGTAAGTGTAAGCAGGCTGTCACCCAAATGGACATTTTCCACAACTATGTTTTCATAGTCGATGCTAAGATCATAATGTGAAAAATTCCAGAACGCTTTCAGACCAAGATTTACAAGCTGGTCTGCAATAGCCTGAGTGTTTGCCTTCGGTATACAAAGCACAGCTACAACAGGGGAGTTTGCTTCGCAAAAGCTTTCTATATCATTAGTGTGACGAATCGGTATGTTTCCTACCACTTCACCAGTGAGCTTAGGGTTTATATCAAATATGCCAATGAGATTGCAGCCCCTTGTTTCAAAGTTAATATGTGTGGCGATAGCTTTACCGAGGTTTCCTGCACCGATAAGTATGGTCTTGAAATGTTTGTCTACTCCGAGTATCTTGCCTATTTCCATTCTAAGCTCGTCAACGTGATAGCCATATCCCTGCTGACCGAATCCGCCAAAGCAGTTAAGGTCTTGTCTTATTTGTGAAGCCGTGAGCTTCATTCTCTCAGAAAGCTCCCTTGAAGATATTCTTTCAAGTCCTTCTTTTTGAAGCTCACCTAAAAATCTATAATAACGTGGCAGTCGTTTTATTACTGATGCGGATATCGAACCGTCTTTAGACATATATTTACACTTTCCTTTACTAATAAACATGATTGATAAATAAATAACAATATCACATAATATAATAGCACTAATCTTTTCTTTTGTCAAGGACTTGTAAACTCTCTGCGGTCTTAAAAAAAGCAGCCTCGTTTTACAGAAGCTGCCTTATGTACATTAATTTTATTCTAGATCTTTTTTCTTTACAGAAGCAACACAGAAGTCGATGCGTTCTTCATCATCTTCTTCATTTCCTGAACCTGTGAGAGGAACTCCTTTTGTTGGATCGATCCCGTCAACGGCTGTAACAAGTCCTGTGCCCTCACCAATAGAAGCACCCGGTACTCTGAACTTTGTAATGTCGATAGGCTCGATAGAGGTCTCAACAGGCTTTTCAAGCTGTGGTATCCACTCGTATGGTACACGATAAGCTCTGTAGATCATGTTGCTTTTGAATGTTCCAGCAAAATTCTTGAAATAAGGGTTTACAAATTCCCAAACTATTTCATGGTCAGGTGTGACCTCAAGAAGATGTCCATCTGAACCTTCCGTAATAAGAGTGTTTCCGTTCGGAAGTCGCTGTGCAGAGCTGATGTATGAGCTATAGAACTTAGAAGCGTCAGTAAAAAGCAGATTCCCTGCTTCAAGGGGAGTGTACTGCCATGTTATTTCAAGTGTAACAGGATTGAATTGAAGTACTCTTGAGTAATCTCTGTGTGCATTGTTCACTCCTGTGAGGGAAGCAGGGTTAGGTGTGCCGTAGCCACCCTCACCACCGTTATCGAATACCAACAGGTCGCCCTCTCCAGGAAGTCCCTTTGGTATCATGTGCAGGTGGTGCTGACCAATTATCCAGCCAAGCTTCTTTGTGGCTTCGCTTTCGTTGAAGTTAGGACCTACACGCCATACTATCTTACCTGTTGATTTCTCGATAATTCCGAGTATGTTTGAGTTTCTTGCGTCAAATATGATATTGTCCGGGTGGAAGCGTTTGTCGCCTGCGTCATACCACTTATTTTCGCCAAGTGTAGAGAAGTTGTTTATGTGCATCCAATCTCCACCTGCCTCACCGTGAAGACCAGGGTTTCTGAACAATGCGTTCTTTGCGGCCTCGTCAAAGCCAAGCTCATCAAAGTGGTCGCTTGCACGCCAGCTCCAAATTATATTGCCTTCCCAATCCACTTCGATGATCTTATCGTCGATAAGTCTTTTGTCTGAAATATCGTGGTTGTAGAGGTTCTCGTGAGTAAGGATAAGTGTATTGCCACTGTCTGTCTTTGGCTCACCACTTGGATAATAGTAACCCACAGTGCTGCCCTCACGCTGAAAATCATGGTGCTGTCTAGCCATATAGACCGGTTCTTTACCCGGGTCGGCAACAAGTTCAGTTTTGTCGAATTTCCATACGATATGACCGTCCCAGTTTACCTGAACAAGATCAAGTTGATCCTGATATGCATATTTACCTCCTCTTGCTCCTGTTGTGCCCATTACATATCCGCCTGGGAGTATTTTGTTAGGAAATCCTCCCAGTCCAGCCCAAAGCTTTACTTCATTGCCATTCATATCTATGAGCAGAGCACCTCTAGCGGACGGGAAGATCGTATAGCCGCTGTAGGCTTTTTCTTTGTTGTATATTGTAACTCCTGTTGGATAAATGCTTGGATAACCCATGTCTGATTCCTCCTTGTTTATTTGTCTGCTTTTGTCAGGTCTGCCGTAACGTTATCTGGAAATGCTTTTTTTGCTGCATCTGGATAATAAAATTCCCTTATGTTGTAACTGTTGGGATATTTACCATTCTCATACGCCCACTTATTTATTTCATCAAGATGAGATGCAGCTTCCTCAGAAAGTCCCAGTTTAATACTGTACTGTTCCCAGTTTGTTTTGAAATCATCTGGTTCGATTCCATATTTCTTTGATATTTTTTCAGCCGACTCATCTAAGTTGTCATTTATGTATTTAACGCTTTCATCAAGTGCTTTAAGATAGTTCGTAAGAGTTTCAGTATTGTTCTTTGCAAAGTCGCTTGATGTTATAAGATAAGCAGATACGTTTATCCCTATATCTTTTGCAGATGCGACCTGAGTCCAGCCCTCTGCTTCATATTTTTTTATAGCTGAGCCTGTAACGATAGCGGCTGATGCCTCACCGTTATGTGCAACTGCTATCTGAGTTGATATGGAATCTGTGTTGACGTTTTTCTGCTTTGACGGGTCAAGTCCTAAATAAGTCTGAGCCTGCCAGTTGAAGTATTCTGAAACTGTTCCAATAGAAGTTATCCATCCTTCACTTTCATCTAAAGCATCAAGATCATCTTTGTATTTTGGTGCAACAAAAAGACCACCGTTATATGAAACGCTAGAACTTAGATCTGAAAAAATCACAAGATTAGTGTTATCGAGAGTATTTCCTATTCTGTTTACAGCAGCAAAATCTGCAAGCAGTCCTGTATCTGCTGTGCCTGTTGCAATAGCGTCAACTGTGTTAATGCCGGCAGCGTATTCTGATGTTTCGAGAGATATACCATATTTCTCAAATATTCCTTGCTCCATACCGATATAGTCGGCATACTGATCTGGCTGACCTGTCATGTTCGCAACTCTCAAAACGCTAAGCTCTTTACCGTCTTTGGTAACCTTCTTTGCGGTTTTTCCGCTTGATGAACTACCGCATGATGCAAGAAGAGTTGCTGTCAATGCTGTCGATGCTATTATTGCGATTATCTTTTTTATGTTCATTTTTAAATCTCTCCTGTTAAATTAATTATTTTACGTCAAAGTGTTTAAGTTTTTTCTTGCCAATAAACTGTAGGATCCTGTCAGCAGCAAAGCCAATCACAGCAAGTGTGACGATTCCTGCAAAAGCCCAGCTTGTTTTGTAATAAAGCTTCGAGCTGTTTATAAGATAACCAAGGCCATCACTGCCGACCAGCATTTCAGCTGCCACAACACAGATGATAGCTGAGCTAAGTCCTAGTCTTATTCCAGTGTAGATATTAGATACCGCTGATGGTACAACTACTGTGAAAAAAACTCTTGCTTTTTTTGCCCCCATGCAGGAAGCTGCTTCCACGAGCTGCTTATCAGTTGAAGCCACACCCGCTATAGTGTTTACGAACATAGGGAAGAATGATGCGTAGAAAATAAGTGCTACTTTTGATTCTTCGCCTACTCCGAACCACATTAGAAAGAGTGTCGTCAATGCAATAGCAGGCACAAATCTGAAAAAGCTAAGTATAGGTTCAACGAGCCAGCGTACAGGTCTGAAATTTCCTACAATAAGACCCATAGGAACAGCAAAAATTATTGAAAGTAGCCAGCCTTTTATTACTCTTCCGACGCTTGCAACAATGTCACTCCAAAGAGTTCCGTCTTTGATAAGTTCCTTCATGCTGTCGATCGTTTCCTTTGGGCTTGGAAGAAAATATTCATCATATTTCAAAGATCCTATTCCCCAAAGGGCAATTATTGCTACCCATGATATGATGCCACATTTTAGTATCTTCTGTATAGCAGAGGACTTTGTTTTATTATTTTCCATCTTTAATGTCCTCCTTATTAAATATAGTACAGCTCTGAGTCATCAAGAGCTTTGTTTACGAGAATATTTGTAGTGTTTTCATCAATAGTGTAAAGCTTCTTGATAAGTACTTTTACCTTATCACCTTTTTTTAAGCGGGAAGCATTAAGTGGATATCTTCCCGTTATTAAGATACCGTCTATGGAAGCTTTAACCTCAAAGGCGTTTCCTCTGAATGAAACTTCTTCCACAACGGCATCCTCCATTGAGCTTTCAAACTGGTGATACTCGCTGTCTTCAAATTTGTTTATCTCGATAAACTCAGGTCTGATTATAGCTGAAGTCTTGCCCTCTGCTGTTTCAAAGCCTTTGAGCTTGCTGTAGTCCTCGATAACTGCGGACTGACCGATAAACTGAGCAACAAAAGGAGTTTTAGGTTCAAGGTATATCTCAACCGGATTGCCTATCTGCTCAACTCTTCCTTTGTTTGTGATAACAATTTCGTCTGCGACCTCTATTGCTTCGTCCTGATCGTGTGTAACGAAAATGCTTGTTATGCCTATTTTATCAATAGTATCACGAAGCCATGTTCTCAGTTCTTTTCTTACCTTTGCGTCGATAGCTGCAAAAGGTTCGTCAAGTAGAAGGAGTTCAGGCTGAGGTGCTAGTGCTCTTGCAAGAGCGATACGCTGCCTTTGACCTCCGCTGAGCTGGTCAGGATAACGCTTGCCAACGTCTGGCAAGCCAACAAGTTCAAGAAGCTCAGCCACACGTTGTTTGATAAACTTCTTATCTTTTTTCTGAACCTTCAGACCATAAGCTATATTATCGTAAACTGTCATAAAAGGGAAGAGCGCATAGCTTTGAAAAACAAATCCGATACCTCTTTCATTTGATGGAAGTTTGTTGACATTTTTACCATCTATAATAATATCACCGCTATCCTGTTTTTCCAAACCTGCAAGCATACGCAGGATAGTTGTTTTACCGCTGCCGCTCGGTCCAAGCAGACCGATAAGCTTTCCCTTTTCAATACCAAAACTTACGTTATCCGAAGCTTTAAAATCGCCAAAGCTTTTATTAATGTTTTTTAATTCTATATACATAGCTGACAACTCCAATTAAGATATATTGCTGTGATAGTTCCAGTGTCAACATCGATGTATTCGCTTATTGATCTTTGACAATTTAAGCTCCTCACTTTCAATTCATATCAAGTCGATATGATTAGTATGCTTTTATTATACATGATTTTATGGAAATGTCAATAGTTATAAATGATTTTTGTGAAATCATACATATATGATAGGAATACTTTATTATTGTTGTACATTTTATTCATAATTAACATATATGAGAAATATGATATACAGAAATATTTGATAATACTCTTGACAAAGTGCGTAAATAGTGATATAATCACTATATTCATAGTAAAACTATATGAATAATATAATATATATTGGAGGAAATAAAAAATGCTTACAGAACTGACAAACCAGAATTACAACGAGCTGATGTCAGCAGACAAACCGCTTGTTATAGAATTTTACTCACCTACCTGTGTTCACTGTAAAAGAACAGAGGCAGGGCTTAACGAAGCTGCAGAAGAGCTTGGAAAAACCGCTATCATAGCTAAGTGTGATATCACCTCTCAGCCAGATCTTGCGAAGAGATATGACGTTACAGCATTGCCAACACTCCTTTTTATAAAGAACGGTGATATCAAAAACAAGCTTGAGGGTTTTACACACAAGCTGATAATTCTTGACAATATTAAGAGATTATAAAAAAAATCAGTCCGATGTTTTGAGCATCGGGCATTTTTTTGAGCAAAAGGTCTTGACAAAGTATGGAGTTTATGATAAAATGATAATGTTGTTTTGTATGCGGGTGTGGCGGAATTGGCAGACGCGATAGATTTAGGTTCTATTGGCAACACCGTGCAGGTTCAAGTCCTGTCACCCGCACCATATTGGTGATACCAAATGAATATTCACCTGAAAAAGCCCGTATTTACGGGCTTTTTTGACGTTTAGAAAACGAAAAATTTTAATGTAAAACCGTGGATGCTTTTCACCGGTTTTCACTAAAAAAAGGGAGTCGAACCCTACACAACAAAAAAAATCGAACATAACGGCAGACTTTGAGCGGATTCCGCTCTGAGCCTGCCGATTTGTTATGAAAAAATATTCACAAAGTTTTAAAGGCTGTTTTGTATATTGTCACGAATTTGAGTGACGATGATAAAACAGCCTTTTTTCATTTGTAGAAAAAGGAGGAATGTGTAATGTATTACGATTAATCCTGTATAATAAAACTTGACACATACAAAACAGTCAAAGTATAATAAAAACAAAGGAGTGTGTCATCAATGGGAACAGGAAAACAATATGATGAAGAGTTTAAAAAGCAGGCAATAAAGCTCGCAAGCTTCAGGCAGCGAACAAACGGATAAAAGAACTTGAAAAGAAAAACCGAGAGCTTGAAGAGCTTAATGAATTTCTGGAGGAAACATCTGCTTTTTTCGCCGCGAACCGTCGGAAGTCAGGAAAGAAGAACGGTTAAAGTTCATTTTCAAAAAGACTGATGACGGTAGGATCACAGGAAGGATCAGTTTTTACTGCAAGGCTTTGGAGGTTACAAGACAAGAATTTTACGATCATCTCAGCCATAAAAACGCTCCCTGGAAGTATCAGGCGCTTGCAGATGAAATGATGAAGATCCACGAAAAAGACCAATATAATGACTGCTACGGCAGAGAGCGTATGTATCTTGCATTGCAGCAGAGAAAGGATGCTGCTGTAAAGAAATATGGGATCATTCAAAGCATGAACAGTGTCGGCGGAAGATGTCATGATAATGCACGCTGTGAAAGTATGTGGGGAATCTGCACCGCCAACGGCAGGCTGCCTCCGGCAGCCCGAAGAAAGCTCTACTATGATCATATCTTTCTCGCTGCATAATTCTCGTTCGAATAAAATGTGTCAAGTGATATTGACAAAACCATATTGGCATAGGCTGTCAGACTTGCTGAGCCTATCAACATAATGCTTGCTGCAATGGGAATTATTTTTTTGAATCATTTTGAAAAACTCCTTTCATGTTTTAATATTGGGTACAATATGAAAGGGTTGTTTTCTATGTACTACAACGAAAAACGAAAAGCGATTACGGCAAAGTATGTGAAAACACACCTTGATGACATCAAGATTCGTGTTCCAAAGGGACAGCGTGAAAAACTGAAAGCTATTGCTTCTGAAATGGGCATGAGCATGAACCAGATGTTTATCAAGGCTGTAGAGGAATATATTGAAAAGAACTATAAGCCGGAAGCGGAAAGTGAAACAGATTGACAAATCGAAATTTGTACAGAATATTTTTTGAAAAAGCTCTTGACAACAAAGCTTCTATATAGTATAATCTAATAAACTACTATATAGGAGCTTTTGTATGGAAATGAATGGAGGATTTCTTGTCACCAAAATAAAACAGCTTGGAGACCGGATTTTCGAGAAGATTCTCAGTGAAAAGAATATTGATGCGTTTAATGGAGCCCAGGGGCGTATTCTTTATGTGCTGTGGCAGGAGGATGGTATCTCAATCAGGTCACTCTCGACTAAATGCGGATTAGCGATAACATCTCTTACTACGATGCTGGAAAGAATGGAAAATCAAGGGCTGATAAGCCGTGTTCAGTCTGAAACGGACAAAAGGAAAACACTCCTGTTTCTGACTGAGAAAGCACATGCCTTAAAGGGCGAGTACGATTCTGTATCTGATGAGATGGGCAGCATTTACTACAAGGGTTTTTCAGAGGAAGAAATTACCCGGTTTGAGGAATGCCTCGACCGCATCAGAAAGAATCTTGAGGAGTGGCAGAAGTCATGAGTATTTGTATCAAAGATCAGATTCAGAACATGAACCTCGTCATCGGCTGCACAGTGGGGTGTGCATATTGCTATGCCCGCAACAATGTGAAGCGCTGGCATATGATTGATGACTTCACTGACCCTGAATTCTTTCCGGGTAAGCTCAGGATGATGGAAAAGAAACGTCCGCAGAACTTTCTTCTTACCGGCATGAGCGATCTGTCCGGATGGAAGCCGGAATGGAGAGACGAGGTATTTGCAAAGATCCGTGAAAATCCACAGCATCAGTTCCTGTTCCTTACCAAGCGCCCCGATCTGCTGGATTTTGATACCGATCTGGAAAACGCATGGTTTGGCGTTACGGTGACGAGGAAAGCAGAACTGTGGCGTATTGACACCCTTCGGAAAAATGTCAGAGCAAAACATTACCATGTTACCTTTGAGCCGTTATTCGACGATCCCGGTACAGTTGACCTTTCCGGAATCAACTGGATCGTTGTCGGCACTATGACCGGGGTTCAGAGCAGGAAGGTTCATACGGAGCCAGAGTGGGCATGGTCTCTGACGGATCAGGCACATGCGCTCGGCATTCCGGTGTTTATGAAGGAAGACCTTGTCCCTATCATAGGGGATGAAAATATGATTCAGGAAATGCCGGAGGAATTCAATAAAGTGTTAGAGGTACAGAGATCATGGCAGAAGTAATCGATGGAATTCTCATTCGTGAGGTGGAAACAAAGAACATCATGACCAAGTCCAGTCTGCCGGTAGGCGGTTACTCGGTCAATCCCTATGTGGGCTGTACACATGCCTGCAAGTATTGCTATGCTTCTTTTATGAAGCGCTTTACCGGACATACGGAGGAATGGGGCACTTTCCTTGATGTGAAGCATTGGCCGGAAATTAAAAATCCGAAGAAATATGCCGGACAGCGTGTGGTCATCGGTTCTGTGACGGATGGCTACAATCCACAGGAAGAGCAATTCGGGAATACCAGAAAGCTTCTGGAGCAGCTGATCGGCAGTGACGCAGATATTTTGATCTGCACAAAGTCTG